>JAABUZ0100006115.1_pt1 | contig 15270 bp, 18 predicted proteins | sample 5562091 | NCBI WGS metagenome assembly JAABUZ01 (sample SAMN12813069, study PRJNA571459) | rock metagenome | isolation source: Antarctica rocks | place: Antarctica: Victoria Land, Linnaeus Terrace sud | collected 2015-12-21 | reverse complement strand
CTCCTCTCCCCTCCCTCCCTTCGCCTCGCACACCGCCATCGTGACTGGAGACGAGCCCCCCTTCGAACCGTCGGACAGCTCTCCGCGCCATTCCCCTCGCATCGAAGCGAACCCTTTCGCCTCGCCCAGCCTATATCGTCGCCCGAGGCCTCTCATCACTCCACCAGCAGCGGCAAGGTCTGCCTGTTACTGTTCACCAGATCCTCCACCAGGATCGAATTCGCTGCAATCGAAACTACCTTGTATCTCCTCTGTACGATGTCACCCGCGGAGGCGAGAAACACGTCCTCGCCACGCAGCAGAAACGCCTGCCGGCCACCTGCAGCACTTGTTGCCGTTCCGAAAAACTTCAGATCAATCGGCGGTGGCGGCGGCGGTCCCGTGGGCGGCGTATAAACAGGCGTCAGGGCAATCTGCTTCGGCCTCGCGGAGGCAATCGGTCTCGGCAGTGCCACGGGCACGCTCCCCCCGGAGAAGATGTTTCTTCCTGTGCCCGAGTACACCAGCGACTCGGTCACCAGCATCGGTCCCATCCGCAGCGTCGGATCGAGCTCCGCGGCCGTCGTCACTCCACGCTTCACCGCGCCGCCAGCCACTCGTGAACCGCTTCCGTTCGGCGTCCCCGACGGAGATGTGACCGTAGTCACAACAGCAGCCGGCGGCACTGGAGAAGGCCCGCCCGAATCGCTCAATTCAAAGTACAGCACCCCCGCCGCGACTACGGCAAAGACGCTCCCAAGCCCGATCTTCTTCTGCTGGTCGGTCATCGCGCCGAACCTCCCGCAATCACGTCCACAGCAGGTTCGGTAACCAGAGGAAGCCCCACCGGCAGCCCGGTCCCCCTGTCCGTCATCTCCCCCGGCCCCGCTGGCCGCAGGTAAGTGGTCAAACGAAGCCGCAGACCCACGGTTCCGCTCTGCTGCCCGCTCAGCGTCACGCCGCCAATGACGAAGAACATCCTGTCTCGCTCCAGTGCGTTCACAAACTGCACCAGCCCTCGATAGTCTCCGCTCAGGCTCGCATCCATGCGAACCTCCGTCAGCGCCCCACCCTCACCCACGCCGTCCGCAGCTGGGACCTCGGCATACTGCACCCGCGTCAGCTTCACGCCTTGCCGCTTGGTCAATGCACCCAGCTCCGTCAAAAACTGGCTGTGCGCGTACGGCAACCGTCGGTCGTAGAACTGATCCGCCTCCGTCGAAGCCGTGCCCAGCTTCGCGTCCAGGCCTTCGAGCGGCTTGGCCTGCAGCTCCGCGCTTTCCATGGCCAACCTCTGCTGCGCCAGCACGTCAGCCCCCTGGCTGCTCTGCACCCTCCAAGCCACATACATCTGAGTCAGCAGAAACAGGTTCAGAACTCCCAACAGCGCAAGGCCCGCATAATGTATGTTCACCAGTGTGAGCAGGGCGCGAGTCCGCTCGCTGAAACGCTCCGTCGTCACCGCGGTCGGCATCCTCATCGAGCACTTCCCTTCAACGGCTGAGGAGTAGCTCTCGGGCGATGCACTCCAGACGGAACGTCATTGGAGGACGGTGCATCGAAGCCCTTCTCCATCGGCTTCGGGACGGAACCGGTAACTGGGCCAGAACGTAATCGGCGCATCTCCGGCAATGGGTTATACCCACTCAGGATGTCGAACTCCACCGCTCCCGGGCCCACCGGCGCCGAGGTCTGCTGCACCGTTGCGCGGCCGTTCGTATCCGATGCCTGTGCCGCCTCATTGCTCAGCCGCGGATGCACAAATCTTGCCGAACCCTCCAGGTTTCTCACCAGCTGCACCGCCCTGTCTCGCTCTCCGCTCACCCGCAGCCGGATCGTCACACTTCCATCCGTCGACGACACCTGCGGCTCGATACTGGTCACCTGAACGCCCGTCGGCAGCACCCGTTCCAGATCCATCATCACCGCCGTCCAGCTGAAGCTCTTGCGCGCAAAGACGTCATTCAGGAACCGGCTCCGTTCCAGCACGGCCTGGTTCCCGGGCTGTCGCATCCTTGCCTCATTCGCCCGACGCTCCCTCTGCAGCTCCGCCGTCCTCGCCTTCACCGCATCCATCTGCGCCTCGGCCGCGGCAGCCCTCTGGTTCAGCGCATGCAGCCAAACTCCCAAAGCGATGCCCAGCACCGCCAGGGACACCATCGCCAGGCGCAGCCGCGCCAACAGGGGGCGTATCTCAACAAAGGGCTTGGTCGCCAGATTGACTGAAATCCGCATCAGCTTCTCAGGGCCCCCCGCACACCGGCCAGCCATCCTCGCGGCACCGTTGATGTCGACGCGCCCAGGCCGATCGCCGCCACGTCCACCATCTCCCGCACCCGCATTCCATCCATACCGTACATGTCCAGAACCGCTCCCAGCCGCTCCGCCCCCATCGTACCCGCCGCCAGCACCACCGAAGGCGCGCCGCCCAGCGTGTCTTCAAAATATGCCGCCGCCACACTGACCGCTTGCGTGATCTCGCGCCCTGAACTCACCGGGGTGGCGTCACGCAACACCTGCACCGCCTCATCGATCTCAGTCGGCTGGCTCGGCCTGGTCTCCCGACGCAGCACCTGCGACTGCATGACCGTCTCCGCATCCATCCGGTCATAGTCCCTTGGATCCGCTAAATCCCGTTCACCCCTTAGATCTCTTGGATCCTTCAAATCCCTTACATCCCTTTCATCCCTTTCATCCCGTTGACCTCGTACATCCTGCGCATCCTGCCTCCACCCCCCCGTCGTCGAACCTTCCCGCCCCACCAGCGGCAATCTCTCCCCCGGAGCCAGCTCTCCCGGCAAAAGTCCATCTGTCGGCGTCACGGAACCAGGCTCCGACCCACCTGCCTCCGACCCGCCCATCTCTGTTCCCATATCGACCGTACGGTGCAGCAGCAGCACGCCACCCTGCACAATCGCCGTCGTGACAGCACCCGGGCCCGCGTTCACGATCAGTGCCGTGGAAGGAACGCCTTCGCCGCTGTCCAGCCCCGCAAGTGCTGCCAGCGTGCTCGGCAACACCGCTCCTGGAAGGTACCCCGCATCCGTCACCAGGCCCTCATACTCGGCCAGAACATCACAAGGCATCGCGACCGCGAGCACCCGTATCCCATCCCGCCCGCTCGACATCACCTGGTACGTCACCACGGCATGCTCCGCGTCAAAGGGCAGCAGCTTCTTCAGCCGGAACCGCACCACCGCCAAAGCCTCAGCCGCCTTATTCGGAAGCGCATCGAAGTCCAGCAGCAGCACCCGTACCGCCGCGTCCGGCACGACGAGAGTGACGTACTTCGACCTCTCCCCACCTTTAGGCGAAACGCCATCCAGCGTCCGCCGCACCGCACCAGCTACTGCCGCGCGTTCGGCGACGTTGCCCGATTTCAACCCAGGCCGCAAAGCCCCCTCGCGCAAATCTGTCCGCGTCACGACACCGAGTAGCCCCGCGGCATCCTCCGCGCGAGCTGCCACCAGGCCCTCAGGACGCACCTCAATCGCGACCCGCGGGCGCGTCCCCATCGTTCTCGGTAACAGTTCCATGCCGTCCTAGACTACCTGTCCATCTTGCTTCTGCGGAGAGGAATCGCTCCTCTCCGCGTCACTGCTCTCGCTCCGGTAACCCGCTTACCGCCCAGTCTCGATAAACGTAACCTTATTGATCTCCTTCAACGTAGTAATCCCCGCCCGAACCCGGTCCAGCGCCGAATCCCGCAGAAACGCCATGCCCTTCTCCTTCGCCTTCTTCCGAATCTCACTCCCAGGCCGTTTCGCCAGCAGCATCTCCCGGATCTCATCATCCAGCTCCAGCAACTCATGGATCGCCGACCGCCCCTTGTATCCCGTCCCGCCGCATTCGATACATCCGGCACCCTCGCGGAACGTAAACCCCTTCCACTCCTCCGGAACCAACCCATTCTCTTCGAGCTCGGCATCCGTGTAGTGCACGCCCCGCACACAGAACTCGCAGACCTGCCGTACCAGCCGCTGCGCCAGAATGCAGTTCAGCGCCGAGACAAAGTTATACGGCTCCACGCCCATGTTCAGAAAGCGCCCCAGCACATCCACCACATTGTTCGCGTGGACCGTCGTAAACACCAGATGACCCGTCAGCGCCGAGTTGATCGCAATCTGCGCCGTCTCCGCATCCCGGATCTCGCCGACAAGAATCTTGTCCGGATCATGCCGCAGAATCGACCGCAGCCCCCTCGCAAACGTCAGCCCCTTCTTCTCGTTCACCGGAATCTGCGTGATCCCGCGAATCTGGTACTCGACCGGATCCTCGATCGTGATGATCTTGTCCTCTTCGCTTTTAATCTCATTCAGCGCCGCATACAACGTCGTCGTCTTGCCCGATCCCGTCGGTCCCGTCACCAGAACCATCCCGTACGGCTCCTTAATGTATCTTCGGAACCGCGTCAGATCCTTCTCCGCAAAGCCGACAACATCCAGCGACAGCTTCGTGAACTTCTCCGACATCGACTCTTTGTCGAGCACGCGCAGAACCGCATTTTCCCCATGAACCGTAGGCATGATCGACACGCGGAAGTCGATCAGCCGCCCCTTGTACCGAACCCGGAATCGCCCGTCCTGCGGAACCCGCCGCTCCGCAATGTCGAGCTCGCTCATCACCTTGATGCGCGACAGGATCGTCTGGTGGTGCTCCCGCGCAATGGGGGCCATCGCTTGCTGCAGCACACCGTCGATCCGGTACTTCACCAGCAGCGAGTCATCAAACGTCTCTAGGTGGATGTCGCTCGCCCTTCGTTCCAGGGCCGTAAAAATCGTCGTATCCACCAGCCGGATAATCGGCGAAATGTCGTCCTCGCCCGTCAGCCGCTCAATCGAAATATTTTCATCCGTGTTGTCGTCCGCCGACAGCACATCGAACGCCAGGCCTTCGCTCGCCTCGTCCAGCACCCGCTGGCTCTGCTCGGTCTTCTTCAGCAGCTCGGTGATCTGGGTCAGCGTCGCTACCCGTGTCACCAGCCGCGTCCCCAGCAGCCCCGAGATCTCGTCCAGCACCATCAGCTTCGAGGGATCGCTCACCGCAATCGCCAGCCGCCCATCGTGCTGCTCCAGCGGAACGAAGTTGTACCGAAACATCATGTCTACCGGCACGCTCTTGAACAGCTCGTGCTGGATGTTGAAGTTCTTCAGGTCGACAAACTCCGCGTGGTACCGCCGCGCCAGCATCTGCGCCCGCTCCACCTCATCCATCCCCATCTCCGCGACTGAAAGCGGCACAGCAACCGGTGTAGCCATATCTCGTGAGACTCCCGTTCCCACCATCCGTCACAAGCCCGTCAAGCGCCAATGACACGAAAGCCGCACGCCCGTTGCCCTACCAAACGCACGGCACCTCGCCGGATGCCCGTATCCGCACATCGCGCGTGATCAGCTCCATTCCATGGACCAGGGCGGTCGCGCCGATCACTCGGTCCGCGGGGTCCTTTGGGTATAGCTCAGAAAGTAGAGCCGCCTGCTCCGCTACCGCTGCGGTTACCGGCAGCACTGTAAAGGTACGCTCCACAGTCTCCAGAAACTCCCTTAGGGGGCCCAGCACACGCATTCTTCCCTTGGCTATCGCCCACGCCAGTTCCCACAGACTCTTATCTGAGATCGCAAGCCCATCCCGCTGCCGCTCCCGCCGCAGCGCATCCACTGCCCTCACCGAGAGCTCTTCCGGCATCTCCGCCAGCCACACCACAACATGGGTGTCCAGCAGAATCACCGTTTAAATACCTTCATCGATTCCTCAAGCATCTGTTCCACCTCTTCATCGCTGTACATCGGTGCAACAATGTCACCCGTGATCTTGATCTTCCCCTTATAAAATCCGAAGATCGGATCCTCCTCCGCCTCCATCGGCACCATCTTTGCAACCGGTTTCCCGTTCTTTGTGATCACCACCGACTCCCGCTTCGCCTGTACCTCATCCATCACCTTCAGGCACGTCGCCTTGAACTTACCCGCAGCTATCGTCCTCATCGGAGTACCTCACCATAGTCATCCTACTATGGTCATCACCAATCAAGGCACATACTCCGGTGCCCCGATCGGGTGCAGCGGCGTCACCTTCGGCACATAGATCAGCGCATCAAATGCGTCCGCCGGCACCGTCCAGTTCGGCTTCCCCGCATCACCCTCGTCGTACGTGATCGCCAGGTAAAGATGCGTCGCCTGCAAGCTCTCCAGCCAGTCCGACCACGGCGAGCCGTCCTTCGGATCCCGCAGATCAATCAGCAGCGGTCCATCGTCCCCCAGCGCCGCTGCCATGCTCCCCGGCATCGGCCGGTCCAGCGCAGCCGCATGCATGTGCCTCGTCTGCCCCGGCACCACCGGCGTCAGAGCCCGCATACTGCCCCTCCCATAGTCCTCGCCAAGAAAAAACGCCCGGTCGCCCATCGCCCGCGCCAGGTGGTACCCCAGCGTCTGCACCTTGTCGCCCGTCAGCCGTCCTGGCCGCAGATGCACCGTATGCGTCACGATCATCGCCGGAGCCTTGGAGTCGCCCATGATCGCGAGCGCCGATCGCGCCATCTCGAACTCCCGTAGCCGCTGCCCCGCATCGTTCCCGTCAGGCCCCCCGGCCCGCAGCTCAGCCGACCTCCGGCCACTCCGCACGGAGATCGCCGACCGCAGCGCGTCCTCTCTTAACCTTCCGGCGGGAAGCGCCCGCAGCACCGCAATCAGATCCACCAAAGCCGCGTCGTACGCCGCCGATCCCGCCCTGTCCGCCTCAGGCGACCCCGCCTTGGCCGGCCCCTTCATCCGGTCCGCCGCCTCCGCACCGGCCCGCACCCGCCCCATCAACTCCGCGTCCAGCCCCAGCCCGGCAACCAGCTTCAGCAGAGCGGGCCCCGCCGCCGTGCCTCCCTCGATATCCATCCCCGCTACCCGCACCATCTCCTTCTTCGGATGCGTGCGGTTCCAGCCGGCGATCCACCGCATGGTGTCCGCCTCTTCAACCGTGTTCCAGATCACACCGCCGCGCGGCCCCACGATGTCATCTACGTCCCCGGTCCCGCGCCGCACAAATCCGTCAAGCTCCAACCCCTCCGCATACCCCATCTCGGTGATCAAAGTCCGTACCCCGGCCCGCTCCACCAGCGCCCGCACCACCTTTGCGTTCTCCGCCCGGCACTCGTGCATCGCATGGGTCGGCTCGCTCACCACGATCAGCCGCTTGCCCCCGACCCAGCGCAGGAGGGGCAGGTAGTCCTCCGCCCGGTACGGAGCGTCCGCAGCCGCAATCGGCGTCGAATGCGCCAGCAGCAGCCTCCGCGTCTCGCTCTCGTGCGCTGCCAGCATTGCCTTCACCGCCGCCTCGTCAGCCGGCGCCTGCGCCACCGCGCCCAAGCTGATACCCACAGCCGCACACATGCCCACCAAGACAGTGCGCCTCACTGTCCCGCCACTCCACCAGCACTCAGGCTAAAGATCGGCAGATACAGCGCAATCAGAATCGTTACCACCACCAACCCCATCACAATCAGGATTAGCGGCTCGATCAGGCTCATGGCCGCGGTGAGATTTGTCTGGACGTCTTCCTCGAAGAACTCCGCCACCGAGTTCAACATCCCCGGCAGCGCCCCCGTGCTCTCGCCCACCTCGATCATCTCGATCGCCAGCTCCGGGAACACCTTGGTCGCCTGCAGGCTCGCCGACAAACCCTTGCCCTCGCGCACCGTCTCCACACTCCGAAACACCGCCGACCCGATCTGCCGCGAGTCGATCGATCGCGCCGCCGTCTCCAGACTCGGCACCAGCGGCAGACCTCCCGTTAGCAGCGTAGATAATGTCCGCGAAAACAGCCCCACCTGGTACTTCAGCCACACATTCCCAAACACCGGCAACCCGATGCGCACCCGATCGACGACATTCGCTCCCGCATCCGTCTTCACCCACCGCGTCAGCAGGAAGATCCCCAGTGCGATCACCGCACCCACATACAGGCCGTAGTGCTGCGCCCCTCGCCCAAGCTCCAGCAGAAACGTCGTCAACGCCGGCAGATGCGTCCCCAGCTGGTCGTACAGCTGCGCAAAGCGCGGCACCACAAACGTGATCAGAAAAATAAACAGCCCGATCACCATCACAATCAGCAGCGCCGGGTAGATCAGGCTTGCCTTCAACTTCTTCCGAAAGGTCAAACTGACTCTCTGAAACTCAAGAAACCGCTGCAGTACCTCTTCCAGATTGCCTGATCTCTCACCCGCCAGCAGCGTCGTCGTATACACCACAGGAAAGCCGCCCTGCGCCTCGAACGCCCCAGAGATCGACTCGCCCGTCTTCACCCGCGCCACCACATCCTCCAACTGCCCTCGAAAATTCGGCTGCTTCTGCCGCCGGGCCAGCAGCTCCAGCGACCCGAGGATCGGCAGACCCGCCTTGATCAAGGTCAGAAACTGCTGGTTGAAGACCAGAAACGTCTCGAGCTTCACCTTCTTGCGCCCACCCCCGCCGCCCAGCGCCCCACGCGCCTTTACGCTGTAGACGTAGTACCCAGCCTGCGAAAACCGTGCCCGCAGCTCCTCCGCCGTCGCCGCAGCATGCGTTTGCTCCTGCACCCGCCCCCGTTCATCCGCTAGCCGAACCACAAACTCGTTCATCGAACCTGTGCACCCACAAGCTCCGTCAATCTTGCGAAGCTCCGTTCATCTTAGACGGTCGGCTCCCACATTGCGCATCCGCCGCGCTCCACCCGGCGCATAATACATCCATGGCAACCTCCGCCCTCCAAAGGCCATCTCGTCCGGAACCCCGCCACGAAGCCTTCGATCCGGAGCTAGACAGCGCCTGCGATGGCCAGAATGAAGGCCGCTCCGTTACACTCGCACAATACCTCAACACCGCCTATACCCCCGATTGCGACTACATCGACGGTCACCTTCAGGAGCGCAACTTGGGCGAGCTTGACCACGCAAGACTTCACAATAGACTTCTGTTTCTGTTTACCGCGCAGGCTGCCCACTGGCAGGTTGAAGCATTCCCCGAACTCCGCCTCCAGGTATTCCCGACAAACTTCCGCGTCCCGACATCATGGTCCTTCGCGCCGATCACCAGGTCGACCGCGTAGTCCGCGAGGCCCCACTCCTCTGCATCGAGACCCTCTCTCCCGAGGACACCTTTCAGCGCATCCATAACAGAGTTCGCGACTACCTGAACATGGGTGTCGTACATGTCTGGGCCTTCGACCCCGAATCCCGGGAAGCCTTTCTGTGCGACCGCAAAGGCTTTCACAGGGTGCTCACGCCCGAGATGGACATCCCGGGCACCCCCATCCTCCTCGCCCTCGCGGAGATCTTCCCGCAGCCCGGACCCGTTACAGCCTGATTCGCCCTACCCGGGCATCTGCCACTCACCAGCCCTGGAGACGCAAAAAGGCGCCGCCTGTAAGGCGGGGCCTCTCACAGCTGAGAAGATCTAAACGCTGAAGCTCGATCCGCAGCCGCAGGTGCTCTTCACGGCCGCGTTCTCAAACTTGAACCCGGCAGCCTCCAGCGTTTCGACGTAATCCACAACGCAGTTCTGCAGATACATCGCACTGGTCGCATCCACAAACACTTTCAGGTCCTCGAAGCGAACGATCTTGTCCATCATCCCGCTCTGGTTCTCAAAGCTCATCGAGTACTGAAATCCGGAGCAACCGCCGCCAACAACACCAATCCGCAGACCCGCAGGAACCGGATCCTGCGTGGCCATAATCTCCTTCACCTTCGTAATCGCCGCCGGCGTCAGAGACACGGGGCTGGTCGAAGTGGGCGTTCCAGTAACTACTTCAGCATTGGGAGTTGTCGTCGCAGTGGCCATCAGCATTCTCCATCGTCCCCGGGGGAGACGAAATCTTTATTCAGTGTAAGCCTCCAAAGCCGGGGAGAACAACAGCTGAAGACAATCACTTCTTATATGGATGCAATCGCATCGCTCAGGTCGCAAGCACTTCCATGCAGATCAATTTGGCTCTCCTTCCTTGAAGATGCCCTCTTGGCAGCACCCTCGGCTATCATCGCTGATCGGAGGTCACTACGGAACTCATGAAGCCTCTCGTCTGGCTCGCAAGGGTCTTCATCAATACCTTCGGCATCACCCAGCCCACCCCGGAAAACCAAAACCGCATGGCGATCTTCATCGGTGTGCTCCTCGCCGCAGTGCTCCTCGCCGCAGTGCTCCTCGGCGTCGTCGCCGTTGCCTTCGTCCTCCGGGCCTCGTTCGGTGCCTGACTCCGCTTCCGCACCTCCTTACACCTAACGCTGCACCGCCGTAAATCCCCCTTTAGGGCCAGCCGAAAAACACTGGTGAGGACACCCGGGCCGGAGTATGATCCTCTCGGCAGGGAACCTCCCGTGCCCATCTCATCCTCTTCAGAAAGGGGATCAACCTGTATGAATCTTGCCTCCGCTCTCTCCGCCGTACCCACGCTGCTCGTTGTGTGGGCCGTCTTTACCGCCCTGTTCGTTGGCCTCCTCACCTATCGCGGACAACTCACCCGCTATGAGGATGAACAGCTCTTCCTCGCCGAACACAATCCCGACGGCCCTCGACGGCAAAGCGAGATCGTGCGCCGCGTCAACCAAGTCCAACCCCTGGTCAAGATCCTCGCCGGAGTCGCAGGTCTGCTCACGATTGGCATCGTCGGCATCTGGGTCGCGGACGCCATCCAGACTCTCCGCATCAGCTAGCTGCCCTTCACCACCTTCGGGCCGTAAGCATCCAACTGTGCAATGAAGCTTCTGACCCGCACGCTCCTTGCCGCTCTTCTCCTCGCCCCGCTCTCGCTCGCCGCGGCGGCCCCGGCAGCGCTCCTCGGCGATTGGAAGACCGCCGACGGCTCCGTGGTGCGCACCTTCGCCTGCGGAACCGCTCTCTGCATCAAGATCGTTACAATCACGCCCACGGCTCCAGGCACGCTCGATCAGAACAACCCCGACCCAGGCCTACGCAAGCGCCCTCTCTGCAATCTCGAGATTGGAAGTGACTTCGCCCTCAACGGCGATAGCCAGGCCACCGGTGGCCGCCTCTACGATCCCGAGTCGGGCAAAACCTATAAGGGCAACATCGACCTCAAGGGTGATGTCCTGAAGCTTCGTGGATACATTGGTGTTGCCCTCTTCGGGCGCACGGAAACTTGGCGCAGGACCTCCGAAGTCAAACCCTGCGGCTGAATAATCCGCGCTAGCTCCCCTGTAAAACGTACCCGCACCGGACCGCCTACCGTTCGCTGTCCAGGTGCGTCATCGCCTGCTTGTCATAGCGCGTTCCCTGCACCTTCTCCGCCGGAACCGCCTCCTCCAGCTGCCGCGTCTCTTCCGCTGTCAACCGGATCTCGAGTGCCGCCTCAGCCTCCTTCCACTGCGCCACCTTCCGGGCCCCCAACACCGGGACGATCTCCTCGCCTCGACCCATCGCCCATGCGATCGCCATGGACACCGCCGACACCCCGCGCTGCCCGGCCACGGCTCGCAATGCTTCGATCAGCGTCTGGTTGGCCGCGAGGTTCGCGCCCGTGTACCGCGGTAGAAATCTCCGGAAGTCGCCCTTCTCCGCCGGCATCGATCCACTCAGCAGACCCCGGGACAGCACACCATAGGCCGTGACCCCGATGCCCAGCTCCTTCAATCCAGGCAGCACCTTCGCCTCCATCCCTCGCGTGGCCAGTCCATACTCCAGCTGCACATCGCAGATCGGCATCACGGCCTGGGCCTTGCGAGCCGTCTCCACTCCCACTTCGCTCAGCCCCACATACTTCGCGAAGCCCTGCTTCACCATGTCCGCCACGGCGCCAACCGTATCCTCGATCGGCACCTTGTCGTCCAGTCGCGCCGGCCGGTACACATCCACGAACGGCACCCCGAGGCGAACCAGGCTGTACGCCAGCCGGTCCTTCACCGCGCTCGGTCGCCCATCAAACCCCGACCAGGCTCCGCTCGGTGTCCTCTGTGCCCCGAATTTCACACTCAGAACTACTTTGTCGCGCGCACCCTCACCCATCTCCTTCAACGCCCGCCCGATCAGCAGCTCGTTGTGCCCCATCCCATAGAAATCACCCGTGTCGATCAGCAGCTTCGCCCCGGCCGCCTCCGCCGTTCGCACCGCTTCATGGATCGTCCGCACACTCTCCGTCTCGTCGCTCGGTCCATACATCCCGGACATCCCCATGCACCCCAGCCCCAGCGCAAACACCTCCGGCCCCGCCACCCCCAACCGCCTCGTCCCGTACACACTCATGCCGATCACCTCAACCAATCCGATGCGGAACCCTGCTCCCGTATCCTCGTGGACTGCCAAGAAAAGAGGCTGGAGCGAAAATCCACCCCAGCCTCGTTGCTCCACTCAAACAACACACCACAACGACCACAAGCGTTCAAACCAGCCTGCTGCCCTATGCTTTACCAGTCTGTTGACCTATGCGTGACCAGCCTGTTGTCCTAAGCGTTACCAGCCTGTTGTTCTAAGCGTTATAGGTTGACGAGCTCACCCGGCCGCCACGCCCCGTCCAGTTCGTATGGAAGAACTCGCCCCTCGGCTTATCCACCCGCTCATACGTGTGCGCGCCGAAGAAGTCCCTCTGCGCCTGCAGCAGATTGGCCGGCAGCCGCTCCGTCCTGTACCCGTCGTAGAAGGCCAGCGCCGTCGAGAACGCCGGCGTCGGCACCCCGATCTCAATCGCATGGATCACAGCCTTTCTCCAGCTCCATCCGTACTTGTTCAGCACCCCCGAGAAGAAGTCGTCCATCAGCAGATTCTCGAGCTCGGGATTCTTGTCGTACGCCTCTTTGATGTTGCCCAGAAACGCCGACCGGATGATGCACCCGCCCCTCCACATCAGCGCCACCCTGCCCATGTTCAGGTGCCAGCCCTGCTCTTTGCCCGCCTCTCGCAGCAGCATGTATCCCTGCGCGTAGCTGATGATCTTCGAGCAGTAGAGCGCACGCCGCACATCCTCGATAAACTCCTTCTTCTCCGAGATCGTCTTTACCTTCTTTGGCCCCTCCAGCACCTTCGACGCCTTCACCCGCTCATCCTTGATCGCGCTCAGGCATCGCGCAAACACGCTCTCCCCGATCAGCGTCACCGGCATCCCCAGGTCCAGCGCCGAGATCGCCGTCCACTTGCCCGTCCCCTTCTGCCCGGCGGTATCCAGAATCTTGTCCAGCATCGGCTGCCCGTCGTCATCCTTTTTCGCGAAGATCTGCGCCGAAATCTCGATCAGAAAACTATCCAGCTCGCCCTTGTTCCACTCCGTGAACACCTCCGCGAACTCATCCGCGGTCAGCCCCAGACCGTCCTTCAGCAGCTGGTAGGCCTCCCCGATCAGCTGCATATCCCCGTACTCGATCCCGTTGTGGACCATCTTCACGTAGTGACCCGCCCCATCCTCCCCCACCCAGTCGCAGCACGGCGTTCCGTCTTCCACCTTCGCCGCAATCGCCTGGAAAATCTCCTTCACATGCGGCCACGCCTCCGCATTCCCACCCGGCATAATCGAGGGCCCAAACCGCGCGCCCTCCTCGCCCCCAGACACACCCGTCCCGATAAACAGGATCCCCTTGGCCGCCAGATCCTTCGTCCGCCGATTCGTATCCGTATACAGCGAGTTCCCGCCGTCGATCACGATGTCGCCCTTTTCGAGATACGGCAGCACGTGCTCGATCGTCTTATCGACCACGTCTCCCGCCTTCACCATCAGCATCACCCGCCGCGGCGTCTTCAGCAGCGAACAAAGCTGCTCGGCAGAGTGAGCCCCCACCACCTCGGTCCCCTTCGCCTCGTCGTGCAGGAAGTCATCCACCTTCGACACCGTACGGTTCCACACCGCCACCTTGTATCCGTGGTCGTTCATGTTCAGCACCAGGTTCTGCCCCATTACCGCCAGGCCTATCAGCCCGATATCGCAACTCGCCTCAGCCACATCACACCTCACCTTTAAAAAGAACCGCCGCGTCCTATCGCAAACACACACCACATCCCGCGGCGCAGATTGGTTCGACCAACGTAAGTCTTTCTACCATACGCAACTCCCAGCCGGTAGACCATGCACATAGCTCCTCCGACCGGGGAGCATTACGCTCGCATCCAAGAGACGTGGGCCGTGCCGCACGCCAAAGCTCGACCTGTCCAACCAGGGACACACCACCCATGACCCAGGGAAACGCCCGTGAGCTGAAGTCCGAATTCATCGAGGCGAACGGCCTCACCTTCGAGGTCCTCACCTGCGGTGCCGGAGACACCCTGGCCCTCTGCCTCCATGGCTTCCCGGAGGTCGCCCTCAGCTGGCGCGAGCAGATGGTGGCCCTCGCCAACATGGGCTTCCGCGTCTGGGCGCCCAACCAGCGCGGCTATGGCAACACCAGCCGTCCACGCCACCTGCAGGACTACGCCATCGAACATCTCATGGCCGACGTCGCCGGCCTCATCGACGCCTCCGGCGCCACCCGCGTCGTTCTCCTCGGCCACGACTGGGGCGCAGTCGTCGCCTGGTGCTTCGCCACCCGCCAGCTCCGCCCCCTCGATCGTCTCGTCATCATCAACGTTCCCCATCCCGTCTGCTTCGCGCGCAGCCTCCGGCGACCCGGGCAGATGCTCCGCTCCTGGTACGCCGCCGCCTTCCAGATCCCGTGGCTCCCCGAGCGCCTCCTCGCCCGCAACGGCGCACGCGCAGTCGGCCAGTCCATGCTCCGCACCTCCACCGCACCCGCCCAGTTCCCGCGCGATCTCCTCGAAGCCACCTGCCGAAACGCCGCACAGCCCGGAGCCCTTAAGGCAATGATCGACTGGTACCGAGCCTTTCTCCGGGGCGGCGGCATGCGCCGGCAGCGTCGCCTGGGCTTCCCGCCCATCCACGTTCCAACACTTCTGCTCTGGGGCGAAGAAGATCGCTTCCTCGCCAGGTACACCACGGATGGCACCGGGGCGTTCGTCCGCGATCTCACCCTCCACTTCCTCCCCGGAGTCTCCCATTGGGTCCAGCAGGACGCCACCGAGCGATGCAACGCCGAACTGCGATTCTTCCTGGACCCCGTCCGCCCGTCTTCCACCTCCGCCCATCTTCCTGAGTAACTCCCTTGGCGCACCTCTACATTCAAGCCACTCCCGTACCATCCTGCTGTACCCTCTTCCCATCCCCAGATAGAAGCAGCCCACCCCAGGGCCGCCGGAGATTGTCATCCATGATCGTCCACCGATCCTTCTGCACCCTTGCACTCCTCACCCTCGCTCTTCCCCTCGCCTCCCAGACCCGCCGCGTCCCACGCACCGCACCCGTCTCCCAGGCGGAGGTCGACCGCATCACCCGCGA
>JAABUZ0100001685.1_pt1 | contig 15273 bp, 12 predicted proteins | sample 5562091 | NCBI WGS metagenome assembly JAABUZ01 (sample SAMN12813069, study PRJNA571459) | rock metagenome | isolation source: Antarctica rocks | place: Antarctica: Victoria Land, Linnaeus Terrace sud | collected 2015-12-21 | reverse complement strand
ACGCGCGCAGGCTGTCCCGCAACACCTGGCGCTCCGCGTCCGTCAGCGGACGCACAAAGAGGGGTCTGGTTCTACTCATGCCTTCAGTATCCCTCATTGCAAACAAACAGCGTTAAGACAACACTAGACTCATCGTCAGGCCCGAAGGGTTCTGGAACGTCGGGATGGTGTACAGGATCGCGGCGTCATCAGGGCCGAGCGGGTCGCGGCCCCGCGTCGCCAATGGGGCGTCGACGCGGTCGACCCGCAGCCCTTCGTCGTCCATCGGCACGGAGGCGACGCGCGGTCCGTAGGCGGCGAAGGCCTGGAGCGCCCCCACGTAGCTCGGCTCCTCCACCAGGACGGTCGCGCGTGGGGACAGCAGGACTTTGCCCAACAGGTCGAGCCCCTGCTGCGAGCCCGTCGTGATCAGGCTGTCGTCGGGCGTGGCGACGATACCCCGCCGCGCCAGGCGCGCGGCCAGGTAGGCGCGCAGGGGCGCGTAGCCCTCGGTCGGGCCGTACTGCACGGCGTTCCCGCCCCCCTCACGCAGGGCCGTGTCGAACGCGGCGCGCAGGTCGTCGATGGGGAACAGGTCGGGCGCCGGCAGGCCACCGGCGAAGCTGATGATGTCCGGCCGCGCGGTGACGGCCAGCAGATCCCGGATATCCGAGCTACGCAAGCGACGGTCGGCGTCGCCGAGCAACGCATCCCAGGGTACGCCCATACCTACATCTCCTCTGCCCTTCACGTGCCGCCCCGTCCCGTGTCGTCCGCTCACGCGCGGCGCCACGGATCGAACCGGCAGCAGATGAATACGCGCCCGGTGTGTCGTTCGCTCACGCGCGGCGTCATGAGTGGGCGACGACTGTTCGACGCGGCTGTCGCGCGCCGCCTTGAGTGCAGTGTAAACCGTCCAAGTGGCCATGGGAACAGCCAAGAACGCCTTTCGGCGCCGGCCAATCGCCATTCCGATTACCTCCACAGGGGCTACAGGCGCAAAAAGCGCGCCTACGTGAGGCACGCATGTTGCCGGGAGCGGCGTTCGCACGGTGAACCGGCTCCCGTGTGGCTACTTTGGCGGGCTCCCGTCGCGGCCTTTGGCCGTTTCCCGTCGGACACCCGTGGTCTATAGTGGTGAGGCCGTTTCCCGTTGGACACCCGTGGTCTATAGTAATGAGGTGGAGAGGAGATGAAGTTAACGGCGCGCCCACGATCGGAGCGACCCCGAGAGGAGGCCGTGCCGCCCGGCGAGACGGAGAGAGAGGGGCGCGCGCCCTTGCGCCTCCTGGTCGGCGGCGGCGTGGCCCTGGCCGTGGCGATGGGCATCGGGCGCTTCGCCTACACCCCTATCCTGCCGGCCATGGAAGCGGCGGCCCACCTCGACACGAATCAGGCCGGGCTCCTCGCGTCCGCCAACTACGCCGGCTACCTTGTCGGCGCGCTCGCGATCGCCGTCATCACCTCGCGCGCCGCGCGCGGCCGCGTCCTCGTGGCGTCCCTCCTCGCGGTGGTCGTGACGACGGCCCTCATGGCGGGCACGACGAGCCTCGCCGCCTGGGGCGTCATCCGCTTCCTCTCGGGGCTGGCCAGCGCCGAGGTCTTCGTCCTGGCGTCGGGCATCGTGCTGGATGCGCTGCGCCGGCAGGGACGAGCGTCCCTGTCTGGGTGGCTCTACAGCGGCGTCGGCGTAGGGATCGCGCTGTCGGGCGTGGTCGTCCGCGTCGCGGGCGGCGCGCTGGGGTGGCGTGGCGAGTGGCTCGCGCTGGCCCTCCTCGCCGCCGTGGCGATCTACCCCTCCTGGCGCTGGCTCCTGTTGGCCCACGGCGCGGCGGCGATGTCGGCGCCGGGGCGGCCGATCCTGGATCGTGGGGTGCGCACGGCGCTGGCCCTGCTCTTCCTGGCGTACCTCCTCGAAGGTCTGGGCTACATCGTAACCGGGACATTTCTGGTCGCCGTTGTCGATCGCATGCGGGGGCTGAGCGGGTTCGGCCCGAGTGTCTGGATCGTCGTCGGGCTGGCCGCGGCGCCGTCGGGCATCGTATGGGCCGGTTTGGCGACGCGCATCGGGTACGCGCGGGCGCTCGCCCTGGCGTATGGCGTGCAAGCCTGCGGGATCGGCCTGCCCCTGCTAGGGGGGGCAGGAGCCGCGCTCCTCTCGGCCGTCCTCTTCGGCGGGACATTCATCGGCATCTCGACCCTCACACTGACCGTCGCGGGCCACATCGCGCCGCAACGGTCCGCCGGCATCATCGGGCTGTTGACCGCCGCCTTCGGGGTGGGTCAGATCGCCGGGCCGATCCTTGCCGCGGTCCTGGCGGGTCAGGCGTACAACTTCGGTCCCGCCTTGGCGGCGGCAACGGCCATCGTCCTCCTGGGGGGAATGCTCATGGCGGCGTTGCAGCCGTTCGAGCCCTCGCGCCAAGGCAGCAGGTAATATGGGAAGGCACGATGGGACGCATGGAATGGATAAGAGTCTATTGATCCAGCGAGCGGCGGGTATCTAACGCGCCAACGCCCGTTGTATGGCATCTTCGTCCCACTCCAGACCGGCACCGGGCCGGTCGGGCGTCAGCGCGTGCCCGTTCGCGATGCGCACCGGATCCGCGAGGATGGGGCCGACGTGGTCCAGATATTCGAGCCAGTGGCAGGTCGGCGTGACGCCGAGCAGGTGGACGCTGAACTCGGGGAAGGCGTGGCTCGACGCCGGCAGGCCCGCCGCCTCGACCAGGGCGGCGGCACGCAGCCAGCCGGTCACGCCTCCGAGCTTCATCACGTCGAGCATGGCGTGGTCCGACGCGCCGGTCGCGATGCTCTTGGCCGCGTCGTGCGGCCCCCACCAGTTCTCCCCGAGTTGGATCGCCGTTCGCGCTGCCTGGGCGATGCGCGCGTGTCCCGCGACGTCGTCGGCGCGCGTGGGCTCCTCGATCCAGTAGAGGCCTTCCTCGTCGAGCGCGCGTATCCGGTCGAGCGCCTCGGGGACCGCGAGGCTCTGGTTGTAATCGACCATCAGCGCGACGTCGTCGCCGACGGCGCGCCGCACCGCGCGGATCGCGGCGAGGTCCGCCGCGAGGTCGCCGCGCCCAACCTTGATTTTTATGGCGTGGAAGCCCAGCGCGAGCAAGTCCTCGGCCTCCGCGGCGGCGCCCTCCGGGTTCATCGTGCGTAGGCTGGCGTAGGCCGGGATCGGCCCCGGCGCGCCGCCGAGCAGGGTGACGAGCGGGACGCCGCACGCCTTGGCCCGCGCGTCCCACAGCGCCATGTCGATCCCGGCCATGGCGATGCCCGTCAAGCCCTGGGGACCGAGGAGGCGAAAGTGCCGCTGGAGCGTCCGTTCGACCGCGAGCGGCGCCGCGTCGTCGCCCCTAATCACGGGCTCGAGGTTGGCGATGAGGCCGGCGAGCGGCGCGAGCGCGGCCGGCGTGTAGCAGCGCACGTAGCTCACGCCGGTGATACCTTCCTCCGTCAGGAGGTCGAGCAGCACGAGCGGGGTACTGTTCAGCGCTCCGGCCGCGGTCTCCATCGGGTGGTGTGGCGCCAGGTCGACCGCGCGGGCGCGGATTTCGCGGATGGTCAGGCGGGGATGGGTGTCCATGTGATCTGCACCTCTCCACGATCCTCGCCCATCGCCACTATAAGGGACGAAGGGCATTACCAATATACTATGCGAGACTATGCGAGACTATGTGAGCGGCCTCGAATTTCTCCAACCCCGTGGCGGAGTCCGCCGCTGTATCCTGGTGTTGTACCCCCATAGTCCGTAGCAGTAGGAGGGATACGTGTGTTAGACAGAGCGACGTACCTCGACGCCTTTCACGACGACGCGGCGGCGCTGACGGCGGCCGCGCGCGCCGGGGGCATGGATACTCCCATCCCATCGTGCCCCGGTTGGACGATGTCCGTCCTGGTGACCCATCTGGCCGGCATCTACGCCCACCGCTCCGCGCTGATGCGGCGTCACGCGCACGAGAACGTGGTCGCGTCTTTCGAGGACCTGGACCTGCCCCTGGAGTACAAGGAGTGGTTTGCCGCCGAGTCCGAGGCGGAGGAACAGGGACGGGAGCCGACGGCGGCCGCGCTGTCCGGCTTGGTCGATCTCTTCGCGCGGACCGTGTCGACGCTGGAACAGACGCTCTACGGCGCGCCGTCCGGGGAGCGGGTGTGGACGTGGTGGCCCTCCGATCAGACCGCCGGGTTCTGGCAACGCCGCATGGCGCAGGAGACGGCGATGCACCGATGGGATGCGCAGGCGGCGCGTGGCGCGCCGGCCCCGATCGAGCAGATCCTCGCCGCCGACGGCATCGACGAGAAGCTCGTCGTCATGGCGCCGGCCAGCCGCTATTGGTCCCCGGATTTTCGCAAGGGCGCCGGCGAGAGCTATCATTTCCACTGTACCGATACGCCCGGTGAATGGGTGGCGCGCTTCCAGGGCGACGACATCACGGTCACCCGCGAGCATGCCAAGGCCGACGTCGCCGTGCGCGGCGACGCCTCCGACCTGTTGCTGTTCCTGTGGAGCCGCATACCCGCCGACCGGCTGGACGTGGTGGGCGACACATCGCTGCTCGACCGTTTCTTCGAACTGGTCCCTCCGGGCTAGGCGTCTTCTCCGAGGGGATGCTCCGTCGTGCGAGGTGTCGCCTGTGAGTGCGGACGGTTGCCAGCCGGCGCTCTCCGTCCGCGGCCGGTCGTGTATGGTCGCGGAGGAACGCGGACGGTCAACCCGTGATAGAGTGAGGGCACGGCGGCGCGGTGGCGCGGCGTGTTGAGCCTGGGAGCGACGGATGACGCGGTGGATATCGGAGCGGACGATCTCTTACGGCGGGAGCGCGCTCGCCGTCGCGCTCGCCGTCGCGCTCGCCAGCGCGGCCGCCGAAGCGGCCCACCGTCTGCTAAACGTCGTCAACCTCTCGCTCGTCTATCTGATCGTCGTCGTGGCGGTCGCGACGGTGTGGGGGCTGGGGCCCGCCCTGCTCGCGTCCTTGCTGGCCGTCCTCGCCCTGGATCTCCTGTTTATCCCGCCGTTCGGAACACTGGCGGTGGCTAACCCCGACGATTGGCTCACCTTGCTGTTTTTCCTGGCTATCGCCGCCCTCACCGGCCGGCTCGCGGCCGGGGCGCGCGCCCGCGCCGAGGAGGCTCGCCGACGTGAGCGCGTCACAACCGTCCTGTACGACTTGAGCACGGCGCTCATTACCGAGGACGACCTGGCGGTCATTCTGCCGGGCATCGCGCTGCGGGTCGCGCGGACGTTCGGGCTCGACGCCTGTCACATCCTCTTACCTGATGCGGGCGGCGAGCTCCAGGTCGTGGCCGCGCACGGTCCATGGAGGGACAACGGGGGCCTCGGCGCGCGGGCCATCCTATCGCGGGTCCTGCGCGACGGCCAGGCGGCGGCCGTCTACGAACCGGCCGGCGACACGCCGGCGAGGTCGCGCATCGTCCGCCGTCATGGAGCGGCGTGGTCGACGCTGTACGTCCCTCTTATCGTGGGCGGATCGGTCGTCGGCGTCCTGCGGGCCGGCCGCGGCGGCGGCCCCTCGTTCGGCGACGAGGAGCGCCGCCTCCTGACGACGTTCGCGCACCAGGCGGCGCTCGCGATCGACAAGGCGCGTCAGGCCGAGCGCGCCGATGTGGAGCGCATTCGCGCCGCGTCGCTCGAGGAGGCCGACCGCGTCAAGACCGCCTTGCTCTCATCGGTCTCACACGACTTGCGTAGCCCGCTCGCGTCGATCAAGACCGCCGTCACCGGGTTGCTGGAGCCGGGGGCCGGCCTCGACGGCGTGGGCCGCGCGGAGTTGCTGTACGCGATCGACGCGGAGACGGATCGACTGACACGTCTCGTCGCCGATCTCCTGGATCTCTCGCGTATCCAGCACGGCATGCTGCGGCCGCGCGCGGAATGGCTTGACGTCGCCGAGGTCGTGGCGGCCGTCGTCGACCACCTCGCCCCGCGCCGGCCGGCGCATGCCCTCGTCGTCCGGGCGCCCGACGACCTGCCGCTCGTCCCGGCGGACTACGTGCGCCTCGAACAGGTCGTGAGCAATCTCGTCGAGAACGCGGCCGCGTACGCGGCCGCCGACACAACCATCACCGTTACGGTGGAGGAACACGCAGGCGGCGTGCTGCTGCGCGTGCGCGATGAGGGGCCGGGTATCCCGGTCGACGAGCGTGAGCGGGTGTTCGAGCCGTTTTATCGGGGACGGGCCGCGGAGGGGCCGCGCCCCGGAAGCGGGCTTGGCCTGGCTATCTGTCGCGGAATCGTCGACGCGCACGGTGGCTGGATCCGCGTCGAGGACACGATGGGTCCGGGCGCGAGCGTCGCGGTCTGGCTGCCGCGCGGGAGCGCGCGGCCGGGCGCGTTGGCGGCGATGGCGCGATGAGCCGCGGCGCGCGCATCCTGGTCGTGGATGACGAGCCGCAGTTGCTGCGGTCGCTGCGCACCACGCTCGCCGCGCACGGCTACGACGTGCAGACCGCGAGCAGCGGCGAGGAGGCCCTTGGCCTGGTCGCGGCGCGCGCGCCCGACCTCGTCGTGCTCGACCTGGTGCTCCCGGGTCTGTCGGGGATCGAGGTGTGCCATCGGTTGCGGGCGCGCTCTTCTCTCCCCATCCTGGTGCTCTCGGCGCGCGGGGACGAGCGCGACAAAGTGTTGGCGCTCGACGTCGGCGCGGACGACTACCTCACCAAGCCCTTCGGCGTCAACGAGTTGCTCGCGCGCATCCGCGCGGCGTTGCGCCGCGCGGCCGGCGCGCACGGGCCGACCGCCGTGGTCGACATCGGCGACCTACGCGTGGACCTGGATCGACGCGAGGTGACGTTGGGCGGGGCCGTCGTGCGTCTCACGCCGACGGAGTTTGATTTACTCAAGACGCTGGCGACGCACGTCGGCCGTGTGCTGACCCATGGGTACCTCCTCGGCGCCGTGTGGGGGCCGGAATACGCCGGTGAGAGCCAGGTGTTGCGCGTCTTCATCGGGCAACTGCGGCGTAAGATCGAGGACAATCCGTCGCTCCCGCGACGGATCGTGACGGAGCCCGGCGTGGGCTATCGTCTCCGCGGCGATGACTGATCGACCGCTCGCCGCCTAAACCCTTATGCTCTCCTTACGCTCACCGCCTGAACCCTTACGTTCCCCTTATATCGCCGCCCTATCCGCGCGCTAGACTACGGGTCGATGTCTTCACTAGCGTGGAAGGAGAGCGTGGGGTGGCCCGGATTACAGTGCCGTTCGACGGCGGCCCGGCGAGCGAGCGCGCCCTGGCCTTCGCCTGCCAGTCGCTCACGGCTCCGACGGACGAGGCGCGGGCCGTCTATGTCGTGCGCGTCCCGCCGCAGCTGCCGATAGGCGCGGAGCTTCCCGCCGCCCAGGCGCGCGCCGCGGCCATCTTGGCGCGCGCCGAGGCTCTGGCCGACCGCTACCACGCCTCACTGACGACGCTCCTGGTCCTGGCGCGCGCGGTTGGGCCTGGCCTCGTAGCCGCCGCCGAGGGCGGCGATCTCCTCGTGATAGGACAGCGGTCCCGGCGTCTCATGGGCCGTGTCCTGGGTGGGGGCGCCGTGCGTTACGTTTTGGCCCACGCCCCCTGCGAGGCGCTCGTCGTCTATACCTCCGAGAAGGACCACGGCCGGGCGCGTTCCACGTGGTTCCGGCTGGCGCGTCCCGGCCCGGCGCCCGCCGAGCCGCGCAACGTGCTCGTTCTCCCCGTCTCCCGGCGCGTCGACGACAGCGGCGCCCGCGGAGCCGGGTGCGTGGGGGACGACCTGTCGGCGGGGCGCGCGATCCCCGCTGTGCGGAGATGGTCATGACGACGACCGGCGGGGGCGACACGCAGCAGGGGGACCACGGACCGCGCCTGGGACCGCTCCTGTGTTGGGCCGTCGTCTTCGCCGATATCGGCACCTCGGTCTACTATACGCCCGGAATCCTCTTCGGCCAGGTGGGCGTCCACGCCGCGTTGTTCGTCGCTATGACGACCGTGGTGTTCGTGCTCCTCGCGCTCAAATACGCGGAGGTGTGCGTGCGCTACCCGGAGGGCGGAGGCGTGGTCACGGTGGGCGCCCGCGCGCTGCACCCCATCGTCGGCGTGATCGGGGGCATGTTCATTCTGGTGGACTATTTCCTGACCGCGGCCCTCTCCGCGCTCTCGGGCGTCATCTATCTGAGCGCGGTGATCCCGACGCTCACGTCGATTGTCCTCCCCCTCACCGTGGCCGCCATCGTCGTACTAGGCGTCCTGAACTGGGTCGGCATCAGCGAGAGCGCCAAAGTCAGCGCCGTTTTCGCGATCCTCGCGTGCGCGGGGCAGGCCGCCGTGCTCCTGGCGGTTTTGACGCATGTCGGCCTGGGGCAACTCATCGCGAAGATCCCGCTCGTGCTCTCGGGGCGGCGCCTCACGGGGGTGAGCGTGCTGACGGGCTACGCGGGCGCCTTCCTCGCGTTCTCCGGCCTGGAAAGCATCTCCCAACTCTCGCCGGTGATGGCCGAGCCGCGCCGTCGCGTCGTCCGCGTCGCCCTGGGACTGGTCGTCGGGACCGTGGGCTTGACGAGCCCGCTCCTGACGCTCTGGTCGACGACCGTGCTCCCGATCACGAAGACCACCGACCCGAATCAGTTCATCTCGTTGCTGGGCGGATTCGCCGCCGGACGAGGTCTTAGCGTGGTCGTCGCGCTGAGCGCCGCGCTCCTCCTGGTCTTCGCCAGCAACACGGCTATCATCGGGAGTTACCACGTCTTTCTGGCGCTCGCGCGCATGGGATTCTTCCCCCCGATCATCACGCATCGCAACCGCCTGCGCGACACGCCGCACTGGGCCATTCTGGTCGCGACCGCTATCCCCGTGCTGGTCCTCGTCGCGACGGGGGGCAGCGCGGCCATCCTCGGCGACCTCTATGCCTTTGGTCTGCTTGGCGCCTTCAGTCTGACGAGTCTGAGCCTGGATATCGTCCGTTGGCGCGAACGGCGCGCGCCGACGCGTATCGGCGTCGCGCGCCGGCAAGGAGACGCGAACGTTCCCCTCGTGTCCCCCCTCACTTTCGCGCTCGGCGTGCTCACGACCGTGTTGGTCGTGCTGGCCTGGAGCACCAATCTCGTCGCCAAGCCGCTGGCCACCACCTTCGGCGGCGGGGTCAGCGCCGTCGGCCTCGCGATCGCGCTGACCACCTACGCGATACAGCGAAGACGAGGGAAGGCTATCGTCTTCCCGACGCGGGCGCGGACGGCGATGCCCGACGCGCTGCTGGTCCTGTTGCCGCGTCCGGGGGAGGCGCTCAGGCCGCTGCTGCGCGCGACGCGGGCCGCCGTCGGAGGGCGGCCCGTCATCTTCCTCTATCGTGGGATGCCCGTCCCGCGGACCCGTCGTCAAGGTATCTTCGAGGTGGTTGATCCCTACCTGGACGATCGACCAGCGCACGAGGCGTTCGCGCGGGCCGAGCGGATCGGCGAGCAGGAGGGCTGGAGCCGCAAGTATGTCTATCTGCCCCCTCCGGCGGGACGGGACGCGGTGACCGAACTCTGGCAAACGCTGCAGCCGGGAGAGGTGTTGGCGGCGCCGGAGGACGTGGAGGTCTTGCATGATATCGCCCCCGATCGGGTCAGCCGGTCGCGGTCGGAGGCCGGAGGGGGATGGGTCGTCCACTACTTCAAGCACTGGCCCGAGAGGGTGACGGATGCGGTGGGCTGAGGCGCGCCGTAGATATCCATGGTGATGGGGGGGGCGCCGTCCGGCCGCCGCGCTAGCCGCGCTACTAGTCATGCCGCACATACTATCCATCCAGTCCTCGTCTATGTCGTCCCCTATCGCCAGGCGCGCAAATGCCCGAATATAGGACAAAGATGGCGCGACGTAAGGATGTGGAGGGGACGATGACATATAAGCAGATGCGTGAGTTGTTCCGCCAACTTGCCCAATTGAACGGCCGCTACAGCGTGACGGACGCGTTTCGGGACGGCGCCGACGTGTGGGCCGTGGGCGTCATGGTGCGCCGTAAGTATGCCTATCGGTTCACCGACCTGGGTATCTTCGAGCAAAAGTTCCCTCACCTCTTGTCGGTCTATGAGGAGCCGCGCCTGTACGCGCCCGATACGGCCAGCCTCAGTTGGCTGCAGGCGCTCTACATCCTGGGCTGGGCCGAACGCGCCTATCCGCGGGTACAGATCCACGGGCTGCTGCAGAACGGCGAGGGGCTTTTCGAGGTGGCGGTGAGCAGGATGGCTCCGGGGGTCGAGCAGGGGCGTCGCTCCGGCCTGCATTTGCTGCATTCGCTGGATCAGGCCGAGCGCTTGCTCGCCGCGTGACGCGTGACCGGCCACGCCTCCACCTCGCTGGAGATCTACAGCCACTGTGCCCTCACCGACGCTCAGACCGGCTACGACGGCGTCATCGACCGGTTCCCCGTGTAGAACGCGCGCCGTGATCACGCCACGGATGACGGCTGATGGTAGGAGCCCTACCGGCACGTCGTGACGCGCTGGGCGCTTACGCTTGGCGCGTCCGTTTCGCGCGCCGCGTCCCGTCGCGATCGCGGGCGATGTGACGGGGCACGCCTCACGACGAGGCGCGATTCTCCGCGCGCATCCGATAGTGCAGGACCGGTACCCCGCCCTCGTCGGAGTAGGACACCCGCGCGGCCGGGATGCCCGCGAGGATCTCCTCCTCGCCGGCTACGACGAGCGCCTCCTCCGGGCGGAGCGTGTGCCAGAACTCGGCCACGGCGTCCGGACCCGCCGTGCTGGGGAGGTAGAGGTAGCGGTGATTCAGGCGCTTTCGACGGGCCAGACGCTCGGCCTGCGCGAACGCCTCTTGCGCCGCCGGGTCGTCGAGGTATGGGTTGACGATCTCGAAGATCCCGGCGGGCCGGGTCAGGGGATCGCTCGTCCCGCGTCGTACGAAGACGATTGGGCCGTCGGCGGCCGCCCGGCTCGCCGCCAGGACAAGCTCGTCGATCTCTGATACCTGGTGCGGCAGGATCGCCAGGACCGTCGCCGGCGGGCGCGCGCGGCGGCCGCGCGTGAGGAACAGGACAGGGTAGTTCTCCCGGTGCAGCAGCGGGAAGACGGCGGGGCGGCCGCGGCGACGCCCTAGCGTGTAGGTTATGAACGCGATGAGCAGCCCGACGAGCGTGACCCCGCCGCCGAAGAGCGTGGCCAGCGGCTTGGCGACGAGGTTGGTGGTCCACGCGAGCGCGACCAGGGCCGTGGTGACGACGCCGAGGACGAAGGTGACCCGCCCGACCGGCCTGACCCCAGTCCCGGTCTGATCCGTGTCCACCCGCCGGGTCCCCGTCGCGGTGTCGACGATAGGATGCCCTTCATGCCAGCGCACGATATCGAGCGAGAGACAGGTCAACGTGAAGGCCCCAAGCAGCCCGAAGGCGTACAGATCGCCCAAAATGGTAGCGCTTCCCCGCGTGGCGATCAGCACCAGGACCGGGATGGCGACCACGGTGAGGATGGCCCAGTGTGGCGTGCCGCGCAACCGGTTGCGTCGCTCGATCACGCGCGGGAGGAAGCCCAGGCGCGCGAGCGCCAGGAAGACGTGATAGCTCCCGATGATGGCCGTGTTGCTGGCGAAGACGAGCAGCAGCGCGCCCGAGAGAGCCACCTCGATCTCCAGCGGGCGGCCCGTCACGTACCCAGCCAGCAAGGAGATCACCTGGTTGGGGTCGGTCGTCGCCGTGATCGGCAGCACCGTCGTCGACCAGAGGGTGAGCAACGGGCTGGTGAGCGCGATCGAGGACACGACCAAGCCCATCGCGACGCGCGTTACCCGCCGCCGCGGCTCAGCCATCACGGGCGAGAGCTGCGAGATGCTTTCCAGCCCCGAGAAGGCCAGGAACGCTCCCGCATACCCGGTCAAGACCAATAACGGCGTCAGGTGCGGGCCACCGAACACGCGCGGCAGGTCGGCCAGCAGATGGGCCGGCCCCACGCGTACGATGACGGCCAGCACCACCGCGACCTGGCTCAGGGCGGCGATAATGGCGAACGCGGCGTTGACCTTGGCGCTCTCGCTGACCCCGAGCAAGTTCAGGAGGCCCAGTAGCACGATCGCCGCGATCGTCACGGGCAGATAGACGGAGACCGTGTGCAGGGCGGGGAGCACGGCGCTGAGGTAGATGATGCCGGAGAGGGCGGAGAGCGCCGCGGTCAAGAAGTAGTCGACGAGGATGAACATGCCGCCGAGTACCCCGGCGAAGGGGTGGATGGCGTTGGCCGTGACGGTGACGACGCCACCGCCCTCGGGGTAGCGCACGGTCACCTCGCCGTACTTGCGCGCGAGCAGGACGAAGACGATGAGGGTTAAGCCGACGAAGAGCGCGGCGTGCGGGCCTACACCCGGCTGCTGGAAGAGGATACCCGGCGTGTAGTACACCGAGGTCCCGAGGTCGGCGAAGACGATGGCCCAGCACAGGAACGCGCCCAGCCGCTTGCCCCGCGCGCGCTCCTCCCCCTTGTCCTGTCTCGCTAATCTAGTGCCGTCCTCTAAGGCGCGATCGTCCATGTGTCGTCTAAACCGTCCTATATGTCCCCGGCCATGCGGCCGGCTATTCCATCCGTTGTTGTCGTTAAGACTCGTCCGTCCGCCCTCTAACGCGCATGATACATCCTGGTCATGAAACCTCATGCCGCCTGCTGTCTCGTATCCTGGCTCGAAAAGCGGTGCGGCGCCGTCCGTATCGGTACGTGATCATGAGGACCAGGGCGCGGGTGCGCCGGGCTCGAACACGCGGACGACGACGCCCTTGCGAGGGTTCTGTCTCGCTGTCGTCATCAACCCCACCAGAATGCCGCGGCGATGATGCCGTAGAGTCCGATGAGCGCGAGGCCTTCGAGCCAGGTCGATTCACCATCGTAGACGATGAGGGCGCCGGTGGCCGCGGCGAGGCCCAGCGCCGCCAGGAGAAGCCCCGGTAACACGAGGGTGAGATGTGTCGTCCCCAGGATGAACGAGAGCAGCACCAGCGCCGGCGTGAGGCCGATGGCCACCCGCAAGGAGCTATTCAGGATCACGCTGATGGCATAGTCAGGCTTGTTACGCGCCGCGAAGTGGATGCCGACCGCATTCTTCACGGCGTTGCCGGCAATCGCCACGATGACCAATCCCGCGAAGACCGGCGAGATGTGCAGCGCCGCGGGCGCCGCCGTCAGCGCGGCCACGAACCAGCCAGACACTAACGCGGCGCTGACGGCGGCGCCCGCAAGGATTGCCACGGCGAGCGCGAGCGGCCAGCGCGGCGGCTCCCTCTCCATGTTGGGTCCCAAGACAGCGCCGGGGCCGCCACCGAGCGACACGGGGATGCTCGCGAGGAAGACCGCCAACAGCACCACGGCGCTGGCCACACTGAGCGCGTCGGTATGGGCGCCTGCGGCGGTGTGTAGGCCGTGGGCCAGGGTGGGCACGGCCAGCGCCGCGACAGACAGGAGCGTCAGTGCGGCGATCAGGCGCGGCGTTTCCGCCCGGAACCGCTGCGTGCCGTGCCGACGGCCGCCGACGAAGAAGGCGAGGCCCAGGACGAGCAGGCTGTTGCCCAGGATGGAGCCGACGATCGTGGCCTGCACGACGATGATGAGCCCGGCCCGCAGCGCGTCGATGCCGACAAAGAGCTCGGGTAGGTTGCCCAGCGTCGCCTGGAGCACCACGGTCGCGCCCGGCCCGAGTCGCTCGCCGACCTGTTCGGTCGCCTGGCCCATGAGCGCGGCTAGCAGCGCGAGCGCCACGCTCGACACGACGAAGATGGGCGCCGCGCCGGCTCGCGTCGTGGCCAGGAGGCCGGACAGGAAGGCGGCCACGGTGGCCACGGCCAGGAGCAGGCGATCGGCGCGCGCGAGCCCGAGCCGCGTCAGGACGACGCTCATCCGCTCTCCCCGTCCTCATCTCCCCACGCCGCCCGCGCCCGCCGATCCGCGCGGCCGCCGCTGGCGTCGCCCACACGGGCGGCGAGCGCCCCCCCGCCCCCGCGATCAGGAAGCAGATGAGCGTCGTGGCGGGCGCGGCGAGGTGTGCGCCTGATAAGGCCAGGCGCGCGAGGCCCGCGACGGCGGCCGCGGCGAGGACGCAGGCCAGGCGCAGGCGTACTGTGCGGCGCGCCTGCTCCCGCACTGTCACGTGGGCGACGCGGAGGCGCACCGCGCCGTCGGCCCGCGTCTCTGTCGCGCGCAGGGCCGTGACGAGGCGCGCCTCGCGCGTCAACAGATAGTCCAGCGACGGAATCGCGAGAGCGGGCGACACGCGCCGGTCCGTGGCCTCCATGCGCGCCACGGCCAGCGCGCTCGCGCGCCGCTCGGCCAGGCGCTGGAGAGTCGTGGCAGCCCGGCGCGCGCGCACCGCGTCGGCCGCCTGGACCCGCGGTTCCGTCGCCCCCGCCGTCCCCTGCGCGCCCGCCGCGCGGCCATCTGCCTCGCGCGCCACCCACCGCGCCAGCGCCTCCTCCGAGGTGAGGATCTCGACGAGGACGACGCCCGCGAGGGCGGGCGCCGCGTCATCCCCGGAGGGCGCGCCCCGCAGGCGCGCGCGCTGGAGGGCGGGCAAGGGGCCCCGGTGGATCGTCACCAGGACGTTGCGTCCGACGATGATGTCGAGCGGGTCGGCGACGACGTTGCCGGCTACAGACTCGCGACGCGCCACCGCCACGCGCAGGGTCGCATAGTCGTGGTACTGGACGACGTGGGGCTGGCCCTCGGGGGAGAGCGTCGCCAGCGCGGCGCGGTACGGCAGACCCAGCGCGCGCGCCACCGCCCGCAAGTCGTTCGGGTCGGGAGCGCACAGGTCGACCCAGACGCAGGCCACGCCCGTGGCCGCCACCAGGGGGAGCTCGCCCCGCGTACACGGCAATGGCTGGCGTCCAGGCCGGAGCGTCCACGCCGTGACCGGGTCGGCCCCGTCTCTGCGTGCCCTGAGCGCGTCAGCGTCCGCCTCGCCTACGGCGCGGCTCACGGTGAACCGGCCCTCAACCTCAGCCAGACGTGCGAAGAGATCGCGCATTTTCGCGTACGTCACGCGCGCCCCCGTCGGCCTCGCGGTCTCCTGCCCGCGCGCCGCGCCGCGCCACGGTCAACGGGCGCGGCGCGACGAGTGGGGTGTCGCGCAGGACGACGGCGACTTGTGCCATGATGCGGCGCCATGGTCTCTCCCATCAGCGCCCCGCCACCATCCGCAGGTGTTCGACCACGGGCCCCAGCGCCCAGGCCGGGAAGAAGGTCAGGGCGCCCACGAGGATCGCCGTGCCCACGATGACCACGCCGAACTGGAACGAGTCCGTCGGCAGCGTGCCCAGCGTGGCCGGCCGCCGCCG
>JAABUZ0100006113.1_pt1 | contig 15276 bp, 11 predicted proteins | sample 5562091 | NCBI WGS metagenome assembly JAABUZ01 (sample SAMN12813069, study PRJNA571459) | rock metagenome | isolation source: Antarctica rocks | place: Antarctica: Victoria Land, Linnaeus Terrace sud | collected 2015-12-21 | reverse complement strand
GATGGCGGCGCTGGATCAGGCCGTCGCCTGAGGTGCTCGCGCTCGAGGACGGCTGGGAGGCCGCCGCCGCGCCGCCGGGTGCCTTTCGCGATCCGGCCGGCATCGACGAGCTCGCCTGGATGCCCGCCCGCGTCCCCGGCACCGCGGCGGGCGCGCTCCGCGACGCCGGGCTCTGGCGCTCCGGAGCGCCCGATGCCTTCGACACGCAGGACTGGTGGTTTCGCACCCGATTCACGGCGTCGCCCCCATCGGGCGGCGAGCGGATCGGCCTCTGCCTGGACGGGATCGCGACCGTCTTCGATGTGTTCCTCAACGGCGAGCTCCTGCTCCGGGGCGACTCGATGTGGGCGGCGCACACGCTCGACGTGAGCGCCCGTCTACGGCCTCAGAACGACCTCGCCATCCGCTGTCACGCCCTCGCCGAGCTGCTCGCCCGGCCCCGTCGTCCCCGAGCGCGCTGGCGCAGCCGGCTGCCGCGCGACGGCGCCCTGCGCTGGTACCGCACGACGCTGCTCGGCCGAGCCCCTGGCTTCGCGCCCGATCCGGCTCCCGTGGGCCCGTGGCGCCCGGTGCGGCTCGAGCGGCGGCCGGCCGCTCGAGTCGAGGAGCTCGCGCTGCGTGCCCGCCTCGACGAAGCCGACGGGGTGCTCGAGATGCGCGCGCGGGTGCTCGCGCCGCCGGGCGCCGCGGTCGAGGCGGTGCTCGACGGGCCCTCCGGGGAACACCGGGTCCTCCTGGCCCGCGACGGCGAGGGTGCGCACGCCGAGCTGCGCGTCGCCGGAGTCGCGCGCTGGTGGCCCCATACGCACGGCGAGCCGGTGCTGCACCACGTGAGCGTCCTTCTCGACGGGCACCCGGCGGCGAGTCGCCGCGTGGGCTTTCGCACGCTCGCGCCGGGGCCGCCCGCGACTGGCCACGACGTGCTCGACGACGGTCTCGACCTCCACGTCAACGGAGTCCGGACGTTCGCGCGTGGCGCGGTCTGGACACCGCTCGATCCCGTCGGTCTCGCCCCCTCGGTGCAAGAGCTCCGCACGGCACTCGAGGCCGCGCGAGACGCGGGTATGAACATGCTCCGGTTGCCGGGGTTCGGCACCTACGAGTCTCCCGCCTTCTACGACTTGTGCGACGAGCTCGGCGTGCTCGTGTGGCAGGACTTCATGTTCGCCAACCTCGACTATCCGGTGCAGGACGACGCCTTCCTAACCACGGTGGAGCGCGAGGCGCGTCAGGTGCTGGACGGACTCGCTGGCCGTCCGAGCCTCGCCGTCCTGTGCGGCAACAGCGAGGTCGAGCAGCAGGTCGCGATGCTAGGGCTCGATCCGGCGCTCGGCCGCGGCACGTTCTTCGGCGAGGTCCTGCCCGGAATCGTCGCGGCGGCGGAGCTCGACGCGGTCTACGTACCCTCGGCGCCCTGTGGCGGAGATCTGCCCTTCCGGCCGAACCGGGGGATCGCCAACTACTACGGGGTGGGGGGCTACCGCCGTCCACTCGAGGATGCGCGGCGGGCGGACGTGCGCTTCGCCGCCGAGTGCCTGGCGTTCGCCAACCTCGGCGAGGAGGATCCACAGCATCCCGATGTCGGCGTCGCGCGTGACGTGGGAAGCGCGTGGGACTTCGCCGACGTCCGCGACCACTATCTCGCGCTCCTCTTCGGCGCCGATCCGCGCGCGCTCCGCGCGGAGGACCCGGCGCGCTACCTCGAGCTCTCGCGCGCGGTGAGCGGCGAGGTCATGGCCGAGGTCTTCGGCGAGTGGCGACGCGCCGGCTCCCCGTGCGGAGGCGGGCTCGTGCTCTGGCTCCGGGACCTGGCGCCCGGATCGGGGTGGGGCTTGATCGATCATCGCGGCGAGCCAAAGCTCGCCTACCACCACCTTCGCCGGGCCCTGGCTCCGGTCGCGGTGTGGACGACCGACGAGGGTCTGAACGGAGTGGCTATCCACGTCGCCAACGATCGCTCCGAGCCGCTGGCCGCCACGCTCCGCGTCGCCCTCTACCGCGACCTCGAGGTGTGCGTCGGCGAGGTCCGCGAGGAGCTCGACCTCCCACCGCACGTGGCGCTCGAGCGGTCCGTCGAGTCGATGCTCGGGCGCTTCTCCGACGTCTCGTGGGCCTACCGGTTCGGTCCTCCGGCCCAGGACGCGATCGTGGTCAGCCTGGAGCGGAGCGCCCAGGGCCGAGTGGAGCTGATCTCCCAGTCGGTCCGGTTCCCGGCCGGTCGGCCGCTGAGGCGCCAGGCGATCGCGGAGCTCGGTCTCAGCGCCACCGCCGGGCCGGCCGATGATGGCAGTATGCGCCTCGTCGCATCCAGTCGACGTCTCGCCTACGGCGTCCGGGTCCACGCGGCCGGCTTCGCCGCTTCCGACGACGCCTTCTGCGTCGAGCCGGGCGGCGAGCGGATCTTGCGACTGCGCCCACGGTTCCCGGACCCGCCTCCCCAGGGCGTCGCGCTGACCGCTCTGAATCTCGACGGGACGGTGTGGGCACGCCCCGGAGACCGCCCAACCTAGGGCGACAGGACGCGCCGCACCCCGGCCCACGGCGCTCCGAAGCGCGCGCAGCCGGCCAGGAAGCCGAAGCCCCATCCGAGGTGCATGACGGCGAGGACGACGGGCAGGCCGGCCAGGTCCCGCCGCGCGGCTCCGGCCTCGCGTCCCGCCCGGACGCTCAGAGCGCCCAGAGCCAGCCCGTAGGCGCCGAGCCCCGCGCGGGATACCCGGGCCGGGACGCGCAGGGGCAGCAGGGCACCCACCGCGGTGAGCGCGAGCGCCGCCGAGGCCAGGTGCGAGCGACGCAGGGCGACGGGGTGGCGCCGGCTCGTCTTCACCCGATAGAAGCCGAAGCGCGCGTACTGGCGCGCCAGCCCGCGCAGGGAGTCGCGCGGGGCGTACTGCGCGGACATCGCGGTCAGGCACACGATGCGCCCGCCCGCGCTGAGCACCCGGCCGGCCATCTCCGCGTCCTCGTTGACCGGCCAGCCCTCGTCCCAGCCACCGAGCCGCTCGAGCGTGGCGCGCGGCCAGACCCCCGCGAAGACGCCGGTGTCGAGCTCGAGCTCGACCTGCGCCGCCCCCTCGGAGCCGCCGCCCGACCACTTCGCCGAGCCGCCCTGCCCGAGTTTGGTCCCCAGCGCGATCGCTACCCGGCGGGCCCACCGGCCGGTCGGCCGAGGGACGGCCGGCCCGGTGACCCACTCCACGTCGCCGCGCCGCAGCCGCTCGACCCCGCGCTCCACGTAGTCGTCGGGGTACCAGGAGTGCGCGTCCATGCGCGCGACCCAGTCCCCTCGAGCGGCCCGGAGGGCAATGTTGAGCGCCTGGGGGATCTCGCGCGCCGGGTTGTCGAGCACGCGGATCCTCCCGTCCTTTGCCGCGAGCTCCTCGAGGACCGCTCGCGTGCGGTCCTCCGAGCATCCGTCGATGAAGAGGAACTCGAGCTCACCGTCGAAGCGCTGGGCCCGCATGGCGGCGGCCGTCTCCCGGATCCAGCGCTCCTCGTTGCGGACCGGGATGAGGATGCTCGCCGTCGGCGCTTCCCCTCCGCCGCTCATGCGTTGCCGGGAGCCAGCCGGGGATCGGTGCGCAGGCGGCGGTGCTTGGCCTGGAGGTAGTACCAGTCGCGCAGCGCCCTGAAGCTCTTGTTGCTGTACAGGTTCTGGCGGGTGACGTTCTGCCAGCGGTGGAGCACCTCCGCCTCGGGCACGTAGTGGACCTGCAGCCCGGCGCCCCAGACGCGCAGGCACCAGTCGAGGTCCTCCCCTCCGTAGGAGGAGACGTGGGCGTCGTAGCGGCCGATCCGGAGCGGCAGGTCGGCGCGCCACATCTGCGCCGCCCCCGAGACCCAGATCACCGGCCGCTGAGCCGCGTGGTCGAAGTCCTTCATGAGGTGGCGCCGGTGGACCGCCGGGTCGGGGTCGATCCGGGCGTAGGGTCCGCGGCGCATGAAGGGGATGAGCAAGGGCGGCCAGCGCCGGCAGGAGAGCTGCAACTCGCCGGCCTCTCCGACGAGCTTCGGCCCCACGAGGCCGACGCGCTGGTCGCCGTCGAGCACCCGGGCCAGAGCGGGGACGGCGCCCGGGCGGACCTCGGTGTCGGCGTCGAGCATGAGCACGAGGCGCCCGCGGGTCAGGGGCAACGCGGCGTTGCGACCGGCGACGAGGCCCTCGTTGACCGGCTTGGCCGCGACCGTCGCGTCCGGGAAGGCCTGGCGCACGGCCTCGGGGGTACCGTCGCCCGAGCCGTCGTCCACGACCACCGCCTCGTAGGGCAGGCCGGCGTGCTCGGCCAGCGACAGCAGGCAGGTGAGCACGTCCTCGCGCGAGCGCCAGGCGACGATGACGACGGAGACCTCGGGGCGATCGACCACGGGACCTAGCCCTGCTTGTGGCGCTGGCGCTCGCGCCGCAGCTCGGCCGCCACCTGCTTGTGCCGGTAGACCGAATACGCGCGATGAGAACGCGGGCGCGGCCCCACCACGGCGAACTGATGATGGATCTGCAGCTCCTCGCTCCAGCGGAGCTTGGCGACCGTCGGGCCGATCGACAGGTTGGCCAGCCGGTCCCCTCGGTGGATGGCCTCCTGGAAGACCTCGGCCAGCAGGACGGTCAACGGGTTGAAGTCCCACCACTCCGGGTCGACCCCCGAGCTCGAGATGAAGACCGCGCCGTTCGCGCCCAGCACGAGCAGCCCGGCGATCGGCTCCCTCTCGACCTCGAGCAGCCAGACGGCCAGGCTCCCGGCGCGCGCCATCGGACCGGCGACGTCGGCGAGGAAGGCGCGCGTCGCGGCGGGCGCGAGGTAGTCGGGGTGCTGGATGCGGCCCGGCATCTGCGACCGGGCGTGATGGAGGCGAGCGAGCTGGCCCAGCGCCGCCTCGAGCTCGGGGGAGTCCTCGTCGACGCTCGTCACCTTCCAGTCGCGTTCGGAGCGCGCCAGGCGGTTCCGGCCCCGGCGGACGCTCTCTTTGACGTTTCGCTTCAGGCTCGGGAAGAGCTCGGTGCCCGCCGGCGGCAGGGGGAGGACGACGCACGCCATCGCTCCACCCGGGATCACCGATGCGCGGGCCTCCGCGCCGTTTGGCAGCCACTCGGGCTCGAACCAGCCGTGCTCGGGTGCGAGCGATAGCTCGACGAAGTCCCATTCGGCGTCGCGGCTGCTCAGGAAGCCCATGGTCGCTCGCAGCGCGCGGCGCTCCTCCCCCCGGCGGACGAGGATCTGGGGAAGCTCGGTCAGCGCGGCGCACCGGCCCGTGCCCAGCAGCCCGAGCCGGGTCAGCGCGGTCCTCCCCGCGAGCCGATGGCTACGTCGGTAGAACGGCGCTACGGCGAGAAGGCCCTCGCCGTCTCGGACCGTGACCATGTAGAGCTCGTCGGAGGCGACGAAGTGCCTGGCCCAGGTCGAGAGCCAGTCGGGGTGCGCGAACGGGTTGGGGCACTGGGCGGCGTGGAAGAGGGCGGTCCACTCCGGAAGCAGCGCATCGAGCGCACTCTGGTCCGTGACGAGCGAGACCTCCTCGGCGCGGGCTCGCCCGGTCTTGGCGGACGCGGCGGGGGATGGGCTTGCCGTGCCGGCCTTCATCTCCCGGCCACCATCGGCCGCGCGGTGAGCGGGCTTGAGCCCTCCACGGGCACTAGCGCCGCCTCCCGTCGCGCTCGGCGCGCATCGCCTGACGGCGTCCCACGCGCTCGGCCACCCGCTCGAGCGCTTCGAGGGCCGGAGCGACCACGTCCAGGCGGTCGCCGCGCCCCAGCGCGAACCGCACCGCCTCGCGACCCGTGCGCTCCGCCCGCCGGGCGACCCAGGTCAGCGAGCGGCCGGAGCCCGAGGGGAGCGGGCTGGTCGCGAACACCTCGGGGTACCGCGCGCGGAGCTGGACTTCACCCCAGCCGTAGCGCACCCACTGGCGCCAGATCCCGCGCACGGTGGAGCGGTGCACGTGCTCGACCGTCGCGTCGCCGACGTAGAGCGCGCGCAGGCCGAGCTCGCGCTGCATCCTCCAGGCGAGGTCAACGTCTTCGGCGCTGCGCAGATCCTCGTGGAAGCCCTCCAGGCGCTCGAGCACCTTTCGCCGGTAGCAGCAGCTCGCGGTCAGGACGTAGGGCAAGTGAGGGTCGGCGAACGCGGTCTCCTGGCTCACGTAGCGCTGGCGCTCGGCGTGCCGCTGGAGCAGGCTCTGGGAGGCCGCGGCCACCACGCGTCCCCCGACGGCACCGAGCTCCGGGGCGCCCTCGAGCGGAGCGACGAGCCGGCGCAGCCAGTCGGGACGGGGGATGCAGTCGCTGTCGAGGAACACGACGAGCTCGCCGCGGGCGGCGCGGACGCCGGCGTTGCGTGCGGCGGCCGCTCCGGGTCGCGTCGCCTCGACCACGCGTGCGCCCGCGGCGGCGCCGATCGCCGCCGTCTCGTCGCGGGAGGCGCTGTCGACCAGGATCGTCTCGACCCCACCCGCGGGCGCCGCTTGAGCGCCCATGCCCGCGAAGAGCGCGGGCAGGGTGATCGCGGCGTCGCGCGCCGGGACGACGACGGAGACGCGGGGAGCGCTCATCGCCGCCGCCGAGCGACGGAGCGGATCGTCGCGAGGTCGTCAGCGCTCAGGACTCGCGTCAGCCACAGGACCGCGACGTAGCCGGCGAGCGACACGGTCAGGCTTATCTCCACCGGCCAGCCGGCCAGGGCGACGGCGCAGGCGGCGAGGGCGACCAGAGCCAGCCCGATCCGGCCGTAGGGGAGCGCCGGCCAGGGGACGATCCCGCGCGAGATGCCCAGAGCGGTGAGCACCAGGAACACAGCACCCTCGGTGGCCACCGTCACGGCCGCGGCGCCGACGATCCCCCAGGCGGAGATCGCCCAGAAGTTCAGGGCGAGGTTGAGGACCACGCCTCCGCCCGTCGCGGCGCTCAGCCACTTCTCGCGCCCTGCGCCGCGAATGGCCACCGAGACGGTCATGTTCAGCGCCCACGCCGGAGTCGACCAGACGAGCACCGCCAGGGCCGCGGCGGCCGGGTGGAAGGCGGCGCCGAAGAACAGACTGATGATGGGATGGGCGAGCAGGCTGGTGGCCAGGGCGCAGGGGAGGGAGAGCAGGAGCACGGCGCGCAGCCCCGAGTTCCAGGTGGCCCGGAAGAGGCCCGGATCCCGTCCGTAGCTCCGGGCGAACACGGGCGTGAGCGCGACGGCGACCATCCAGGGAACGATCTGCAGCCCGCTCACGAGCGTGTACGCCGACGTGTACCAGCCCACGTGGCGCTGATCGAGCACCCAGCCGGCGATGATCGAGTCGGCGCGCAGGTAGACCATGCCGAAGAGCATGATCAGGCCCATCGCGCCCACGCTCCTCCACGCCACCGGGCCGGCCGCCGGTCGCTCGCTCGGCGCGCGCGGAAGCACGCGCCGGAAGCGCCCGAGGGCGACGGCCATCTGGCTCACGCTGACCGCCAGCATCCACGCGAGCACCGGCATCAGGGTGCCCAGGGTGAAGACCAGGACGACGCCGCCAAGCGCGCGGGCGAGCGCCGCGAGCACCGTCGCGCGGGCCTCGAAGCCCATGCGCTCGGATCCGCGGAAGTACCCGTAGACGAACTGGGACGCGCCGTCGGCCAGGAGGCCGGCGAGCACGACGACGATCGCGGCGGAGAGCGAACCATCGCCGACCACGAGAAGGACGACGAGCGCGGTGGCCAGCCCCACACCGGCGGTGAGACCGAGCTTGATGCGCGCGAGCCGGCGGGCGAGCGCGTCGTTGCCGGCTCCGGCGCGGGCGATCTCGCGCCCGAGGTACGGGGTGAGGCCCAAGTCGGCGAAGGGGACGACGACCGTGGCCACCGCCGCGGCAAAGCCGTAGCGCCCGTAGGAGCCGACACCCAGTCCGCGAGCCATGACGATGGCCAAGCCGAAGGTGGCGACTCGAGACAGGATGGTCGCCACCGCCAGCAGCGACGCGTTTCGTGCGGTCCGGCCCGGGGTCCCCGGCGGAGTGGGCTGAGGCTCCGCCGAGACGGGAGCAGCCGTCGTCGTCGCGCTCATACTCGATGATCGACGGGAGGCGGGGGCCACTTGAGCATCGCCGGGCCACCCTAAGGTTTCCCGCCCCCCGTGCCGAAGGTTCGCTGGATGCGACCGGCTCCCTCTCACTCGCCGACCGGCGAGACCGTCGCCCTTGCGCGTGCGTTCGGGGTGATCGTCTGCACCCGAAACCGCTCGCAGCACCTTCATCCCACGCTCGACGCGCTCGCTCGCCTCGAGGGTGAGGACTTCCGCGTCGTGGTCGTCGACCAGAGCGACGAGCCCGACGAGGCGCTCGCGCGACGCGCCGAGGCGAGCGACCGTCTGAGCGTGATCCGCGATGCCGGCCGAGGCCTCTCCCGCGCGCGCAACCTCGGCTGGCCGGCGCTCGACACCGAGTGGGTCGTGTTCGTCGACGACGACTGCCTGCTCGCGCCGGACTGGGCCTCGGAGCTCAGCGCCTTCCTGGCCGCGCACCCCGATGCCTCGTTCGTGAGCGGGCCCGTGCTCGAGCACAACCTGCCCGAAGACGACTACCTGGTGGTCACGACCTTCGCGGTCGACGAGGAGCGTCGCCGCGCCGGCCGCTGGGTCTACCCGTGGAAGATCGGCTTCGGCGTGTGCATGGCCGTGCGCCGCTCCGCGATCGAGCGGCTGGGCGGCTGGGACGAGCGCCTGGGCGCCGGCGTGCCGGACTTCCCGGCCGCCGAGGACATGGACTTCAACTACCGGCTGCTGCGAGCCGGAGGCGTCGCGTACGCCACGCCGGGGCCCAGGGCGCGGCACGAGCAGTGGCGCACGGCCGCCGACCTCCCGCCGCTCTTCTACGGCTACGCGCTCTCGTGGGCCGGCTTCGCGATGAAGCACCTCCGCAGCGGCGACGTCCTCGGCGGCGTGTGGCTGTGGGCGGACGGCGTGCGCGACGTGGTCAAGATGTTCGCCAGCTCGTTGCGGCGCCGCTCGCGCCTGCGCTTCGCGGTGGCCTGGGCCAAGCTCCGCGGACTCGTGACGGGCACCGCGCGCGGACTGACGAGAAGCTGGTGAGCCGCGTGCGCCGGCGCGCTACGGTCCTCCCCGCCCTCCTCCTCGTGCTCGCGTCGGGCTGCGGGCAGAGCGCGAGCGCCGGCCGCGGTCCCCAAGCGACCGTTTCTCCGGCCGCGAGCGGGCCGACCATCACCTCGTTTCGGGCGCCCCCCGCGGCGGCGCGCATCGAGGCCGGCAGGAGCCCGCGGCCGCGCCGTCCGTCGAGCGCTCCTGAATCGCCTCCGAGGGGAGGCGCCGTGAGCTCGCCCTGCGCGTCGAGCGCCTGCCCGTCGAGCGGCGCCTCGGCCGCGTTGGCCGCCTCGGTGGCCCATCCATCCCCTCACCTCGTCCGGACGGTCGCCAACTTCTGCAACTCGATTGCGACCGACCCGCTCGAAAAGGCGGGCTCCGAGGCCAAGGTGGCTCTCGCCCGCGGAAGCGCCCCGGCGATGGCCTCGGCCCAGCGCGACCTGTTCCGTGCGGCGCGCTCAGCCCCGCCCGGGGCGGCCTGCGCGGCCAACGTGCTCAACTTCGTCGCCTCGGCGTGGCAGTCGGGCGCGAGCCGGCTGCACGGAGTGGACGTCGCCGCTCACGTCGACGCGATTCGCGCCTTCCAGCGCCGGCGCGGCCTCGAGCGGCCGCTTCCCGGCTTCTAGTCGCCCCCGCCGTCCCCGAAGGATCAGTGGCAGGCCTGGGTGCCCGAGTCCGTGAAGGTCTGGCCCGCGGCCGGGACGAAGCGCCAGTCGTAGCTGTTCGAGTGCAGCGTCAGCTTGAGCACCCCGAACGTCGCGGCGTTGCGCACCTCGCTCGTGGGCTGGATCGTCGAGAAGCCGGTCTGGCCCTCGCCGCCGGTTCCCACCACGAACTCGCGCATCCCCCTCGTCGGGTCGGCCACGCCGCTCGGATCCTGGGGCGCCATCCGCTCGTAGACGTGGTCGTGACCGGTGAGGACCAGGTCCGCGTTGGCGTCGTAGAGGTCCTGCCAGAGGGCGCCGAGCTCCGGGTGGTTGCCCATCCAGCCCGAGGTGAAGCGCGGGTGGTGCCAGTAGGCGAGCGTGCAGGCCCTCGGGTGGGCCGCGAGGTCGGCCTTGAGCCACTGCTCCTGAGCGGAGCCCGCGCCGCAGCCGCCCGCGGGCGTGCAGTTCGAGTTCAGCGCGATCACGTGCCAGGTGCCGATGTCGGTGCTGTAGTAGCCCTTGGAGCGGTCGCCCGCCGGGCCGGTGGCGTTGCCCACCCCGTCGAAGTAGTCGAAGTACCCCGCCGCGCCGGTGGTCTGGTACTCGTGGTTTCCCAGGCCGGGGTGGATGAGGCTCTTCACGCGTCCCCAGGTGGGGTCGAACGACTGCATGAAGTCGGAGTAGGTGGCGTCCATGTACTGGTTGTCGCCCAGCGTCAGGACCCCGTTCAGGCCGGTCGCGGTGAGCAGGTCGGAGGTCGCCCTCTGCCGACAGTCGGTCGCCGTGCCCGCTCCCCCGTTGTAGGAGCTCGACGTCGTCTCGCAGGCGATGTCGCCGGCGGCGGCGATGACGGGGTCGGCCGGAGCCGGAGCAGGAGCCGGGGCGGGCGCGGGCGCGGGCGCGGGCGCGGGAGCCGGATCCGGAGCGGGCGCCGGAGGGCTCACCGTGAAGGTGTTGGCCGTGCTCGAGCCGGTGTTGCCCGCGGAATCCCGCTGCTGGGCGCGGGCCGTGTACGTGCCGGCGGCCAGCGCCGATGACAACCTGACCGTCCACGAGCCACTCGAGCTGGTGGCCGTGAGCTGCCGGACGAGCGTGCCGCTGGCGCTCGAGCCGGCGTAGACGCGAACGGTCACCGTCGCGTAGTCGCCGGCCGCGGTGCCGGCGCCGCCGGCGAAGCCCGGCGTCGTGGTCGAGACGGAGCTCCCGTTCGCCGGAGCGCTCAGCGAGACGGTGGGCGGCGTGGTGTCGCGCCGCCGCGCGTCGGCCGTCGAGGTGCCGACGAGCAGGAAGGTGAGCGACAACGCGATCCCCGCGGGGAGCCGACGACCGAGCATGGGAGTCCTTTCAGGTCAGCGAGCGAATCCATTCACCCGGAACGCGAAGGTAGAGCAGCGATCCTCGCGTGTCAAGGAGCTCGCCCGACCGCACGACGGCTCTCACTCGCGGTGGACCCCGCCGGCGCTCAGCCGCCCAGCGGGAACCGCGCGCGTGAGGACCAGCGTCCGCTCCAGCCCTCGGTCATGAGCCACACAGAGCGCACGGTCGCTTCGATGGGCAGAAGGCGCTCGAGGCGCTCGGTGGGCGCCTGCGCCTCGGCGCCGAAGGCGACGGTGACGTGGGGTACCACGCGGTCGAACGCGCCGTCGTAGGGGCGATGCGCCGGCCAGCGGGCATGCAGGGCACCGGTCAGACCCACGAAGGGTTCCGCAGGCTCGGGGGCGAGGTAGAGGACGCCCGGAAAGCGCTCGAGCCGCGCCAGCGTGAACCGGATCGGCGCGAGGCCGGCGACAACGGCGCGCACGCCGGCCTCGACCGAGCCGTCGATCCCCGCAGCGGGCACGAAGGGATGGAGCAACGTCAGGTGAAGCGGAAGCCCGGGGGCGCCGACCGCCCCGGAGCGTCCGCGCCACGCCGCCACCGCGGGCTCCGCCTCGGGAACGGGTACGAGCAGCGTGCTCTGGCGCGGTCGGAGGCGCTCCCCGGTCAGGGCGCGCGCCGCGCGCCAGCTGCGCACGAGGCGGGCGCTGGGAGCGAGAGGCGGCACGGGAGAGGGGGAACCGTACCGGCGAGGTCACTCATAGGCGGTCGGCGTGGCGAGCCCGAAGTCCGCGCACAGCCGAGCCACGTCCCGACGGTCCGATCGCCGCACCTCGTAGCCCTGACGCAGGAGGAGCTGGAGCGCGGCCGACAGGCAGCCGACCCGCTGGCCGCGGACCCTACCGACCACGAACGGCTCCGGGGACGAGAAGGGTGCCGCGTCCAGGTCGACGGGGTGCAGGTCGACCGTGCGCCCGGCCCGGTCGCGCAGGACGACGCGCACCGCCATCGGCGAGGTCGGGACGAGCTCACGGTAGTCGAAGCGGAACCCCGCGCCTTCGATCGCCTCTCGCGCCGGGAGCTCGTCCGCAACGGAGCAGACGAGGTCGAGGTCGCCGTGCTTGCGGGTCTGCGTGCTCACCAGCGCGTCGGCGCCCCACCCGCCCGCGAGCCATGCGGGAACGCCCGCGGCCTCCAGGGAGCCGAGGACCTCGAGGACGTCGCTCGCACGGACGGTGATCCACCGCTCCCGAACCCGATCGACGGATGGATGGCGCAGGAGCACCCCCGCGGGAGAGCGCGCGAGCGCCCGGTAGGCGCCGCGGAGCGTCCTGAGGAGCATGAGCCTGAGCGCCGTCATGGGTTCCGCTTCGGCCCCAGCGCGCCGTTCCTTGAGGATCCGGCGCGGCGATAGGCGCGCGAGAGCGAGGCGCGGCTCGTCGACGCGATAGAGTCCCGGGCGCGGTGGCCGCGAGGGGTCAGTCAACCTGGGGAAGGGGCGCAGCACACGGGCCGGGCCGCACCGGATGTAGTGCGACCGGCGCTGCCGCGGTGCCAACAGTTCACTATGGCATCAGGAATCATGTTGCCGGCCCGTTACTGGGGGCATACCGACTGACGGGTCCTCGACGGCCGGCCGGCAATCGACTCAAAGTTACGGAAGAGATCTCATGTCAGGACGACACTCGGTGCCGCTGCGCCCCCCCGAGACCCCCCCCACCGACATAGGGCGCCGCACGGCTGAGCGGACCATCGTGGCGCCGGGAGCGGTGGAGGCCCACGGTGAGCGCGACCACGGTGCTCGCGCCTCGCTGCGGCGCATGCTCGCCGCCGGCGACGCAGCGGCCGCGGCCGCGGCCGGCCTGCTCGCCGGCTCGATCGCCGGCCTGCCCCTGATCGACCTCGGGATCTTCACGGTGTTCGTCGGGTTCGGCTGGCCGCTGTTCGCCTTCCTCTTCGGCCTCTACGCCACGGACGATCCGCCCTCCTGGACGAGCGGCGTGCCCGAGGCGAAGCGCATAGTGATCGTCGCCGTGCTCCTCTCCTGGCCCCTCTGGGGCCTGGCGAAGGCGCTCGGGGCGGGGCATCCGGCGGCCGGAGCGCTCGCGGCGGTCGGGCTGCTCGCCGTCCTGAGCGCGAGCACTCGAGGAGCGGCGCGCTCCGCGGCCAACCGCATGGCGCCGCTGCGCCAGCGGACGCTGATCCTGGGGACCGGGCACGTCGCCAGCCAGGTCGTGAAGAAGCTCCAGAACCAGCCCGAGCTCGGCCTGCATCCGGTCGGCGTGGTGGACGACGACCCTCATCCGGAGGTCGCGTCCGGCCTTCCCCATCTCGGGCGTCGCGAGGACCTCGCGGACATCCTGCGCCACAACGAGGTCGACCGGGTGATCGTCGCCTTCTCACGCGCCACCCACGCGCAGCTCCTCTCCTGCATGCGGGTGTGCTGGGACAACGGAGTCGCCATCGACGTGATCCCCCGGCTCTTCGAGCTCCTCGACGGGGCGCGACGGATCGACCGGCTCGGGGGCATACCCGTCCTCTCGATCGACACGCCGAACCTGGGTCGGACGGCCCGGGGAGCCAAGCGAGCGCTCGACGTCGCGGTCGCCGGCACTGCGCTCGTGGTGCTCGCACCCTTCGCGCTGCTGCTCGCGCTCGCCATCAAGCTCGACTCCCGGGGGCCGGTGTTCTTCGGCCAGGTCCGCGCCGGGCGCGACGGCAAGCCGTTCAGGGTCTTCAAGTTCCGCTCCATGCACACGGGGGCCGACCGCCTCAAGGCCGAGCTCTCCTCGCTCAACGACGTCGACGACGGCGTGATGTTCAAGATCCACGACGATCCGCGGTTCACGCGCCTGGGGCGCAAGCTGCGGCGCTCCTCGCTGGACGAGCTCCCCCAGCTCTGGAACGTCCTGCTCGGGCACATGAGCCTCGTCGGCCCGCGCCCCCTGGTGCTTCCCGAGAGCGCCGCGCTCGCCGAGCCCTGGCACGCCCGGCGCCTCGACCTGCGCCCGGGCATGACCGGTCCCTGGCAGGTCTACGGACGCTCGAACATCCCCTTCGAGGACATGCTGCGGCTCGACTACCAGTACGTCGCGGGGTGGTCCCTCTCGCGGGACATCGAAATCCTGCTCTCGACGATCCCCGCCGTGCTCTCGGGCCGCGGCGCGTACTGAGTCCGAGGCGCTACGCCTCGACGGTCGTCTCGCGGCGCCGGCGCCCCTCCTCCCGGCCGTAGACGTAGTCCGAGGACCGGAAGGTCGCGTCGCGGTTGATGACGGCGCCGAGCAGGCGGGCGCCCATGGACTCGAGCTGGCGCCGAGCCTGCCGCAGTCGATGGTCGGTCGAGATCTTGAGGTCCGCGACCAGCACCACGCCGTCCACGCGAGCGGCGAGGACCGCCGCGTCGGCGCCGACGTCGAGCGGTGCGCAGTCGAAGATGACCAGGTCGGCGTACCGGTGCAGGGCGTCGACGAGCTCCCGGCCCCGGCTCGACTCGAGCATGCCCGAGAGGCTCGGCGGCCGCGGGCCGGCCGAGAGCAGGCGGACGTTGGGCGAGCGGGTGGGACGGATCACGTCGTCGAGGCCCACCGCGCCCGCCAGGTAGCTCGTGAGCCCGCGCCGGTCACCGTCGGCTCCGTTCAGCTCGCCGAGCTGCGCGCGCAGGGCCGGCCGGTGCACGTCGGCCTCCACCACGAGCACGTTCAGGCCAGTCTCGACCGTGGCCATCGCCAGGTTGAACGCCGTCGTGGTCTTGCCCTCGCCCTCGGACGAGCTCGTCACCGCGAGGGAGCGCAGGCGCGCGTCGCCGGTCGCGTAGCGAACCGACGTGCGCAGGAGGCGGAAGCCCTCGTCGAAGGCCAGTACCGACGCGGGGTCCTGGCCCCGCCGCGGGACGCGCGCGAGCACCGGAACACCTAGCCGCTCCTCCGCCTCCTCCGGCGAGCGCAGGCGCATGTCGAGCCGGTCGCGCAGGAGGGCGAGACCGATGCCGGCGGCCAAGCCGATAATGGCGGCAAGCAGGGTGTAGAGAAGCGGCCGCGGGCGCGTGGGGGTGCGCGGCAGCGTGGCCCCGTCGGCCACAGTGACCCCGGCCTTCGTCGTCGACGCGAGGCGAGTGCGGGCGTAGTCCTGGAAGACCGAGGCGTAGGCCCCGGCCAGCTTCTGCGCAAGGGCGGGGGTGCTCGCCTCCGCGGTCACCTTGAGGAGCTGGGTCTGGGCGACCGGATCGAAGGAGACGCTGTTGCGGATCTTCGCCGGAG
>JAABUZ0100006112.1_pt1 | contig 15276 bp, 20 predicted proteins | sample 5562091 | NCBI WGS metagenome assembly JAABUZ01 (sample SAMN12813069, study PRJNA571459) | rock metagenome | isolation source: Antarctica rocks | place: Antarctica: Victoria Land, Linnaeus Terrace sud | collected 2015-12-21 | reverse complement strand
GTGAGACAACGACCGCGCGGTCAAGATCGCGAGCCTTCGATGGGCCGAGCATGGGGAGGCACTCCGCCGGCGAGGAATACAGTCAACCGGGTGCTCTGAGTCTACCCCATGTTTTTCAACAGGCTCGGTCTTTTTTTGAGACTGACCAAGCTCGGAGTTTCGCTGACGATTGTCATCTTCAGAAATAAGTGGCCCTCATTCTTCAGAGATATGTGGCACGGATGCCGGATGGGAGAGGCCAATCACCAGGCGCTTACGGTCAGCAGATCAGCGCTGGATGGCTCAGTGCTTTGGGCGATGCTTGGGTGAGTATTGTGGCAAATAGGGACCCCAGGAGAGCGGGAAGAGCTTGGTAACGCTCATGCCTGGGCCGTGCCGTGGCATGTAGGTGTAGAACACGAGCATCTTGTCCCGAAATGGCCCGTAGCGTGAGGGCAGCAGATCACGACCATATGCTTCGATGCACGCCACCCCGAGCGGGAACTCGTGAATGATCTCCAACCAGACCGTGTTGGTGTTGCTAAACGGCTGATTGTAGATGGTGGTACCCGGCGTGTCCCATCCTGGATAACGGCCCTTGATGGCGAGTAATGCCGGCTCAACCGGCGAGTTGGTTGTCAGATAGGCGGACAACGAGTGCACATACACAGGCGTTGCTCCGGGAGGTGCCAGGTCGCTCGGACGCAGATTGATGCAATACTGCAGCCCATCCTTGGCAGCGAGGTGTGCCACCTGTGCATGTCCAAACGGCGGTAGCGCCGGTGCGGCTGAGGATGGTGTGCCACATCCCGTGAGAAAGCAGGGTATAGCAAGGAGCAGCGTACTCAGTAGAGAGTTACGCTGTCTCGTCCTCATCACCACACTCATCCTCTGACTGGATCGCAAGAATGTGCCTTCCCGCTACCGTCCGGGGCTGGAAGAACGCTTGACCAATCAACGTGGGGATGATCGCGCTCATAATCACCACCGTCACCAGCATGGTGTACTGGGTGCGCGAGATTAAATGATGGGTTAGTCCGAAGAGCGACGAGATGGTGCCAAAGGTCAGCCCGGTCGACATCATGGCCGTCATATAGGCGCTCTCCCGCCGGGGGAACCGGAAGGCCAGACTCACCGGGTACACCGCAATCAGCTTGCTTCCCATTTTGACCAGAAAGAGCACCAGGATAAGACCGATGCTGCTCACCACCGCCGACAGCGCGACAAAGAGACCCGCCTTGATGAAGTAAAACGGAGTGAGCAAGGTGAAGGCAATGCTCCTTGTGCGGCGCGCCAGTTCGTGCCGCTGCAGAAAGACACCGGCCATCGACACGCCAATCAAATAGGCGGGTAACACCGCCTCGCTTCCGGCCAGTGTGGCGAGTCCACCCAGGAGAAAGAGCAGCGCGAAGACATACTTGATCTCCGGCTCGCTGACCCGCTCTCCGACCAGGTCGAAGTACCAACGGGTCACCCGAGGGATGAGGAGCACGACCGGAATCGTCACTCCGACGAACAGCAGCATGTATCCGTTGAAGTTGGCGAAGAGGATCCCGAGGGCGAGAACCGTTCCCAGGTCGGTGATGAACACGGCAGAGAGAATGATCTTTCCGAAGTCGGTTTTATTCAAACCGGTTTCCAGCATGACGGCATACACCACGGCGACCGAGGCCGTGGAGAGGGCGATCCCACCGATCTCTGCCGCGTGCAGGGTCCAGTGCGCGACGTAATAGCAAAAAAGAAACGCGCTGACGAAGGGGAGAAGAAATGACGCCACGCCGATGCCGACACTTTCCTTGAATCTGGCCCGAAGCAGACTGGGATCGATGTCCGCACCGGCCAAAAAGGTGAGAAGGACCGATCCAAATGACGCCAGGAAATTGATCCAGGTAGTGACGCTGAGGTGCAACACGTTGCCCCCCAGGATGCCCATGCCGATCTCCAACAAGGCGACCGACACCCCGATACGAACGGAGATCAGCGAGGCTCCGAGTGCCAGCACGATCCACAGTCCCGCCGTCAGATAGACATCAGCTGCCATTGATTCCGCTCCTTTGTGGACTACCGGGAATGGCGGTCGACGTGGGCACAAATAAACTCCCACCCGACCTCAGTCTGGTAGGAGTTATCAGCCACAAAGGGCGGTTACGGCGGACTCCATCGCCTTGTTCTGCTCAAGTATAAGGCGGCAGCACAGGCGTCCCATAACGCCTGTCATCTATGGCTACCTATGCCTGCACGTGTAGCGCGGTATACCCTTCCTTGAACCCGTAGTAGACGATGACGAACGCCGCCAGGGGATCTGCCCACCAGGGCCCAAATTGCGCGTTGAGCACGATCCCGATCAAGACGGAACCAGCCAGCATCCCGTCAACCACCGTGACCTTGGATTCCTTCTCCAAGACCGGATTGTCGAGTTCACGCCCGGTCTTGCTCTTTCCGTAGGCAAGCAGCAACATGGCCGCAAAGGTCAACGCGAGCCAGACGATTCCCAGGGTCGAGGTCCTGGAATGAAACTGCGTGAGCAGGACGATCGCCGACTGAACAGCAATGTAGACGGCAAGAACGAGAAAGGCGACGCCAATGAGGCGCTCGGCAAGATGCTCCTTGTCCTTATTGATCGATTTGAGTTGCCAGACCACAATTACCGAGGCGAAGATCTCGATCACCGAGTCGATTCCGAAGCCGGCCAACGCGACGGAACGTGCGGCAAAGGCGGCGCCAAGCACAATCCAGCACCCAACCAGATTCCAGCCCAGCGTCACGTACTCGAGCGCCAGCCCGCGCCGCGTGAGCATCGCCCGATCGTCGCCCCGAGTACTCGCTTCCACGCCTACTCCTCTAATGGAGTTCCTACCGCTCCGGCCCAGTCTGATCCCTGCCGGCTTTGAAGCTGGTAAGCCGTTCGTCGGCGTCCTGATCGGGAGGGGATCGCTCCTATCGCTGTCGACTGCCGCGAGCAACCAGGGCGGCGAGCAGTAGGCTGAGGAACAGCCACGTGCCGATGATGGTTTCACCGATTTCTGTGATCGTAATCTCGGGCAGATGCATGTGCATACCTCCAGTGTAAACGGGCGCACATCGTCACGGACGCTGACGCCTGTGGCCTTTCTTTTTGGGGACTTTGTCTCGCTTCCCGGAGCTGCCCAGGCTGGTCAGCCCGATGCGTTCTTTCCCTGTACGACCATCGATGCGTGAAACCATGCTGTGCCGAAGACGAGATCGCCCATGGCAACCATGGAGGCACGTAGACCCAGCGGATACCGAGCTCATTGGGTGCAGGCACAGGAAGTGGAATCAGACGAGAAGCGACTGCGTTCAGTGCTACATACATCATGCATGCCAGCACCTCGCGAAGCGCGCTCGGATGATGACCACGCTCGAGAACTTCAGCCAACCTCACCCCACGTAGACAGAAAATGCAGCAGTGGTCGCGAAGCCGCCAAGTAGAAGCACGATTCCCGTATCGCCGGACTCGCGTGCCTGGGGCAGCATCTCATCGGCAACCAGCGTGAGCAGGACACCGGCAGCAAAAGCGAGCAGGGTGAGCTTCGCTAGCGGGTCATGCCCTTGCAGCGCCACGTATCCAGCAGTCGCGCCCAGGAAGACTGAGGCGCCCAAGGCGGCAAGCAGGATGAGACGCGTCGTTATGGTCACACCGTGGCTTCTCAGATTCGCGATTGTGAGGAATCCCTCAGGGGCATCTACAACCAGCAGGCTAATTGCCAACAGTACACCTAGCTTCCGCTCCACGGTGACGCCGGCACCGATCACCACTCCGGTAATAAACAGATCGACCAGAATGCCCGCGAACAGCGCCCACGGACGGCCGATGGCCTCACCCATGCTGTCCGACTTCTTCTTTGGCAAAATCTCTTCTTCCAACAACAGGAAGAAGCCACCACCCATAATGAAGGCGAGAACCACCAGCCAGGGATGTGTCGCCCGTAGTGCGCGCGGCATAAGTTCAACTCCGACCACACCCAGGAGCATGCCGGCGACCCATTGAAAGACCAGGCCTATGGTACGCCGGCGAATGACCAAGACTTCCGCCAATAAGCCGCCGCCAACATTGGCGATGGCCGGCAGTGCCGCCAGCGCAAGAACCGTGACGTAGTCGCTCACGAGGCTTTAAGGTGGTGTTGCCGCTGTCGGGTTCCCAGCGGTGTCTCTTCACTCTGTGGAATGCGGTGCAAATCAATGACCCTCCGCGTCTCGTTGGTTTCGCTCTTCAGCGTCATAGGGCAACGTGTAGTCGCCCTGGATGCGACTGTGGTCGTAACCCGCTGAATTTGAGCGGGTATTAGGAGGGTTTATACCGGATGACCACCGCCGATACGTTACTGCAAGGAGCCCTTCCCCGGCGGTGGCTCCGGCACCGCGCCGCGCGAGGGCAATGTACGAGAGCGCGATGGCGGCGAAGACAAACGCGAGATCCATGAAGCCATTGGGATCGCCCAGGCCCAAGCCATCTCGAGCCAGCTCTGCCACGCCTGAGGCGATGCTGGCGATGATTGCGCTATCGATGGTCAGTGCCAGTCCAAGGCGCCAGAGAGGTGGCGCCTGTCGCAGAGCGTTGTTTCCACGTTCTGCCGCGGGTATGTGCCGTAGTGCGAGGTACGTGCCAATCCCCATGACCACGAGCAAACAGCCGTTCAGCGCTAGATGTTGCGCATGGCTCAGTGCATGCACCGCCGGCACGCCAACCACGACCCCGATGAGCGTTCCTCCGCCGACCCAAAGCACCATGGAAGGAATGACACCAAGAAGGAACACCCGGAGGTCAATGCCCACAGCGCCCGCCACCATGGAGCAATAGACACGCAGCCCCGGAATGAGGCGAACCACACCGATCATTACGGGGCCAGCTGTTTGCATGCGGCTCGACGCGCGATCAACCGCTCTCGTGACGTGCAACCGCCCGGCCAGGACGGCGAGTCCTTTCGAGCCAAGTGTCCGGCACCACAAGTAGCACGTGAGTGCTCCCGCCAGCACTGCCAGAAACGCGGCAGGACCGAAAGCCCAGGGGGATATAGCATCGTTAGCAATAAGGATACCCGCGGTAATGAGGAGAACGTCGCCGGGAATCAGCGGAAGCGGCACCCCGGCCTCCTCAGCGAAGAGGAGCACCGAGAGCAGGACGATAGCCAGCGTCCCGTGAAGGCCAGCCAGGAGGCTCACGACAGTATGACTTGAATGTGTTTCATTCTTTGATGACGGAACGCCAAAACAAAGAGTGCTTGAGACACTCCCGACATCGATACGACCTCACGTTGAACCCGATCCAGCGCAGAGTGCGGAGGTGGCTTGGCAGGCGGATCCGCTCGAGTTGCGAATCACCGCAATGAGGACAGGCTCGAGCGGAGTGCCAGGTCCCATGGACTGGCGGGGAGGTCGGCACGGCCGCACCCTCGACCGTTCCGTCGTGGTGCTTGATTGCTGGATCTTCGGTGGACACCTGTTGGAACTCCCTCAAATCTTGGCACTCCCACTGGTACTGTCACGAACCCGATTGCTGAGCCGCTGGCACTTTAGTGTACTGTAACGTATGATGCAAGAAACAAAGGATTCAGAACCACAATCGCCAATCACACCGGCCGAGAACCGCTCCTGGCTCCTTCTCATTTATCGCGTCCCGAAGGACTCGGCGTCCGCCCGCACCACCATCTGGCGTGAGGCTCGGCGCTTAGGGGCTCTCTCGCTGCAGCACGCTATCTTCCTCCTGCCCCTCTCCGAGCAAAACCGCCTTGACTACGAGCGCCTTTGCCGCCGGATCGAGGAATACGGAGGCGAAGCCACGCTCTTGGAAACCGCCTCTCCGAGCGATGGGTGGCACGAACGAACGGTGACTCGCTTCAATGCGGCTCGAGATGAGGAATATGAGGAGGTCGTCGATGAGGCTGAACGTGTTCGTGAGGAGATTGAGCGCGAGCGACGAAAGGGCAAGTTTACGTTCGCCGAGCTGGAAGATGTGGAGGGCCAGCTGGAGCGCGTTCGTAAATACCTGGGGAAGGCCGAAACGCGCGATGTGTTTGGCGCAACCGGCCATGCTCAGGCGGTGGCAGCGATGGAGGAGTGTGCCGGTGAGTGCGAAGCCTTCGCGCAGCAGGTGTATGCGCGTCAGCGGGTTGATGAATCCGTTTGATGTCAAACCGCCTCGCGTACGCGGGGTTCGAAAGGCTTGAGCCGGGTGCGGACGAAAGACGCACGCCCGGTTCTTAGGGGGCCGGGGAGCAGCAATGCTCCCTGGCTACCCGGTACAATCGCGTGGATCGGCCGCAATCGGCGCATGAGTAAGGACTACGAGGCCCTCCCTGCCACCGGCGAGGCCATGGTCTATCTTGCTATGATTCGCGTGATGCTCCGACGACTAGCGAAAGATGCGGCTTAACCCCTTCTCGTACGCCCTCTTGAGGACATAGTGGCACTCCAGAGACTAGGCGCTACGGTTCAAGCTCCATTGTCTCCCTTCTCGTACGCCCTCTAGTGATCCGCGGACCGCGGCAGCCGTCAGTGAATCGTAGATCGGCGTGAGCTGCACCATGAACCGCTGCAACGCATCGCAGCGTGCGAGACCGAGAAGGCTGGCCCAGCTCCGTGCATCGCTGTCCTCAGCTCCCGGGTCCAGCGACCAGTACGCCTCCGCAAGGCCGCGACCGAGTTGGTACGCCGCTGCCTCTGTTGCGGATGCCGGCGCCAGAACGTCCTGCACCAGCGTGTCCCACGCATGGAAGATGTTTGCCAGCTCCATCCAGGCGTTGTGGCGGTCCACCTCGGGCGTGTCGCTGGCCTTCATGCAGTACGTGCGGATGTACGTGATGACGGTGCCATTGGGCGGATCCGGGTGATGCGGCAGATCGGCTACGGGCACGTCAAAGTCCAGCTCGGCGGCCAAGCTGGCCACTTCCTTCTCGGCTTGGATGGCCAGCTCTGCAGCGGAGCGCTCGTGGTTCAGCGGTAACGTGTACTCGTGGCGCGGTCCACTGCTCCCTGGCGCGCGCTCTAGGCGATCGGTGAGTATCTGTCGGTAGCGTCCTCGCAGTTCGGCGCACGCCCATCCAAAGTGGAGCAACGCATGGACGTCACGCGCGACCGGTGCGCGCGAGGAGGTTGTTTCGGTCACAGCCCGACGTACGCCGCGGCGTTCTCCTGGAACAGTGAGCCGGCGCGGATGTAGCGCCGCACCATTTCGACGCTGCGGTGTCCGGTCTGCCGCATGATCGACCGCTCCGGAGCGCCGCCGGCCGCCGCGGACGTGGCGAGCCCCGAGCGGAGCGAGTGCCCTGCATAGCGAGATGGGTCGAATCCGGCCCGCTCCGCGGAGCGCTTGACGACCATGGCGACCCCCTCAGCCGTGAGCCGCCGATCCTGCACCTGGTCGTGCCGGTTCACCGGCCGGAAGACCGGACCGGTGGCGATACCGGACGCAGCGCGCCAGGTACGCAAGGTACGTACGGGGTCGGTCTCGGGTTTCTGGCCACGGGGAATCCCTACCTCGCGACCTTCGGACTCCTGGTCGGTCTTACTACGCCGGACCCTGACACGAAGACCATCCTCTGTCTCTTCGATGTCCTCGACGTCGAGCGCCACCAGTTCGCTGCGACGGAAGCCGCCGGCGAACCCTATGAGCAGAAGCGCCCGATCCCGTAGACCGGCCAGGGTGTTATCCGGCGTGACTGCCAGCAGTTTGCGCAACTCGGCGGTGACCACGGGTGACTTCTGTGACGGTGCCATGCCGAGAGTTCGCCGGATCCCGGCCATGGTCGTACGGACGAGTGGAGCCTGGGTGGGGGAGGGTTCGTGCCCTGCCAGCTGATGGGCCTGTGAGAGCGAGGAGAGGCGGCGCTGGATCGTGGACGCCTTGGTGCCGGCTCCGGCCAGCGCGCTGATGTACAGCGCGACCGTCTCGGGGGTCGCCGGGATGGGCGTGAGCTGGTGATCAGTGCACCACATGGTGAAGTCGCCGAGGTCGCTCCGGTACGCTCGCACGGTGTTCGGAGCCTTACTCGCCCTGGCGTAGGCGCGGACGGCCTCCTCGAGCTCCTGCCACCGTGCAAGGGCTGTGTCCGAGGGAGCCGGCACCAGTTCACCCGTCATGCGACCAGAGTAGTACCTAACCCGTGATATGTTTCTATTATCACGAGTTAGAAAATCGTTCACAACGGACCGCAATGACGCCTCATTGCTGTAAGTGGAAAGCGCTCATTTTCCTGATCGAGACGCTCAAGATCCCGACGCATGTCTTCTGGTGCAAAGGGTCTGCCTCCTCTATCGATTCTGAACACAAGTTTTGCTCAAAGATGAAGGACGAGCAACGACTTCAGTGACGGACTGGGTAGGAGCAGATATTTGTGCGTGGCCGATAGAACCATCTCTGACGGTAGCGCTAGCTTGTTCACGAGGAGCTCTGGCTCTTCTCGGAGACGGTTTAGCCTCAACAGGGCGGATACCTCACGTCGCGACGCGGGATCGTAGCGGACCCGAGCCATGTAGTACACAGTGCCAGTCTTAGCACCAACAATTGGAGGAGGGATCGGCGTCGCATCTTCCAGAATGCGGATTGTCTCCCCTGTCAATCCATGTACGACGCGCACCGGGCCGTTGCCCACGTAGCCATGTGTGAATAGGACCACCGTGCCTGCAACGGAGTCCACCGCAAGCACGCGCGTTGTAACCCCGACGCCCTCCTTGATCGTTGCTCGTATGGTGCCCGAGCGTGCATCTATCACACAGAAGTATCCTTGTGATTGGTTACTCCCCGTCCCGTCGACGGCGCGTGCCGTATATAGTCGATCGTGCCGCTGATCAATGGCGATCTGTCCGCGACACTCTCCTACCTTCCACGTTCTTAGAGCCCTTCCGCTTGCCGCATCAGCGACCACCATGCCCCCTGGCCCGTACGTGTAGGCACGGTTGAGCCGGTCATCGATGACGACGGACCCCGCGAGAGACGGGAGGGTACGGATGACTGCGCCCGACGTTGCATCGAGCATGCGCAGGCCAGCGGATGTTGACACAAAGACACGATTTGTTTTGGCTGCTAAAGCAGTTGAGCATGGGCACAGGCCCGCTTGTATCCGGCCCACGACGCGCCCAGTTCGCGTATCGATGGTATAAACTGTCCCGTCCCCGTCACCTCTCTCGTCAACAACAAACAGGCGATGCGTCAAGCGGTCGACAAGCGGCAGCCCCGGGGCAGACCCCACACTCACCGTACGGACCAATTGCATCTTGGTCAAGTCGATCATGCTCACGCTCCCCCGACAGACGGAGCGATCGCAGGCTTGCGGGTCGACGGTGGTGTCCGCGTCGGTGTGTAGGACGAAGGCACGAGGCGAACCCTCCTCGATCGCAACACTCGTGGGCACGTCTTTCAACTTGAACGTGCATGTCAAGGGACCGCCACGCTCGCACGCACCCGGTAAGAAACGTTCTGCCCGAGCAGTTGCATTCATAGATTGGATGCTAATGGTGCTGACAAGGAGGAGCAGCACTGCAAGCATTTTGCAGACACACGTCGTAATGCAGCGTCCGTGGCTACAGCGGGATGTTAACGCCAAATTTGATGTCCCAGCGTAAGACCTGCACCTGCAACTCGGCCGCTGCGACGGCCGGATCGCTATGAACAATGCTGAGCACTTCAGCCTCGTCGACCACTGACACCACTGGCGGCCCAAAATCAGGAAACGGCCCTCCCATGAGAAGCTTCCCCGTCTGGCGGAGGTTTGATATGTAGGTCCGATGCCCCTGTAGTGCCTCGGTACCGTTTCCAACGTAGTGGGGCCCGCGAGTATATCGTAGTTGAAACTCGACTTTCTGTCGGCTAACGACAAGAAGATTACTGTTCTGGTTGTTCTGTTGTATGTACAGCTCCTCCCCACCCATGACTTACATGATGGCGGTAAGTTTACTCCACAAAGTCTGACTCGCTACGTCGGCCCAAGCCTGGTTTCCCATTCCGTACCAATCCACGTACCCTTGTTGTCGAACTGAACTCGCTCGCGGTAAGAGGAGGACGCGTGTCTATCCGACCGGCAACAACACAGTGTCACGAATCTCGCGAGCGACGTCCGGCATGTCCGTGATGACGCCCGCGACCGAGATGCGGTTCAGAAAGTGCGCGAGTTGCGACTGCTCGTTCACCGTCCAGACAACGACCGGCATATCGAGTTCTGCAGCTTGCGATAAAACTATAGAAGCGCTGTCGATGCTTGATGCAACGAATTCCGCTCCACAGTCGCGCGCAACGACTGCGCTGTTCCGTCGCATATCTCCGGCTTCGACCAGGAGCCCTGTCTGCACGATCCCAGAGGCGCGTTTGACGGTGTCGATCGAATGTGGCGAAAAGGAGGTCACCAAAAAGTCGCGGGCCGGTAGGTGCCGCGCGAGCACGTCCAGCGCAGCGGCTTCGTACCCCACTTCTTTGAGTTCCACGTCCAGCCGAATCCGATGCGCCGTCGCGCGTACGACGTCCTCGAGTCGCAGTGGCACGCTATGCGCTTCCAACGCATGATTGAGTTCTTGATAGCAAGAATCCGCGATGGGTTGCCCGTGCCAGTCCTGATCGTGATGAACAACCAGCACCCCGTCCGCCGTCCGCCTGACATCAAATTCGATCATGTCCGCACCCAGGGAAATGGCCAATTCGAAGGCCATCAGCGAGTTTTCGGTCGCTAGCGCCGACGCGCCGCGATGAGCGATTACCAGAGGAAGAGAGCACAATTCACCTCAATCTTCCGGAAAAGATATGAGGGAGATGTTGCCAATTTACTAGGAGTTGGTTACCGTTCGTAAATGGAGGGCGAAATCGGAGTCGCCTCCTCGTCGTTGACCATGAACCGTAACATCTCCGTCGCATTGGCGTAACAGTACATCGGTATGGTTGACGTAGCGTACGGATTCAGGGACAGGGAGACGTTGCATGAGATGCCCGGCACGGTTGGTTGCCAGTGTTCAAAGGTAGTGGATAGAGGTAGTCCGTGGAAGATTTGCTAGGTGACATTCCGGGCCTGTAACGAGCCGTAGAAATTTTCGATGCGTGTACATAGGGCAACAAACACCTGCGTCCGAGTTGTCCTTTTCGACGTGGGCGGCGTTATTCTGCCGGCAGCTGACCCAAAGCTTGTGCTGCAACTCGAAAATCAAATCTGCCTACGCGAGCAATCACTCTCAGCGTTTCTCTTTAAACAAGAGTCATGGTATGCCCTGTCGACGGGCAGAATCGACCACGAGCAATACTGGTGCAGCTTGGCAAAGCAGATTGGGTGGGACAAGCACGCCTTACGAGACCTGCTTGCGTCGATCCACACGCCGCCTGACGTTGATCGCCAGGTCGTGGAGATCGCCCGGGCCGTCAGTTCCCAGGTGCCGGTGGCGATCCTATCGAATGCAACAATCACCCTGGAAGAGCAACTATCGGCGCTTGGCGTGGCAAGTCTATTTAATCCCATTATTAATTCGGCTCGAGTCGGCCTCCGTAAGCCTGACCGCGAGATCTTCAGGTATGCAATTCGCCTGCTTGGTGTCCCAGCCGGCACGATCCTCTTTGTGGACGATAAGCAACGCCATACGGTCGTTGCCGAAGACCTCGGAATCCGTTGTATCCAATTCATCAACGCCGAACAACTTGCCACGGCGGTCGAAGCGTATGGAATCTCGCCTCGCTAGCCGTCGCGTCCCATTCTCTGCGCGCGTGAAACGGGAATGCCGTAAAGCATCAGTAACACTTCCCTAACGAACCTGCAACACCGCGTTGGTACGGTCATGAGGAGGGGAGTGGCTTTGGTATGGACGCTACTACGTGCAGGCGGCGATCGTTCGGCAACCTAACACGGGGCAGTTGTACATGAGTAATCGCGTGTGGCAAAAGAATCGAGTGCGCGTCCATACAGATCGAACCCGACAACGGGTGACGTGGCGGCGCACACCTCAACCCGCCGCACGGCTCCGCGAAGCCGGGCTGGCCTACGGCTACCTGGTCCCTGCATTTGCCATCCTTGTCCTCTTCACAATTGGTCCATTCGCCTACGTCTTTTTCGCGAGTCTGACGCACGCGCCGGGAGCTGCCACGCAAACTTTCGTGGGGCTCAGCAATTATCGTTACCTGCTCGATCCGGGCCAACAGTCGGGTTTTCTTGGGGCACTGGGCCACACGCTGTACTTCACGGCAGGCGTGGTCCCCGCAAGTATCGCTTTGTCACTCTTCTGCGCTCTTCTCTTGCGTGGCAAGATGCGCGGCGCGTCGATCTTCCGTTTGCTCTTTTTCATCCCATTTGTCACGCCTGCCCTGCCGACATCCATCATCTGGCTGTGGATCTTCAATCCGCAGTACGGCTTTCTCAATTACCTGCTCGGGCTCTTGCATCTGCCTGCGTTGGGGTGGGTGAACGATCCGGCACTGGCCATGCCGTCGGTCATCATCTACTCGCTGTGGCAATCGGCGGGCTTTAATACCGTCATCTTTCTCGCCGGGCTCACGACCATAGCGCAGGATGTCGAAGAGGCCGCGCGCGTCGACGGCGCCTCTGGTTGGGCTGTCACACGATATGTAACTCTTCCCTTACTCACGCCCACCATCTTTTTTGTCTTCATCGTGTCGGTCATCGAATCGCTCAAAGTCTTTACCCAGATCTTTGCGCTTACCGGCGGCGGACCCGCAGGTGCCACCACCACTGTCGGTTTCTTTCTGTATCAAGACGCGTTTCAGTATTTTCACGAGGATACGGCGAGCGCAGTCGCCGTGATCCTGTTCGGCATCACGCTCGTCTTTTTGTTGTTGCAGCTATGGGGCTCTCGTCGATGGGTGTTTTACCGTTGAGCTCGAAGTTCTCCATAACGCGCACGGTGCGGTATATCGTGCTGATTGCAATGGCCGCCCTTTTCGCCTTCCCTTTCTACTGGATGTTTGTGACCTCGGTTGAGCCCGCGAGCAGGTTGAGCGATATTCCACCGGATGTGATGCCGCTCTTTTCCTGGCAAAACTATGCCGCCGCATGGAACAGCGCGCCATGGGGCCGTTACTTCATGAACACCGTGTTCATCGGCACCACCGCCACCGCCATAGCCGTATTCACGTCCCTCCTGGCCGGCTACGCGTTTGCGTCGCTCCGGTTTCCGGGTAAACGATTGTTGTTTCTTAGCATCCTCATCGTTCTCATCGTTCCGGACGAGGTGATCATCGTCCCCCAGTACCTTGTATTGAACGACTTGAACTGGCTGGACACGTATCAGGCGCAGATCGTTCCCTTTGGCGCGAGCGCGTTCGGCATTTTCTTACTACGGCAGTTCTTTCGAGGTCTCCCTGCGGACCTTTGGGACGCGGCGCAGCTCGATGGATGCGGTCGAACTGCTTTCTTGTTTCGTGTAGCGGCTCCTCTCGCTCGTCCCGCCCTGGTGACCGTTGCTCTTTACACATTTCTGGGGATGTGGAACCAGTTCCTCTTCCCGTTGGTTATGGCGGGAGGCAACGAAACTGTGCAGCCTCTTCGGGTGGGATTGGCCACCTTTCTCAGGGTCAACAGCATAGCTTGGTCCCAGCTTGCCGCGGCCTCGGTGTTCACGACCCTGCCGTTGCTTGTGGTTTTTTTGCTCGCTCAAAAGCAAATTATCGAAGGTGTCGCGTCGGCGAGCGGGCCGGGAGCGAAGTAGTCTTTGTGCCGCTCAACTTCCAGATAGAACAGCTACACAAGGAGGTCGACCGTCGGGATGACCGGCCGCTCAAGATGTTTCACTCGCACATTGATTTTGAAAAGGAGATAGCCATGACTCTGTCCCTGCGCCGAGGCGTAATCGGTTCTCTATGTCTACTACTAGTCGCAGTTTCGACGAGCGTATCCGTTGCGCGGCTTGCGCATGCGAGCCGTGCGCCCATTGTGGTGCAGTACTGGGAAAACCTCTGCTTTTCCCCCGCGAAGCAAGATCTGCAGACAATGATCAATGCCTTCAATCACGAGCATCCCGGTATCCAACTGCAACCGCGCTGTTTCTCAAACGCGAACGTGCTTCAGCCCACGTTGCTGGCGGCCATTCACGCACACCATCCGCCGGCACTCTCGCAAACCGACGCATTCGCGATTGCCACCTACGTCAATCAAGGAACAGTAGAGAACCTGTCTCCCTATATTCGCGGCAGGAATGGCCTGACACGCGCGCAGATCAATGATTACTTTTCTCCACAATGGCAGAATGGCATGTACAGGGGAAGCATGTACTCTTTGCCGTTCAACGACACATCGGTGACGGTCCTCTGGTACAACCCCAAAATCACGCGTGCGGCCGGAATAATGACCGCGCCCAGGACATGGAGCGAGTTTGCCTCCGACTGTGCCAGGGTGACCAAGCATGGCAATTGGTGTATGGACACGACCGATAACGAGGAAACATTGTGGGAGCCCATGGTTCGGCAATGGGGCGGGAGTTTGGTGAATCGTTCCGGAACGCGGGTGGCGTTCAACTCCGCTGCCGGCATCGGCGCTCTGGACTATTTCGTCAAGCTCACAAAAAAGGGATACGTCCACCACACCAATAGCTCCACGAGTCAATGGCAACAGGACTTCGCGAGCGGTCACGTGGCCTTCGAGGTGTATAGCAGTGAAGGCGCTGCGGGAATGCAGCAAATGATCGGGTCCAAGTTCAGGATGGGCGCGGCGGACATACCGGCCGGGCCACGTAGTAATGTGGCCGGCAATGCGGGCGACAACATTTTTATGTTCAAGGGCGCTGCCCCCTCCGTGAAGCAGGCAGCATGGACCTACATGAAATGGGCTACTCAACCCAGGTGGACGGCGTGGTGGTCGGAGCATCTTGATGCGTCCCCGGTGCGCAAAAGCGCCGTGGCCCTCATGCGACCCTTCCTGCGCACACACCCGCTCGTTGCCGTTCCCATCAAGGAATTGGGACGGGCCTTCTACTCGCCGAGCGTGAGTGGGTGGGCGCAGGCGCAGGGCAACATTGATACGGAAATGAGCAAGGCCATGCTAGGCCAGGAGTCATCGGCCCAGGCGATCAAAAACGCCGCTGTCAAGGTGAATCACGATCTCTCAAGCGCAGGTTGACCTGAAACAGGGAGTGAGGCCGAAGAGGAGACGCGATCTTGGTGCGCGCTCTTCTTCGGCCCGTAGACTAACACGTACCAGGAGAACAATATGGCTAAGAACGACCGGCAATAGGCACTATTTGAGGCGGCGGATGGTTGGCCGGGTGGGCCAGCGGTAGCGGAGGCGGGCCTCCTGGATCAGACGGCGGAGCACGACCAGGGCCGCAGCCAAGAACAGGTAGAACTCCACAATGACTCGCCGC
>JAABUZ0100006111.1_pt1 | contig 15280 bp, 17 predicted proteins | sample 5562091 | NCBI WGS metagenome assembly JAABUZ01 (sample SAMN12813069, study PRJNA571459) | rock metagenome | isolation source: Antarctica rocks | place: Antarctica: Victoria Land, Linnaeus Terrace sud | collected 2015-12-21 | reverse complement strand
TGAGCGGCGACCAGGTGACGCTGGTGGTGCGGAACGGGCTGGATATTTCGTCGGAGCAGCAGGTCCAGCGCAGCGGCGCACGCGATCTTCGTATAGATTACCTGCGCCCGGCGCGGCTTGCCGGCGAAGAGGTTATTGACAATGGCCGGTTTTACTGCCATTTCATCCCGTCCAAAAACACGCTGGAGCTGAGTCCGTCCCGTATCCAAACCTTGCGGGTGCGTGTGCCGCAGGTCATTCGGCAGGTAAAAGTCGGTCGTCTATTAGTGCAGCAGGTGGGGCAGGACATGGTCGCGGGCCATGCCTGCGTGGTCTTACAGGTCATGGCGCGGAGCGCCGCTGCCGTGCCGTCGCAGAAGTTCTGGATTGACCCGGCAAACGGCGCTCAGCTTCGGAACGAGCAGTACGACAGCGCGGGCCAGCTTCGGTCGGCGTCGTATTACACCCAGGTCGCTTACAATCCCGTGTTCAGTCCGGGGACGTTTCGCCTGCCGCGCGGCGGCAAAGTTGTCGCCAGCGGCTTTGCTGCGCCGACACTCACACTTGACCAGGTCCGCGCCCAGGCCGGGTTCCCGGTCCAGTTGCCGTCGGTCCTGCCGCCGGGATTCCGCTACCAGGGCGGATCGGTTTCCCCGCGCCGGAACAATCAGGTGATCGAGCTGCGCTACTCGAACGGCGCAAACGCTTTGTCCGTCTTCGAGACCCCCGACAAGCCCGGCACCACACCGTCGCCCCTCCAGCACCCCCACAGCGGCGTCTTGTTCAGCCGCCAAAACGGCCTCAAAGTCGTGATTATTGCAAACTTAGGGAACGCCGAGCTAGACAGCACCCTGGCATCGCTGCGATAGGAAGATGTCAGGACGGATCCCATTTGAGGGACGGGTGCTTGCTGCTATGCTGCCTGCAATGCGCCAACCCCACTCAATAATTCTACCACCCGTTGGTGACCATTTCGCTCCGCCAAGCTCAACGCCGTCCGCTGGGATTTCAGTAAGGGGTTGTCTTCATCCTTCAGCGTGTGCCACGTCTCCGCTCCCGCGTCCAGAAGCATTTTGACGGCTTCGTAGTCGCCAATCTTCGCGGCGCAGAGGAGCGGCGTGTAGCCAGAGTTGTTGGCAATGTTCACGTCTGCGCCATTGTCTATCAGAAAGCGGAGGCAGCCGCACTTTCCGTGCATGGCCGCGTACAGCAAGGCCGTGTTATTGAAAGAACTGCGATCATTGACCGGAACGCCCTCCTGAACCAGCCTTTTGAGTTCCGTGAGATTGCCCGATGACGCAGCATCGCGCAGCTGATGTTCAAGAGATTTCTCTGTGCTTTTGCTGTGTCTCATAATTCTATTCTACCACCTCTCACTGAATGTAAGGTATCGCGTGGGACGCAAAGCCTGCATCATCCTCACTGCCTTGAGCGCATCTTAGATAGGCATCATACTCGCTGCCGTTCCAATGCAGCCAAGCCTTGAGAAACGAGCCTGGCCCTTCCGATATGATACTTTTGTAGTATTCCCACATATCGTCCTCTGCTTGAACAACCGCCTGCCCGTAATAAAGAAGCACCAAGTCAATTGTGCCGCCCTCACCGGCAGAGCCGATGAACTCAGGTTCACCGCTCAAAACAACATCCTTAAACTCGTTAGCGGCGACGGTCTCCATTGCCGCCGCAGAGTCGAAACACCCATTGATTTCTATTGCTCCCATGCAAAGTTATCCCGTCAGCGATGAAACAGGAACTCCGGCGGGGAAGAGGGCGTCTTTGCGATCCTGGGCGAACTCGAAAACTTCGGCCATCAGAGGGTCCCAGGTGAAGTAGAGGTCGGCGACATCTTCCCAGGCGGCGAGGATCAGGCCGCGGGATTCGGAGCCTTCAGGGATGAGAGCGAATCCGAAGGCTTCGGCGACGAAGACGGGGCAGTAGCGGGTTTGTCCGGCGTGGGTCCCGCTGCGGGGCGTGAGGCGGTAGCAGCCGATCAAACGCCGCCGGGCGGGGTCCAAATTGGCCCCGGTTTCTTCCCAGGCTTCGCGCACGGCGGCGGCGTCCAATGTCTCGCCCGGCTCAATGCGTCCCGAAGGGATGGTCAGGCCGCGTCCTTCAATATCGGCCAGGGCAACTTTGTCGCCATAGAAGACGAACATCAGGACAGCCCAAAGCCGCCCTGCGCTTTCCGGCGGCAGTGTTTCCCCGGCGTCAAACGTCGCATCGGAGTCCCACTCCGGCCAGTAAACAGTTGGGAACGGCTCAGGCATAGGTCAACTTTCCAGCGAACACGGCAAACAAAGAACGGCGAATACGAATAGGAAGGGCGAACAGCAAGGGAAAGAGGGCGAACACGGGGGTTCGCCCCTACGGGGCATGGCGTAGGGGCAGGCCCCCGTGCCTGCCCTTCTTGCTCTGTGTCTGCCCTTCCTGTTCTAACCCGGCGTTATCTGCCAGAAATCCGCCCCGGCGATGTCCCACGGCAGGCGGCGCTCGTCGGGGTCACTCAAATCAAACTGCTGGCTGACATAGTAAAGGATTGTCGCGGGCTGCTGCCAGATGTTCGCGCCGCCATGCCCTACCCCGCGCGGGATATACAACAGCTGCGCTTTGCCGCCGCCCATGACAAAGCGCATGGTCGCGCCCGTTGTCGGCGAATCTTTGCGGGCATCTATGAGGCCAATCAAGAGGCGGTCAGTCGGCGGCACGAACCAGACATCTTCCTGACCGAAGTGCAGGTGGAACGCTTTGATCGCGCCGGGCAGCACCTGCGAGTACGACGACTGGCGCACCTGGAAGTCCGGGATGGCTTCCAAATGGCCCGACTCGTCAAAGCGCACCAGCTCGGCGAACGAGCCGCCGTCATCGGTCATCAGGCGCAGATCAATAATCTTGACCCCGGCAATGCGTGTTCCACCGCCGTATTCCTGCGTCGTCAGCACATTTTGGAACTCCGGCCCGAAATCGTCCGGCGACAGCTTGGTCGGCATCTTTTTGTTACCCCACACCCAGCAGCTCGACATCGAACATCAAAGTCGCATTCGGCGGGATGACATTGCCTGCGCCCGCCGAGCCGTAAGCCAGCTGCGACGGGACCGTCAGAATGCGCCGCCCGCCGACTTTCATGGTCATCACGCCTTCGTCCCAGCCCCGAATGACCTGCCCTTTGCCGATGGTAAACACAAACGGCTTGCTGCGGTCCCGCGACGAATCAAACTTGCGCCCGTCCGGGAACGTCCCGGTATAATGCACCGTCACCGGCTTGCCGGCTGTCGGGCTTGCGCCGTCGCCGACCACTTCATCTACATATTCCAGCCCCGAAGCCGTCTTGATCGTTTCTGCCATTGTATTTCTCCTGAGTCGTAATAGAGTTCGCTTTGCCTATTTAGGCACTGCCGTCCAGCCTGCGCGGTCATAGAAAAAGTAGCGGAAGCCCACCGGAGGCGGCCCGACAATTACCTGCGTTTGATTCGGAAGCGGCGCGATATGCACTTCCTGCCAGGTCTTGTCTGTGTCCCGCCAGACTTGCAGAGTTACGTCTGGCCGCTCTAGCTGCTGGAACGCTTCATTCATCGTCATCTTTGAGACAAGCTGACCATTGATGGAGTAGAAATCATCGCCGTACTTGAGCGTACCGTCAAGCGGGCTGCCCGGCGTCACGCCCGAAACCAGCAAGTTTCCTTGAAACCAGTCTAATGATACCCCAAGCAGAGCATGACGCCGCCCGATAAACTTCCTGGAGCGGAGAAAGCTGATTGTTTCTTTCCCGGCGACTGTCTGCACCCCTAGAGTGACCGGCGATAATTCCAGTCCGTCCAGCAGAGCCTGCGCAACATACTGCGGCAGCTCTTGAAGCGGCTGTCCGTCTATCTTTTCAACCTGATCGCCGGTGTGCAGCCCGGCTTGTGCCGCTGGTGAGCTGGGATCAACCCAGGCGGCGGTATACTGTGTCCCGTTCTTTTCCAGCCTCACCTCAGATTGCCCTTCAGGAACAATTAGACGAGCATAATCAGCGCGGCGCTTCAAATACATTTTGTGGTCAAACAAGTCCAATGTGATGAAAAAACGCGAGAAGAAGTCCAGGCCAAGAATGTTTGGAGCGCCAGTTGCCAAAACCGGATCAATCTCTGACAAAGCGACGTTTGGCTCGGCTAAGTCGCCGATGCGAAGCTGCGGCAAGAGCACTTCATCATAAGTTCCTTTGCGGTCCGCTTTTGTCCAAACGCTCTGGACGGACTGTGCGTTAGGAAGTGGGAGCGCGGCCAGTTTTGAGACAAAGTTGTTCGGGCTTCCCGTATCAAGACTAAAATCTATCGTTTTGCCAGCTGTCCAAGTGACAGCAAAATTGTATAAATCGCCGGTGGAAGCGTCCTGATGCAGTGGGATTGCTATGGAGCCGACTGGCGGTTTCCAGTTCTTTGTCTTCAGAGTGATCGTAATTAGCTTATGCTGAAAATCTATCTGGCAAATCTCGCTAGGGAGACCGAGCAACAGAGAAGGAATGATCCCTGCCTGCTGAGGGCCATGGTAGTATTCCCCAGTGAAACCCACAACGTCAACGACTTGAAACGGACTGCGCTGCTTGAACTTCTTTAACTTTTCTTCGGTCACAAAAGTAGTGTTAAAGTTGAAGTCGTTTCCTTTCTGGCTGCCCAGGACTTTGAAGCTCTTGAGCAAAGTTCCAGTAAAGGTTTTCTGCCCCTGCCCAGGTAAGTTTAAATCTTTGAGCGTCGTGAGCCGAGGCAGGTCGAGCTTCTGTGCCGCCCACGGCTCGATGAACAAAGCGCCCCCCTCGGCCCCGGTATCCACGACAAATGGTAGGGGCGACTGGCCGTTGATGCTGGCCTGAGCCACGATGTACGGCATCAAAACCGGGTCATAGTCGAAGGGGATTATTGTCGTGTGCGTCTCTTCAGGCGCAGCGGGTGGCTTCGGGGCCGGTGCTGCGACAGCGAGACCATAGAAGCATTGCAGAAGCAGAACAAAAAGGAACAAACGCGATTTTGGTGGGGAAAACATAAATCTGACCAAGAACCGGCACTGCGAGCATTTCATGGAAGTGCCGGTCTACTCTTGAATAAAAGTGTCTCCGACACTGAGGACGAAGATAAATCAATTGTTCTGGCATTCAGTCGCGGAGCAGATACGCAGTAATGCTGTCTTCAGCATACTTTCACGCAACAGTAGACCGGCACTTCCATGAAATGCTCGCAGTGCCGGTTCCTATTCCTGCTGGTTCCAGCACCAGCCCAATTAATGCATTCGCACCTAAGAGATCACCGGCTGAACTGCGGACTGAGCAGGCTCATCAGATATTCGCCGTAGCCGCTCTTTAGAAGCGGCGCGGCGAGGGCCTCAAGTTGGGCGGCATCAATGAAGCCCATGCGGTAGGCGACTTCTTCAATACAGCCGATTTTTAATCCCTGACGCTCTTCAATCACCTGAACGAAAGTTCCAGCCTGCATCAGCGACGCGAATGTCCCGGTGTCAAGCCAGGCCGCGCCCCGGTCGATAATCCCGACTTGAAGCCGGCCCTGGGCCAAGTATTCGCGGTTGATGTCCGTGATTTCATATTCGCCGCGCGGGCTGGGCGCAAGATGGGCGGCAATCTCGACCACGCCGTTGTCGTAAAAGTATAGGCCCGGCACGGCATAGTAGGATTTCGGATGCGCGGGCTTTTCTTCAATGGAAATGGCCCGGCAGTCGGCGTCGAACTCGACCACGCCGTAGCGCTCCGGGTCCTTGACATGGTAGGCGAACACGACGCCGCCTTCGGGATCGTTGTTTTTTTGCAGCATGTCGGCCATCCCGGAGCCGTAGAAGATGTTGTCGCCTAAAATCAGCGCGACTTTCTCTCCGCCAATAAATTCTTTGCCGATGACAAACGCCTGCGCGAGGCCGTTCGGCTCCGGCTGGACGGCATACTCAAACACGCAACCAAGCCGGCTGCCGTCGCCGAGCAGCTTTTCGAAGTGCGGCAGGTCGTGGGGCGTCGAGATAATCAATATCTCCCGGATGCCCGCCAGCATCAAAACGCTGAGCGGATAATAGATCATCGGCTTGTCGTAGACCGGCATCAGCTGCTTGCTGACCGCAAGTGTCAGCGGATGCAGCCGGGTCCCTGAGCCGCCGGCAAGAATAATACCCTTCATACTTTTATGTCCTTCATGCCTAGCAGTATACCGCAAAGTTCGCTTCAGTGGAACAGGTAAGGCTGCTGTTTGCTTGACACCCATAAAGGCCGTATGCTATCATTCGGCATCATGGCTGACACTCCGCCGACTGATCCCCAAACGCCGCGTCCCCTGCCCCGTCGTCCGGTCTCGCGGCCGCCGTCGCCCGCGCGGGCCAACCGGCCCCGGTTTGGGGCTACGGATGCGGCCTGGATTGTTCTGCTTTGCCTGGTGTCCCTGGCGCTTTCGGCCTGGATGGGAGAAATGGCGGGGCGGCGGCTTGGGGGGTCACTGGCGGCGGCGGGAACAGTCGCGGCGCTGTATGCGCTGGGCTGGCGGGCGCGAGACCGGGCGGCGGGAGTCAGCGCGGGGCTGCTGGCGGCGGCAAGTCCGCAGTTTTTGTTTTTGGCGGCTTACTCGCCGCAAAGCGCGTTATTTGCCCTGCTGACGACCGCCGCGTTGTTTGCGTTTGTCGCGGGGTCGTCGCTGGCTGCCCTGGCGCTTGCGGCAGGGGCGGCGATTGTTCGGCCTGACGGCGTTCTGCTGGGACTATTGCTGCTGGCGCTGTCGGCGGCTCAACAGCGCAGGCGAACTGGAATTGGCGCGGCGCTGTTCTCCGTGCCGATTGCCGCTTATATGACCGGGCGTTTCGCGCTGGGACATGGACTGCCGTTATTGCCGGTCTTCGGGCTGCACGGCGGGGTCTGGCGCTGGCTTTGGACCCCGGCGTCGGGGCTGCTGGTCTGGCTGCTGCTGCCGTTCTGCGGAGAATGGGGCGAGCCCCAGCGCCGCGCCCGCTGGCTGCCGGTCGTGCTGTGGCTGGGGGTTTCGCTTCTTTCGGCCTCGGCGGAGTCGGTGACGACGCCGTCTGGAATGCTGCTGCCGGTTCTGCCGCTGGTATTTGCACTGGCCGGCGGCGGACTATCGCGCCTGCTGCCGACTCTTGCGGGTGAATCGCCCCGGCCCGCCCTTCGCTACCTGCTTGCCGCCGCCGCCGTTCTGGTTCTAGTTGGCCTGCACCTGCGCCTGGAGCCGGACTTTAGTAAGTGAGCAGCGAGTGCACTGCGTAGCCGTTAAGCGCGGCGCGTCCCTCTAAGAACCCAAGCTCGATCAGAAAGCAAAGCCCGGCGACATTGCCGCCGAGTTTTTCCACCAGCCGCGCCGCCGCTGCTGCCGTGCCGCCGGTCGCCAGCAGATCGTCCACGATCAAAACGCGCTGGCCGGGCTGGACCGCATCGCGGTGCGCTTCCAGTATCCCCGTGCCATATTCCAGCATATATTCTTCCCGCTCCGTTGCCGAAGGCAGCTTCCCGGCCTTGCGGATCGGCACGAACCCGATGCCTAATGCAAGTGCAAGAGGAGCGCCGAAGAGAAAGCCGCGTGATTCAATGCCGGCAATCACCTCCGGCGCAAGCGGCTGGGCGTTTTCCACAAAGCAGTCAATGACCTCCTGGAACGCGGCGGGGCTGGCAAGAACGGGCGTGATGTCCTTGAACAAAATCCCGGACTTGGGGAAGTCCGGGATGTCTCGCACTAAAGAAGCGGCAAGCAGTTCACGCATACTTTTTCGCTCATCGTCTACGGTAAGCTCGGCAGAATGGTAGTTCCGTTCGGGCCGGCCGCGGCATTCACGCCCGGCGCGTTCACGCCGGGAACGACCGGGCTGACCCCGACACCCGGCGTGACCACCACGCCGGGCGCAGCAACCGTGCCGTTCGGGGCGACGTAGCCATAAGCGCCGTAAGGGTTGGTGTAGCCGTAAGGATCACCGTAGCCAACTCCAAACCCGCCGAAGCCGTCATCCGGGGCAATGCCAAAGTTTGTTTCGGGTACTGAGCCCACATCCGGGCGGCCCGTCAGCGGGGCAAATGGTCCGACAACGGCAGTTTGGGCGCTGTGCAGCGGGACCGTGACCGGGGCCGAGCTGCGGTAGCTCAATAAGGGCTGGACCGTAATCGGCAGGCCGCTGTTGGTCTCGCCAACTACCACGCCGCTCAGACGGGCCGGTTCTTCGCCGCGCTTGAACATGCCATAGTACGCCTTCCACTCGGTTCCGGTCTGCTTTGCAATTGCCAACGCCGCCTCGGAAGCGGTCAGGTGCGTACTCGGCAAGGTCACATCGCCGGTGATCGCGCTGTTAATCTGTGTCACTGCATTGTCCACCGCCGCGACCGTTTGAATGGCATCACGAACCGGCACATGGGTTGAAGTGAACACAATTGGCCCGTTAGAATCCAGCGGCACGGCTGGAACCGCCGCGCCGGGGTCCACTTTAGAAACCACGTAAACTTTCTGGAAATCCAAGTTGAGTGCGCTTGCCAGGCTGCTGATGGCCTGGAGCCGCCCGCCCGCCGTGTCCGGGTTGTCCACCGAGAATGTGACCGGCTGGCCCGTGTTGACACTGCCCCGGAACACAATCGTGACCCCGAAGCGCTTGCTCATTGCTGCCGCCGCGCTGCTTGCCGAAGTATTCATGAATGTCAAAGTATCATCGGCATGAACAGCCGGCAGAAACGCAAGGCTGATGCCTGCCGCCAGAAACGCCGCTGTGAGTGTATGTTTGGTCTTCATCAAATGGCCCCCCCCGCAGAACAGAAAACGCTTGTTTTCTTTTTCCCGGTTTGGCCTCCGAGCAAACGTGAGCGGATTAGGAACCTCCCCCCAATAAAACCTCCCCCCGCCTCGTTCCTCGTCGACCCTCTCCTTAGGAAAGGAGAGGGTAGGAAAAGGCCCGGAAAAGAGAAAGACCTCGGATAGCCTTCTTAGTCTTACCCTCTCCTTTCCTAAGGAGAGGGTCGACGAGGAACGAGGCGGGGGGAGGTTTTATTGGGGGGAGGTTCCTTACTGTGCCGCCGCGATAATCGCCGCGAAGTCTTTCGCTTTGAGGCTCGCCCCGCCGATCAGCCCGCCGTCAATGTTGGGCTGGGACAGCAGTTCCGCCGCATTGTCGGCTTTCATCGAGCCGCCGTACTGAATCCGCACGGCGTCGGCGGCTTCCTGCCCATGGGCTTCTAGGACCGCATGGCGCACGACGCCGCAGACGCGGTCGGCTTCGTCGGCGGCGCAGGTTTCGCCGGTTCCGATGGCCCAGACCGGCTCATACGCAAAGATGACGTTCTGCGTGACCTGCTTGGTGCTGACCCCGGCCAGCGCTCCCAGCACCTGCACCCGGACTACATCGTCGGTTTCGCTGCGCTGCCGCTCGGACAGCGTCTCGCCGACACAGATAATCGGCGTCAGCCCGGCGGCAAGCGTCGCCTGCGTCTTGATATTGACCCCGGCATCCGTCTCGCCGAACGTCCGCAGCAAATCCGGCGTCAGCTCCGGCTCCGGCACCCCAAACCGCCCGCGCGTCTCCGAATGACCCAAGATCACATACGTTACGCCCACATCCGCCAGCATCGGCAGGGACACTTGCGATGTGTACGCACCTGCCGCCTTCCAGAACGCCTCCTGCGCCCCCAGCGCAACCGCGGTTCCGGTCAGCGCCTCGTTGACCGCATAGAGCGCCGTGTACGCCGGGCAGATGACGACATCTACATCGCCCTGCTCCGCCATCAGCGGCTTCAGTTCTTCTACCAGCGCCAGCGCTTCGCCGACGGTCTTGTTCATCTTCCAATTGCCCGCAATTATTTTTTTACGCATTGATTAGTTTGTCCTGTCTCCATAGGTAATTTTGATGACACGGAAATCCATGCCGTCATGTTCAACATCGCCGCCGACGATAACTTGGATGCTTCTGAACTCGTTAAGCCCCGTGTCTTCCCAAACAATAGCCTGTAAGAAGTCTAGAAACTCTTGCAGCTTGAAGTAGTTATACGCACCAATATAAAGGTGACCAAAATACTTGCCGCCGCTATACCAATTCGACGGCAAGCGATCATCTTCAATCGAGATAGGGCGAGAATCGTCGTGAGCTTCAAAGAAGCGGTCCAGTTCACTTTCGAAAAAGTGGCGTTCCGGCTCGGTGCCGTCATCGTCTTCCATGTCAAGGCCGCTCGGATAAACCATTAATTGCGCGACCCAACTCATAACGCACCTCCTCGTATGAAGAAACCATGTGTTGAAACACACGGCTAACCAGCGCAGACGCTGCAAAACGCCGCTTCGCGGGGTTAGGATAAGATAATTTGAGTCCCGCGAAGCGGTACTTCTTAGCGTCTGCGCTGATTAGCCGTGCGTTTCAACGCATGGTCCCGAACAGCATAATCTTTATCGCACCATCGGCAGCAAGTCGGCGACGCGCACGACGGCGTTTGGAGCGGCAAGCGGCGCGACGGCTTCGGTCTCGTCGTAAACGCGCAGGCTGATGTAAGCGTCGCCTTCGGACTGACGATAAACTTCCAATGTGCGTGAGCGCAGGTTGACGATCCAGTAATCCGCAATGCCGTTCTCAGCGTACATCCTGGACTTGGTGTTACGGTCATACCCCAGAGTGCTGTAAGAGACTTCGACGAGAAGCAGGACATCAGCGGGACGCGGCACTTCCAAGTAGTCTCGTGAGGAACCGCGCAGGACGACCACATCCGGCTGCGGTTCCAGCCCACTGTCCAGGTGGATCGACAACTGATCCTCGACGGCGGCAGTATTCCCAAAGGCAGCCTCCAGAGCGTCCGCTGTGATAGCGATGGAAAGGCTATGTGGCCTGCTCATCGGACTCATATGCGTAATTATCCTTCCATAGATCAGTTCCGTGCGCTCGTCCGGCCTCAGAATGCCATGCTCGGCCAAACTGTAGTATTCGTCCCGATTGAATAAGTACGGGGCGCGGCTGCCGCAATCCACGATCTCGCCGTCGGCCAAGTCTAATGCGGCATCGCCGAGAACTCCCGGCGACGCCAGGCGGCGGAACTCGTCGGGCGTCCAACGGCGCAGAGCCAGGTCGGAATCGGGCGTCAGGTCGTCAAAAAGTGTTGAGGCCGGAGAAGATGGAGCGGCAAGAATGGTCATGGCGGTTACGCTTTCCGAAACAAGGTCTGGTCGCGGCGGCGGCCTACAGAAATGGTTGTAATCGGGACGCCGACATATTCCTCGACGGCTTCAACGTAGCGGCGGGCGTTGTCCGGGAGCTTGGCATACTCGCGGATGGCGCTGACATCTTCCGACCAGCCGGGGAACGTCTGGTAGATGGGTTCGCAGCGGCACAAACGCGCCTGGTCGCTGGGGAAGTCGGTGACCTCAGTGCCGTTCAGGTTGTACGCGACCGCCATCTTGACTTCTTCAAAACCCGTCAAAACGTCTAGGTGGCCTAAATAGAGGTCGGTGAGGCCGTTGACAAGCGCCGAGTAGCGCAGAGCGACGCCGTCAAGCCAGCCGCAGCGGCGGGGGCGGCCTGTCGTCGTGCCGTACTCCGCGCCGCGCTCACGAATGAGGTCGCCAATGGCGTTGACCTGCTCGGTCGGGAACGCGCCTGCGCCGACCCGCGTGGTATACGATTTGGAAACGGCAATGATCTGGTCAATCTGGGTCGGTCCCAGCCCCGTGCCGATGCACGCGCCGCCCGCCGAGGGGTGCGACGACGTGACATAGGGATAGGTGCCGAGGTCAATGTCCAAAAGCGTCGCTTGTGCGCCTTCAAACAAAACTTTCTTGCCGGAACGCGCGGCATACGCGACGCGCAGGGCCGTGTCATCCACATAAGGGCGCAGGCTCTCGGCGTGGGGCAATAAATCGCTTAAAATCTTGTCGGCGGAGAGCGGCGCGACGCCGTAGATTTTGGTCAGCATCTCGTTCTTGAACTCTAACACTTCCGTCAAGCGCTCGGCGAATAGGGCTGGGTCTACAAACTCGCGCATCCGTATCCCGATCCGGGCGGCCTTGTCCTGATACGCCGGCCCGATGCCGCGCCCGGTGGTTCCTAAAGCCCGCTTGCCCTTGCGCTTTTCTTCCAGTTCGTCCAGCAGCACATGGTACGGCAGGACAATATGCACATTGCCGCTGATTTTCAGGTTGTCGCAGGAAACGCCCCGCGCTTTCAGAGAAGTCAACTCCCCGACAAATGAAGCCGGGTCCAGCACCACGCCGTCGGCGACCACGCAGAGCGTGCTTTCATGCAGAATGCCAGACGGAACTAAGTGCAGCTTGTACTCGTCCTCGCCGCCGTCCGCGTTTGGCACGACCACCGTATGCCCAGCATTGGAGCCGCCGCCCCAGCGGACGACGACATCTTTGTCATGCGCGAGAAAGTCAATCAGCTTGCCTTTGCTTTCATCGCCCCACATCGCTCCCACAACCACCGTGTTTGCCATTGCTTTTCCCCGTTTTCTTATCCGGCCTTATTCCTGGACGGCCTGAGATTGGACGCCGAATTATAGCATTGTGAGCGCTGCAAAGTCAACGCGGAGAAGTGGGTACAACAGCCGCACAGGAGAAACACGATGACAACAATGAAAGCGATACGCATTCATCAGTTCGGCGGCCCGGAAGCTCTCACTTATGAAGATGCGCCCAAACCCGAACCGAAAGACGGGGAAGTCCTGATCAAAGTCGCGGCGGCGGGCATCAATCCGGTAGACGCGATGGTTGAGGCCGGCGCGATGGAGCATGTGGTGAAACATACCCTGCCGCTGGTTCCAGGCTGGGATGTGGCGGGGACAGTGGAGGCGTTTGGACCGGGCGTGACGGGCTTCACCACCGGCGACGCCGTGTTCGCCTGCGCGGACTTCCGGCGCGACGGTGCCTATGCCGAATATACCGTCATCGCTGCCGAAGCGCTCTGCCCGAAGCCCGCGTCCATCGGCTTCCCGGCGGCGGCTTCCATTCCGCTGGCAGGCACGACAGCCTGGCAGGCGCTCTTTGTGGAGGCGGATATTCAGAGCGGTCAGACCATTCTCATTCACGGCGCAGGCGGCTCCGTCGGCGCGTTCGCGGTCCAGTTCGCCAAAGTCAAGGGAGCCATAGTAATCGCGACGGCGACGGGGGACGATATCGAGTATGTCCGTAGCCTCGGCGCAGATGTGGTGGTTGATTACAAGACGGAGAAGTTTGAGGACGCGGCGCACGGGGTTGATGCCGTGCAGGATGCTATTGGCGGCGAAACGCGGGCACGTTCCTGGGCGACTTTGCGGGACGGCGGCGTCCTGGTCAGCATACGTCAGGGCGCGGCAGCGCCGCCGGAGGCCGCCTCGCGCGGGGTTCAGGGCAAAAGCTTCATGGCTCATCCCGGCGCGGCCAATCTCGCCGAAATCGTCCGCCTGGTAGATGCCGGCCAGGTCAAAACCCGTGTCGGCGCGACGTTCCCGCTGTCGGAATCAAAGCAGGCGCAGGAACAAGCCAAAAGCGGCCACACACGCGGCAAAATCGTGCTGACGGTTTAGTTCCAAAGAAACCGGCATTGGAAATGCCGGTTTCTTCTTTTTATTTCGCCCGCTCTTGTACCGCCTCGCGCAGCTTGACCCAGCGGGGGTTGAAGCCGTCCTGACGCATCTCGGCAAAAGCACGGGGGAAGGTCCAGCCATCCTGGGTAACGCGGTAGATGCCGATCATGCAGCCGGTGCGGTCGGCTCCGTGCTGGCAGTGGACATACACCGGCGACTGCGGGGCTTGTTTCAGCGTGGCAAGAAGCGTGGAGACTTCTTTGGGGGTTGGCGGGTCGGAACCCATCGGCAGGTTGATCCAGTGGAAGCCGAGTGAACGGGCTTCTTCGCCTTCGCGCCTCACAGTCTTCGGCGCGATCCGCAGGTCAATGATGGTCTTGACGCCCATCGCTTTCAGCTGACGCAAACCGGCTTCGGTGGGAGCCGCACCACGCCAGATACCGGGGGCGGTCTGGTGGAAGTTCGGCAGGTCCGGCGTGGACGCCAGCGCAGGCAGGGCAGCGAAAGCAGCCAGGAGGCTAAAGAGGAGAAAATTAAAGATAAGGGTTGGTTTCATTTTGGAGATAGGTTCCAATATAATCTTGGATGGCGTCTTCTAACGACAAAAACGGCATGTCGCAGCCGGTTTGGCGCAGGCGAGTCAAATCGGCCTGGGTGTGGTACTGGTAGGCAGCGCGGATGTTCTCCGGCGTTGGGATATAAGTGATGTCAACGGGCTTGCCGAGCGCCTGGAAGATGGCGGCGGCGAGGTCGTTAAATGTCCGTGCCTGTCCGGTGCCGACGTTAAAGATGCCATTGGCTTCGGGGTGATCTAGGAACCACAGAACGACGGCGCAGACATCTTTGACGTACACAAAGTCCCGTTCCTGTGCGCCGTCGGCATAGCGGGAATTGTGCGACTGGAACAGCTTGATTTGGCCGGTTTCGCGGATTTGGTTGAATGAGTGCCACGGCACAGAGGCAAGTCGGCCTTTGTGGTACTCGTTCGGGCCAAAGACGTTAAAGAAGCGCAAGCCAGCGGCTTTTTGGGTCCAGCTGTCGCGGATGGCTTCGGTGTCGGAAAGCCATTTGGAGAACGCATAGGGGTTCAGCGGCAGGAGTGTCGGGGTGACGGCGTCGGCGTCGGAGAAACCAAAAGCGCCGTCGCCGTAGACGGAAGCGCTGGACGCATAGACAAACCGAACGTCATGCGCGATGGACCACTCCGCCAGTGTCCGGGTGTAACGGACATTGCGCTCCTGAAGCTCATCCATGTCCCGAAACGACGTGTCGGTAATCGCGCCGATATGCAGAATGCCGTCAATTTGCCCGTCGTAGACGCCTGCGGTGAGGTCGTGCGCGAACTTCTCCGGCATGACAGTGTCTGCAAATGACTTGCCGCGCAGGTTCTTCCACTTCGGGCCGTCGCCGTATTCGTCTACGATGAGAATATCGCGGTGGCCACAGGCATTTAGCATCGCAACAAGAACGCTGCCGATAAAGCCCGCGCCGCCTGTGACTACCAGCATTGAGTTGTTCCTTGTAAGATACCGAAGAACCTCGCCCCGCCTCGTTCCTCGTCGACCCTCTCCTTCAGAAAGGAGAGGGTAAGAATTACTGGGGCGAAAGCAGCATTTCGCAGTCGTCTGCTTTCCGGCTCTTTTCCTAACCCTCTCCTTTCTGAAGGAGAGGGTCGACGAGGAACGAGGCGGGGCGAGGTCTCCCCTACTCCATCAGCGACAGCGGATTTTGCAGCAGGCGCTTCAGCTCCTGCAGGAACCGTGCGCCGGTCGCGCCGTCCATGACCCGGTGGTCGCCGCTGAGGGTCAGGTTCAT
>JAABUZ0100006108.1_pt1 | contig 15287 bp, 10 predicted proteins | sample 5562091 | NCBI WGS metagenome assembly JAABUZ01 (sample SAMN12813069, study PRJNA571459) | rock metagenome | isolation source: Antarctica rocks | place: Antarctica: Victoria Land, Linnaeus Terrace sud | collected 2015-12-21 | reverse complement strand
GTTCGATGATCTGCGCTCGCGGTTTTCCTTCGTCTACAGCACGAAGCACCCGTTCTCTCAAATCTTGTGAATATGCCTTCATATCCCCATTCTATCAGCTGGCTCAATCTTTCTGCTAGCCGCTGTAAGCGCATACCGCAGCAGGTTCGGATAAACTGGCAGAGATGAAGCTTCTCATTGGCAACTCACAGTGCTTATTGGGAAACACTTTCGAAGTCGCTCTCTCTCATGCAGAGACGAAATTGGATTTCCCAATAAGCAGGGCAATCGCATCTAATTAACCCCATCCAGGACACGCAACAGGTAGTGAGTGTCCTGGATGGGGTTAATTAGATGCGATTGCCCTGACCCCAATGGCTCTTGCCACCTCGAAAAACTCGATCACGTCAAGGCGACGCTCTCCACGCTCGTATTTTGAGACAAAAGACTGAGGCCGCGAAAGTCGCTCTGAAAGTTGCACTTGAGTAAGATTTGCTTGTTTCCGCGCCTCTATGAGAAGCCGTCGGAACCGATCATACTTATCGCTGAATACTGATTTTGTCACAGAGGTAAAGTACCCTATCTGTATTTTTCGGATACTCTAAACCTATTATGGGATAAACCCAAATTGGGTTACTATGGCAGTGGCGAGCTATACTTTTACGTTGAGTTTCTAAACCCAGTTACAAGGCGTAGGGCATATGCAACTATCACTTTCTAGTTTGTACGTTTATATGTAATTTCCACATAATTATCTCATCTTTAATCCTTACCACACATTAAATGAGGCATCAACCTTTACCAGTAACTGTTCAGAGTTAGGCGTATCTGCTATACTAGCGGCATGACTCAAGAAGAAGAAATCGCCCAATTGCGAGCAGACAATCAGCGGCTGCAAGAGCAATTAGCTCAGGCTCTCAAACGCATCGAGGAGTTGGAGCGGCAGAAAACGCCACCCCCCTCCTTTGTCAAAGCGAATGTCACGAAAGCCCATGAGAAGAAGACGCGCAAGAAACGGAGCGCCGAACACAACGGCGTGCGCAAACGTGCGGAACCGACGCAGGTGGTGGACCATCGCATCGAGATCTGTTCAACGTGTCAGGGACACTTAAGTAGCATGGTGCTTGCTCGTCGTCGGCAAGTGATTGAGGTGGCTCCCCCTCCCCCAGTTGAGGTGATTGAGCATCAGGTGTACAAGGGGTGGTGCTCGTTCTGTCGTGCTTGGCAACAAGCTCCCCTTGATGTGAGGGAACAGGCGTTTGGACAAGGTCGCTTGAGTCAACGCATCGCGAGTCTCATCGCCTATTTGCGCACGAGTTTGCGTCTGCCCATTCGTCAGATACAGAACTACTTGAGCAGTCTGCATGGACTTGCGGTAAGTGTGGGCGAGTTCGTTGAAGTCCTGCATCGGCTGGAAGAGCTGGCCCGTCCGCACGTGGACGCGATCAAGCAACAAGCCAGAAGTCGTTCGGTCGTGCATGCCGATGAAACAGGCTGGCGAGAAGATGGACGCACCGGCTATGTGTGGAGTCTGAGTACTCAGCAAGGAGAACGTTACTTTGAGTATCATCACAGCCGTGCAGGAGCGGTCGCGACAGCACTGGTAGGAGAAGAGTTCAAAGGAGTCTTAGTCAGCGACTTTTATGGTGGCTACAATGATCTAGCCTGTGCGCATCAACGCTGTTGGGTACATCTTTTACGAGACTTGCATGAGCTCAAAGAGGCATGGCCTCATGAGGATGCGATCCAATCTTGGATTGCTGAGGTCGATGGGCTCTATCGCAGAGGGATGAGCCAGCAAGGGAGCGGAAAAGAGGCGTATCAAGCTCTGCTCATGAGGGCTAAAGAGCTGGCGGGATGCTCTGCCTCAGTCAAGAAACACCCGTGCCAAGCATTGTGTAAGCGACTCTTGCGGCATCAAGACGAACTGTTTCAGTTTGTCCTCAAAGCCGAGGTTCCTGCTCACAACAATCTCGCCGAACGTAGCATTCGTCCGTTGGTCGTTGCTCGCAAAGTCAGTGGGGGCACGCGCAGTTCTCAGGGGAGTTCTCAGGGGAGTACGACGCGCATGACTCTGACGAGTCTGTTTGCGACCTGGCACGCTCAAGGTCTCAATACCATGGAGCAATGTCGTCTCATGCTTTCTCTACCAACTCCTTTACCCCAACCCTGAACAGTTACCTTTACCAATATATTTGACATCGTTCCAATAAACAAATACAATTCTAGTAACCGTAATTTAATTCGTACTGGCTCAAATTGACACGTTATCACATACACGTCTTGCAGATAATGAGACTCCACTCAACTCCGCATATTTGTTACCTCACAATCGTCCATAACTGAAAGATAAATATCATGCAAAACAGGAATGCTTGCAAGCATTCCTGTTCGCGTATTATAACTCATCTAATAGCAGATATATCATATGACGAGGAGAATGTGTTTGCATGGGATTTAAGGAACAGCCATAGGCGGCTGCTATTATCGTGCCTATGGTACAATGAGCATGTAGCCTATTCACAGGTGGGCTCACAGGCAAGGAGGAGAAAGCATGGTCGCCAACCGATCACACCGGAGCGATGGCCTCTACATGACGGAGGAGCAATACCTCGCGTTGGACGATGCCACTGACGGCAAGTATGAACGTCTCAATGGCATGGTCACAATGCTGCGTCCGCCTTCCAGCCTAGAAGGTGTTGATGCGAGCATTCTCGACCTGGCTGGCGGCTCCGATGCTCATGCCGCTCTTTGTATGCGCCTGGGCCTACTCATCGGCACGCAATTGGAAGACGCGCCTTGTCTGGTCTATTCCGGTGATCGGCGGCTGAAACTTCCGCAAGGGAATCATCTCTTTCCCGATGTGACCGTCGCCTGTGGGGAAGATACCACCACACTCCCGGCGAACCCGACTGTCATTATTGAGGTACTCTCTCCGGCTACCGAGAAGCGTGACCGAACCGCGAAGCTGACGGCCTATAAGACGCTCCCCTCAGTGCAAGAATACCTGTTGGTTGGTAGTGAGGCTCAGGAAATCATCATCCACCGACGCGAGAGTAACTGGCGGCCCTACCACTTTCAGAGCGGCGACGTGGTGGAACTTAAAAGCATCGGCGTGAGCTTCCCCTTTGATGCAGTCTATCGCCGTATTCCTCTGTAGTCGCACATGTACCCCATAGAGGACACAGAGGACAAAGAGGCTGACGAAAAACATTTCCCTTATCTTTCATAAATGGCCAATGTTGTGAAAGAGAAATTACTATACGAAACAGGAATGCTTGCAAGCATTCCTGTTTTTGTACTATAACTCATTTCATAACAGATCTATCATAAACGAGGGGTTACGCTGTATGGGACTCAAGGAACAGGTACAAACGGCTGCGGAGGCGGCATTAACGGTGACGCCGAACGGGTTGACATTACAGGCGAGGGCCTCACAGGACTCGTTGCGAAACAGGTAAAACGGCAGATACCAATGGGGCAGGTGGCATCGGCTCTGCGCGAGCGCCCACAACGCATTGTCGAGGGAGAGGGAGGACACTGGCGACTCCGTGTGCAAGAGGTACTGCCCCTTCCCGATGAACCGTCCCTGGCACCCTTCCCTCATTCGCCTGCCGCATCAGCTTCGCAGAGCCTCAAATTCGGCTATTTTGTCATCTTCGATCTTGAGGCGACCCATCAGGATGCGACGTCACCTGCAAACGAGATTATTCAGATTGCGTCACAGCACTTCGTCGATGGCCAAGCGCAGCCCCCATGGAATAGCTTCGCCAAGCCGCTCATTCCCATTCCCGAATACATTATCCAGTTGACCAAGATCTCTAACGAGGAGGTCTGTAGCGCGCCGCGCCCCATTAGCGAGGTCTTGCGCGACTTCTTTGCCTACCCTACGTCGGAGACCTGTCCCTGATGCGGCTAATTGCCCCACAGTCTTTTCTTCTTTGAACATCTCCTTGACGATTTTGGCTTCAAAGTCTACTGTATAGTGCTTCCGTTTCTTTTTCTACATGCCTCATTTTACACCTTACGAGCAATCAAATTTGTCAGAGATATTAGGGTCATTATAATTCTCAAAACAGGTTTTTTACAAGCATGTTGATACACAATTTTAGAATGACATGAAAGATGGCACGATTCCCTGGCCGATAATGTGACAGAGACGGGGATTTTTCAAGCAATCTGTTTCAACATCAACGAGATCGAATACATCTGCTCCAATATGAGCTTTAGGACACAACACGGTACACGCCGACGAGTTAGAAACATCTGCATGTATTGCATGAGGGTTGAGCAGAAGAATACCTTGACATGTTGGAGTTGGTCGGTCGGGTAATTGTTCAATGGCAAGATCAAGGATGGTATGCAGTCGTTGTTGTAGGAGCAACATATCCATATCAGGTTGCACATGAACAAGATGAATGTGCTGAGGAGACTCGCTCGCGTATGTGTACTGCTTCCCTTTTCGACGTAGTGTTCGCGTAACATGTCCTTCCTTTGGCTCAGGGAGACGTGGGAAGAAAAGAATCCCTGTTTTTGTGCCGAGCAAGGTCATGTCTCCGAGTAGTTTCTTGATGGGGCTATGTGTATTGGTAGGGTCACTTCCACCTAGATAATATTTGGCATCGAGAATGACTGATGGTTCGCGCCAGATGAGTTGTTTTTCGTGCTGTATCTCTAATGGCTCCTCGCGCTCTATTGTATAGTCGGGACGAGTGGATGGACCATACACCCAATCGGAGTCATAGCTAGTCATGGTGTTCAACTGACGATTGTAAAGGAAACGAAATCTTCGTCCTTGCCAGCAAAATGTACATTGCAGTACGTCCGTTGCAATGCGCAGTCCTTGTGCCCGCACGTCTCCTTCTTGTGCTAACAAGTGGATACATTCCAAAGCGATCCAGAGTTCATAGAGCCAGGCATTCATTTTTTCATCGTTTCGTTTTGTCGCAAGCGTCGAAGCCCTTGCTTCTGTTGCTCGAACAATACGAAGCCGAGTGAAGCGATGCCACCATGCCAGCAAGTCGCGGTATGGACTCGGACCCGGATGCAAACGTACCGCGACTTGCTGTGCAAGCTGGTCTATATGAGCTTGACGGGCCAGAGGAAGAAGCAATCAGGCATAGGAAGCGGCTAACTCGCGTTCGAGCCGCTCGTCCATACCAATGAGGACATATCGTTCTTGTGTCTGTAGCGCCTCGTCTCCAAAGTTCTCCTGTATCACTTGACGCAGTTCATTTTGATAGGCGAGCAGAATGGCAATCGTAAGCACATTCTCTGGTGTTTCCATACTGCGCTGTCGCAGGCGTGTCTCAAAGTGTAGGGCTGGCAGCCCTGGTGAGAGGCTCCAACTACGCTCAAGTGTGCGCGGCCAGTCGATATCCCCGCGTGTGGGAGCCTCTTCGCGTAAACGTGTGTGGCTGGTCTTCATACTCAATTGTCGTCGGATACGCGGCAGAATATCATCCAACAGTTCATTACTGAGGAGGCGTAGCTTCACATATCGATCATATTGTTGAAACAAGGGCAGTTGAGGAAGCGCACTATCAACAAAAAAGAGACTGAATTGGTGGCGAAAAAGCCGTTCATCGTGCTGTAACAAAAGACGCATAATACGTCGTTCTAAGCGATGCGCCCATGCATATGCTTGCACCTCATTCTCGACAGGGACCTCTACCTCAAGCATCATTGTTTCCCTCTTATTACTACTACTACTACTACTACTACTACTACTACTACTATGAAACCCTATAATCCTCGCTCCGCCTTGAATGCTCGTAAACGCTTTGTAAACAAAGGAAGCCGATATTGCGGATATTCAAGATGGAACAGTTGTGTTAATTGCGTTGCATCAACAAGAGGATTATCTTGCGCCGAAATTAGCTCAACCTGCTCGTCTGAAAGAAATGGCTCACCATTAGTAGTGTTCACGTTGCTCAGTGAAAGAAGCTGTCCATAAAGACGTTGTGGTGTGCTTGCTAGACGGGCAAGAAACGCATTGTATGCTTCAGCAAAACGACTCTGTTCACTGGTAAGATAGAGGAGGAGTAGCTCTATTTCATCAGGCAGCAGGACTTGCAACTGGTCTGCGAGTGTATCGCAGAGCGCCTCATCAAGAGCTTTGCATATCCATTCGTCACTCGTTTTATAGTCTTGCAGAATACCAGCAATCAGCATATGGCGTATCAAGGCGATTGCCTGCGCCGTTCCCAACTGACGATAGATGCGAATGACCTCGAAGATACGCCACGCCGTCTCGAACGCGATGCGGAACGGGTGCTGTTCATTGTCCCATACTAATGAGTATGTACCGGAGAGGTCGGGACCAATGGTAAGAACATCCTGCCAGTAGAAAGTATTGCCATCTTCAAGGTTTATCTTATCACTGAGATGCTGAATAGTCGAGAGTGCCTTGTAGAGAACAATACCTTGCTCTGCATCACGCAACGTGCGTGTAGGCGGCAAAATCTCTACAAATGTGAAGCGGCGTTTGAGTGCCTCACTCATTTGGTTCAGATAGTTACGGTCAAAGCTATTGAGCGTACCGATGATACGGAAATCACGAGGAATAGGAAGTTCCGCGCTCCCACCTTCTATCGCAACACGCAATTTTTCGGTTCCGCTCAGAGCGGTCAATGCATCGCCGAGTGCAAGATCAATGGGGGCGCGGTTGAATTCGTCGATGACAAGCCATTGTCCCCGAAACGATTGCTGTGTTCCATCTATTCCTGCTGGGGCTGTGACAAGTGTGCGACGCAACGCGTGCCATTCGTTAGGACTTTGCAGGTTGGATGTCCAATTTTTTAGAATTGTTGTGGTGAGATAGCCATATTGTATTGCATAAGAGACAGAGCCATTGTGGCTTTGAGGCGCAATGCCACTGATGAGTGTGCGAACACTCCACTCATCGGTTGCCGTCACAAGACGTGTTGTATAAGCTGTGCTTTGCTCGGACTTCGTGAGGGATGATGTAGTCTGCTCTTCTCCATCCAAATCAACGGTTCTCTGCTTCCAAAGTACTTCGGGAATGGTACGTGCAAGTTCTGTCTTACCCGTTCCTGGTGGGCCTGTCAGAATAACATGGCCTGCGAGCAGCGCATGATAGATGCGCCTCATGACACGTTCATCGACAAGAATGTGCTGCTGTACCTCTCGTATTGCATGTATGAGTTGCGACTCAGGAAGTGAATGAAGAGGGTCATTCGTGACGTATCGATTCGCATCGTTCTCTAATATCCCTGTAACCGCAGCCGTAGCATCTGGTTTTTTCTCTTGTGTAGAGATGGTTCCGTAAGATAGAGGAGACTCATTCACCTTTCGTGAGGAAAGGGAAAGCGGCACATTGATCAATAAAGTAGTATCATCCTTATCCGTAAAAAGTGTCGCGGGCGATGCTGAAGATATGTGTTCTTCAACCCATAAGCAGAAACGTTCGCTCCATGCTAATCCCACCTTTAGTTGTGGTGCATGGTCAGCAATAGAGTGAATAATGCTCATACATTTCTCATGGTCAGAGGCAGTACGAATCTGGATAGAGTCATTTTCCCGTTGAAGCTTGTCAGGGACAGGTACAATCTTTAATTCGACGAGCTTATACAATCCTTTTCGCAGACTATTATAGTAAATGAGTGTATCGCTCTGTGGGTCAAGCCAGAAGGCAAAAAGCGAGATGATGAACGCACTATGCATAGGTTTGGCTACCATATTACTAGTCTTTCCCTCTTTACGAAGGCGTTCCCATTCTGTGAGTAAGAAAGTGTAAAACTCTTCGATGCGCTGGCCTACATTTCGTGCCTCTAACCCGTCGAGAAGTGTACGTATCTTTCTCTCTGCGATGGGATTGGAACTAGTTGCGTCATGGTGCTTATACAAAAGGTTCAACTGCATCATGAATCCTGTACCTTGTGCGCCCCAATCATCGCCTGTCTTCAATGCTTGTTGTAGCTGAACACGAAATTCTTGGAGATCAAGTGAGCCGCGAACGAAACTTGCAATCACCATTTGTACATGTGGAAGCGTTCGCTCTCGAGCATTTGCGATGCGTTCGCGTTCCTCCTGAAACGTGGTATCTGCTAAGTATGCCTCAACAACGTTATCGAGTGTGAGCGTCATATTCTCTTCCTTCATTTCATCCTTCCTTCTACACCACTATACCGCTACCGTCTCTCACCAAAAAATGTGAGATCGCTTCGATGTACCGTGGGTACAAGCAGAGTACGGTCAAGATAGCGATTGCCGCGCTCACACGAGGTTTCGGGAACAAAGAGACAGGCATGACAAGCTGCTTCGTGTAGCGTGTTGTCTTCACGGCTCGTATGTTCGGCACAGAGGGGGTCTGAGGCGCAACGTTGCATCTCTTCTAGCGCACCATAGATGTGCCAGCTCAGGAGTTCGGGTTTGCCCAAGCTGACGAGACCACCTAACGTTCCCTCGCTATCTGAGGCGGCGGTATAGAGCAGGATACCTGCCATTGCACCTCCGGCTGCACTAGATGGTTGTGCATAGATGCGTTCTCGAATACTGGCGGCTGTATAGCCACACTCGAGCGTGAGTTGTCGCATGAGCGCATGGGCAAAGGTGTGCAGCAGCACATAGCGAATACCCGGGTAGTGGTCTCCTGCTGGCTCGATGTGACGTGCTTTGCGCCAGCGACGGTGTGCCTCGTAGATGCGAGCGTGTCGTTGCTGAATGAGGAGCTGCTGCGTCCATGCCTGGATGATATCCTCACGAAAGTGCAGGAAGAGACCCTCACCACGCACCTCTGAGGCAGGAACCCAACGTAAGGCATTGCGCGAGAGGCGCATGATATGTTCCGTTGGTAAGACTTCCTCTTCAGCGTAATCACTCAGTGACTCGATACGTGTGAAGCCTGTCAGAGCTTGCACCTCACGGAGTCGCTCGACAAGCACCGTTTGTTGAAAGATATGTGTATAGTTGTCGGGCGCATCGACCGCCTTCACCTCAAAGTCGGCGGCTTTCGGGGCTGTCTGGGGATGGCTCAATACCTGCCATTCCCGTATTTTCAGATCGCCCGGCGCGACAACCTCTTTCGTCGTTGAACCATTTTTTCGCAGCTCTACCGCAGTCCAGACCTGTACATCTGTGTACTCATCCGCCTGCTTGAGCACACCAATACTCCGCAGAAGGGTAATTCCTTGCACGTTTTCCACTTTTTCAAGCATGGGCCACTGTGCCTCAATGAGTTGACCCAGCGAGTCTACCGCAGTAGGAATAGAGAGTGATGAAAAAATGAGAGGAAACCAGCTATTCGAGGCTGCGAGGAGCGTGGTGCGAGCCTGGTACGCACACGTCTTACGCTCGAAATCGCGTAGGTGAGGACGACGACCACGACAGATAGGATGATACATCTGCTCCTCGTCGCTACTGAACGCATCAGCCATTGACCGCTTTGCCCCACAGCTCTTGCACTCAACGCGCAAGTCCGATGGTTCGCCAGAGACCCCAATCTCGTTGAGCTTCAATGATGGCTTCTCACACTTCACTCCCTTATGCACAAAGTGAACCCAGGGAAAGTCGTCCAGATGACCACTTTCGCAAGCAATCATGAAGCGCGAGGGAAGAACGACCGGGGGCGGCTGAAAGGAGCAGTTGTGATGAATGTAGCGCATCTTGTCGGGCTGATAGGGATTCGCCTTTAACTCGAAGTAGCCCATATCAACCGGGGCAAGCAAACGACAACGTGGGCAGACCATCCAACGCGGAAAGGTGGCAACGGGAACACCAATATACTTTGTTGCCTCAAAGGGACTATTGCTCGACGTTGGGGGTGTCGGCGGTGATAGCAAGCGTTGTACCTGTGGTCCTATCGCCGCTTGGATAGCGCGGAGCAGACGCTCCTCGGTAATCTCAGCGCAATAGATGATGTCCCACTCGTCCAATCCCATGACCAGGGTCGAGATATGCGGAAGGTCGATAAGCGAGCCGACGCCGTAGGTGAGCAAGAGTTGGCTTGGGCGCACCTCGCCAACGGCATATTTACGTCTTGGTTTTATCTGTTCTGTTGCCATGATTCAGGTCTCCTATACTCTCCGACTCTCTACTTCACCATTTGCCGGTGTTACCTCTGCCGTTGGCTGTGTACTCTCATTCGCTGCGTTATCGGGTTCACCGAGACCGTAAGTATCGAGTATGAGCGAGACGGTTGGCTCTACGTCGCGCAGAGAATTGAGACAAGTAAACGGTTCCCATTGTCCACGTTCCGGCTCTTTGAGCAGTCCTAACGTCGTGCTGTTACGTCGCGTTTTGTATCCCAGGTCGGGGAGCGTCTGCGCTTTACGCACCCAGTATGCCTGGAGCTTCTCCAAGGTTGACCGCACACGCTCAACGGCTTCGGTATCATTCGTGATATCCTCAGCTCGCTGTGTAATCTCCTGTATCGCACTGGCGAAGGCGGAATTGTCGTCTGTCACATTGCCAGCCGCGCCGTTCTCGCTCAATTCAGTCGTTGAGAGACGCACAAAACTGGTGAGCAGGGCCGCAAGTCCACGATCAAGGGCGCGTGGCGCAAATGGTGTTACAGACAGAGCCTCGACCTGTTGATAGAAGGTCGCATGATAGTGTTCAAACTGCTCGTAGTGTGAGAGGTCGCGCGGACGCGCCCAGTTGAAGACAACACAGACCAGCCCAGGATGTGAACGTCCAACGCGACTCGTCGCTTGAATATATTCCGCCGTTGTCTTGGGTTGCCCTGTCACCACCATCAAACCCAGGCGTTTTACATCAACACCAACGGAGATCATGTTGGTTGCAAGCAGCACATCCAGTGGCTTGACTGGATTCGCGGTGCCAAAACTACTCTCAAGGCGACTCAACACTCCCGGTATTTGCGAGGAGTTTTTACGCGAGGTCAGTTCATCGACATTGAGGTAGCGGCGTTTCGCCAGGCCTCGCTGATCCATACGGCGCAAGCGTGAACTGATATCGTCTTCCACCAGACGACGCGTGCCACCTAGCTCGCTCATCGAATTGAAGTAGCCAACGAGCGTCATCCAGGGGTCGGCGGCAGACCCGTAGCGATCATAGAGTGCCTGCGCTGCCGCGAGATAGGCGGCATAGACACGAATCAAGGCGGCTTTGAGGCGTCGCCCATTCGCGCAGATACCGAGATAGCGTCTACCTGGCGTCTCTTCACTGGGTGAGCGTTGCAGCGAGAAGAAATTGTCTGTGACATTGAGTCCCTGTGGCGGGAAGATGTTGACCTGCCGTAAGAAGAGGGCTTGCACCTGCTGCTCTGCACGACGAATGGTCGCGGTTGCCGCGATCACTTTTGGACGCACCGCCTGCCCATTGATCGTCCACGTACACAGGTGATCAATGGCCGTTTCGTAGAGTCCAACGAGCGTACCAAGTGGTCCCGCGATAAGATGCAGTTCGTCCTGAATAATCAGGTCCGGTGGGCGCAATGGACCGTGCGGCGTCGAGTGAGCGCGAGGCAGATTGCCAACCTTGGGATGCGAGTCGCTATCGTCGAGGTCGGGCGAACGGAAACCATGCCGTTCGCAATACTTATCGACCTGCCCAAAGAGCATCTGCGTCGTACCCTTCCAGGGCAGTTGCGCGAACTTATCGACGGTAGCGATGAGCAACGCCGGAAGCAAGCGATAGATTTCCTCATCGACGACTAGCACAGGGAGACCCTCATCGGGGGATTTTGCCTTGCTAAAGGGGCATTGTCCGTAGGGATCGCTACAATAGATGTATGTCCGTCCCTTGTGCTTATTCACGAGAATGTTGCTACCACCATCAATTGGTGCGCCACACCAGGGACAGTTCGTGAGTTGATGTGGACTCCCACCGCCGAACATCGAGTTGTGAATACCGTGTTGCTGGGTAATGGCCTCCGCACTCTCTTGTGTCGTGTTGGGTGTAGAACGTTGACCGACCCACAGGCCAAGTCGGAAGGGTGTCTGTCCCCACGTTGTGCTATCGCTTCGTCGTATGATCTCACAAGCACAGATGAGCGACGAGGCACGCTGAAATTGCTGTAGTGTGAGCAGGCGTAGCGTGTAGCGCATGATGACCGCGACGCCATCCATGCCCGAACGGCCTTCGACAATCCCCTGCAGCCGTCGAATGGCGAGTGTGAAAGCGGTCAGGCCAAGATAGGCCTCTGTCTTACCACCACCAGTGGGAAACCAGAGCAGGTCGGCGACAGCGGAGGCATCTTTACGACGGTCCGCGTGATTGAGATCGGTGAGCGATGGCAGATTGAGCAGAATGAAGGCAAGTTGGAAGGGTCGCCAACTGCGATTGCGCGGCTGGTCGATGTCCTCCAACGAGACGCTATTTCCCTTGCGATGCTCTTCCGCGTGAAGCGTGTGAATACGTTGGTGCCACATAGCGCGGTTCATAAAAGCAAAGGCACGCTGTGCATCGCGGTTCTGACGCAAGAGGTCGATCCCCTGCTGAATACGTGCGAGCGTGCGGCGACAATGCGCCAGAGTATCCTGAGCCACATCTTGATAGTCGTCGAGACTAGCCGCAGGATCGTGCAGCATTTGCTCCTGTTGCGCTATCCAGAGGGTATATGCCAGAGTGAGCGGTTCGAGGGATGCGGGAAATTGCTCTGGTGCGTTCTCTGGCCCGACCTCTGCCAACACCTTCATATCCAACACCAATGGTGCAAGTGCGGGAATTTCGTGTGCCGTTGGTGCGATGGTCGCGGGTACGTCATAGCGTGGGGCGACGCGTGTGCTGAGACGCACGGCGCAGGTTGTGTCGTCTGGCAGCGTCTCGGCATGGATACCGATACCATGACCAATGGCAAAGCTGACATTGCGACGGTAAAGCATCGCCATCGTCTTCTCTTCGTCGGTATAGTGCTTCTGCTGTCCAGTCTCGCGCCGTCGGAAGATGGGCACACCATTGGGAGCCTCTACGATCATCTCCGGCTGAAAGAGCCATGCCGCATCACGTAAACGCTTTGGCTCCTCTTGACCATTGACAAGAAAGAGCGTCACCGTCCAACTTCCACCAGAATCGCGCACAAGCCCTTTGACGAGAATGTCAGGCTGCTCATCCTCCTCCGGTCGCCATAGCGAAATTGGTCCTGCGCGTAGTGGAATCTGTTTCGGTTCACCTCCACGTTGAACGCGTTTCCATACTTTTTCTGGTGAGCCTGACTTCTTCATTTGCGTCTCACTATCACGGCGTTGATATTGTCCCCTGCGCACCGTGACCAGCAGTTCTGTCGCATCTTTATCGACGCTGAAACTCATGCCAAGCGAGGATGGACTAAGACTCGCCTTCTGTGCCACGCCAACATCAATCGTCTCGTCGTTGAGCGGACTTTCCTCCGCAACGCCCAACTCATCCTGTTCTTCCGGCACTGTTTGCAGCGTGTGAGGAGCAAGCATGCCAATGAGATAGTGGTCTCGGACACGCGCCACCTGCGCGTCTAACTCCTCTTCCTCGCCGCCTACCGGACCCAACAAATCGCGCAACACCATCGCTTCTAGCTGATCACGCATTTGCGACGGTGATGGTGCTTCCAACAAAGGCATAGGTTGGGTATATGCTCTTGCTCGCTCCTGCACAACACCCTGCGTGAGCGTCTCCGTAGTTTGCTCCTCTTCGGAAACATTCGTATTTCCATTCTCGCTAAGACTCTCACTCTCTCCGCTTCCCATGTCCCCTCCTGATACGTATTTCTCTGCTAATGGTGGCATATCGTCAACAAACGGCTCTGGCAGCCAGAGCGTGGGTGTATCTGTTTCATGTTGTTTTCAATAATTGAATTTTTAACACAATGATACTTTCGTTTCTTACATTTGTTTATTGTTCTGTTAATTGAAAAATGTGGCAGAAAGCAACAAAAAACCTGTGTTTTTTTTGAGGACGAATGGCATACCGTCTCATGATCACGCATGTGAGGCCAAGTCAAGGTCGCTTCGCTCTCTTGACGTGAACGAACAGCGTGATACGCTAAAAACCGCCATCGTCTCAAATTGTAAGAAAATTCGAGTAAGAATTTGAGGCACTCATGCTGTCACATTTTATGTTGAAAACACATGTGTCCCAACTGTCGATGCTGGCAGAGGAAGTGCGATATCCTCTTCCTCGCCCTGCACGAAGGCGGTCTGTATCTCTGGGACAAGTGACTCTGGAATAGTGTCACCACCGATATCGTCGATAGCATCGGCAAGATGGAGACCCGCAAACAGCGTGTGCAACACCTTCGGCGCAATTCCGACTGAGGTGACATCGCTCCAATCCAGGCGTATTTCGCCACGCCGAAGTTGCTGGTTGAGCATGCGCAGGTCAGAGGAATGAAGCGTCTCGATACATGCGGGTAGACGAATAGTCTGCATGTTCCTGAAATCGTCCCTTCTGTACTCTCTCTACCAAGAATATCTTTTTCTTCACATTTTATGACGCGATCTCTTTGTCTCGTGGTGCGCTTCGTGGCATCTACTGATTACGGCAAAGAGAAGGAAAGCGTGATACGATAGGAGGTGTTAGTGCCAACCATATGCATTGTGCTCTAAAGCAACAAGATAGTAACTCTCCTTGGAGGTTCTACATGAACGAGAACTCAGCGAATCCCAACTTGAACCAAATTGACCTGCTCGAACTCGCACTGCGTCTGGCTACCTCTCCTGACGACTCACGTACCCAAAACGCACAACTCCTACCCGGTCAACTTCCCGACCAGCTTCCAGTACCTATTCCATTTCCTGAAGGCTGTCGCGTACTCGGGAGCCTGATACGCAATCCCGAAAGCATCAATATGTTCCTCGATACTCATCTCTCCCCAGAACAAGTACTTATCTTCTACAGACAACGCATGCAGGCTGCTGGCTGGCAAACAACCGATGTTTACCGACCAAATCGAGGAGGCTTCATGCCCTCAGGGTCTCGAAGTCGGGGTGGAAATGAAACCTTCTATCAGAGTCTCCACGATCCCACACTTACTGGCAACGCAGGAGGAAGTTCTTCTGCTTGGGATGACGATGGCAATCGTAACAGCAGTGACCTCATATTCACCATTAGTGCTTTTATAGGTAGGGGCAATGGAACCGATGTCAGGCTTAATCTGGAGGTGAATACCTCATTCTCACCGGGTCCACCGATACACCGGAGAGGACATTCTTCACGTAATATCTTCAGCATCTTGCCAGCGTTAGAGGCTCCCGAAGGGGCAAATCAAGTAGGAGGGGGAGGAGGGCTTTCAGGGGGAGGTTTTTTGAGACTCCCCCTGCTCCTGCTGGTGAGGCCAGTCAAAGGGGACAAAATGCCCCAGTGGCAATGCGTTCGCTTGAAGCACTGCGACGGTGAGAGTTATGAGACCA
>JAABUZ0100006106.1_pt1 | contig 15288 bp, 13 predicted proteins | sample 5562091 | NCBI WGS metagenome assembly JAABUZ01 (sample SAMN12813069, study PRJNA571459) | rock metagenome | isolation source: Antarctica rocks | place: Antarctica: Victoria Land, Linnaeus Terrace sud | collected 2015-12-21 | reverse complement strand
ACGTCGAGGTCTTCCCGGTGGGCAGCGTCAGAACTCCCATCATCGGAAGACCTCGACCCCTACCCGGCCACCGACACGCCAACCCCCGGTACACCCTCAAATGCGATGAGCCGGTTTTGGACGCCAACCGGTCTCACGACCTGGGACCGGTGGGCAGGGTATTGCACGCCGCCGAACTGCCGGAGCAGCTGTTGACCTGACACCCCGGATTTCGGCGTCGCACACCGTTGCCCGCCCGACCAAATGGGGATCGTGATGACCCCTGTCTTCGCCGACTCGGCGTCCGCTAGAGACGCGAACACCACAGAAGTGTTGCGTAACCAGGCCACCGCGAGTCGGCGAAATCACTACTCCGAGTCCCTCGATGTAATATCGCCCTCAAGCAGAGGCCGCCGAACCAACTGTCGCGGAGCAATGATCAGAACCTGTGGATGGCCCTCGGCGAGGTGACGTGAAGGAGCGCACCTTCCCGAGGATGATCTCGAAGTCTGATGGTTTTGATCAGGACCGGCGTTGGCGCGCTGGGTCGGGAAGGTCGCCCATGCTCAAGGTAGTCCAGGACGAGGCCGAAACCAACGCACACGCCCCGGCTGCGGTCGGCGAGTCGCTGCTCGATGAGATCGTGCGCGATGGCGCGCGGCAGATGCTTCGGCGGCGATGCAAGCCGAGGTCACCGCCTATGTAGGTGCCCATGCTGACCAGCTCGATGAGCACGGCCACCGGCTGGTCGTCCGCAACGGCCACCACGCCGCCCGTGAGGTGGCCACCGCTGCCGGTGCGGTGCCGGTACGCGCACCCAGGGTCAACGACAAGCGCACCGACGAGGTGACCGGTGAACGCCGCGGTTCGCCTCGGCGATCCTGCCTGCATGGGCACGGAAGTATCCGCAGGTCGCCGAGGTGTTGCCGCTGCTGTATCTGCACGGGCTGTCCAGTTCAGATTTCGCGCCGGCGCTGGGGCAGTTCTGCGGCTCGACCGCGGGGCTCGCCCCATCCACGATCACCCGGCTGACTGCCCAGTGGCGAGACGACGCGGCCGCGTTCAACCAGCGCTCTCTGGCCGAGACCGACTATGTCTACATATGGGTCGACGGGATCCACCTCAAGGTCCGCCTGGAACAAGACAAGGTCTCTCTGCTGGTGATGATCGGGGTCCGCGCCGACGGGCGCAAGGAGCTGATCGCGCTGGTCGACGTGTTTCGCGAGTCTTCAGAGGTCCTGGGCCGATCTGCTGCGCGACTGCAAACGACGCGGCATGACCGCGCCGGTGCTCGCCGCCGGCGACGGTGCGCTCGGGTTCTGGAAGGCGGTACGCGAGGTGTTCCTCGGTCCTCGGCGCTCAGCTGGTGCAGCCACAGCGCGATCATCACCGTCACGATGGACGGACGCGTGGTGGCCGCCGACCTTCACCCCAGCCGGATTCGGCCGAATCCGGCTGGGGTGAAGGTCGGCAATTGCAGTCGCCAGCCACAGCACCCGCAGCTCAATCTCGCGCAAAGTCTCCAGGTCAGCGGGCTCGCGGCTCTCGGCGCGCGTGAACTCGTTGCACTCCTCTTACTCGTTTTCGACGTGGGACGTTGAGTTCTGCGCATCACGCACGGCTGCCACGATGGCATCGGTGACGGCCCGGGTGCCAGCGGTGCCCCCGACATCGCTGGTGCTTACCCCCGCTGCGAGTGTGCTACTGACACCCAGGCGAATCAGCTTCGCGCCCGATGCGCAACGCTCATCGTCGTAACGCTCGGCTAGCCAGTCGAGCAGCATGGCGGCCGATAGGATCGACCCGACTGGGTTCGCAACGTCGTGACCGGCAAGATCGGGAGCGGTCCCGTGGCACGGTTGGAATACGGCATGATGTTGGCCGATGTCGGCCGACGGCGCTAGCCCGAGGCCACCGGTGATCCCGGCACCCAGCTCCGACACGATATCGCCGAACGCGTTCTCGGTGACGATCACGTCAAAGTGGCCCGGATCGCGAACCATCATCATCGTCCCGGCGTCTACGTAGATTCGCTCGCTTTCAATGTCGGGATGCTGAGCCGCGACCTCGTTGAAGACCTCGCGCAGGAATGCCAGGCTCTTGAGCACGTTTGCCTTATCAAACAGCGACACTCGACCATGGCGACCGGAACGTTTCCGGCTGGCAGCCATTGCGAACGCGACCTCAAACAGCGCCTCGCTCGTCGCCCGGGTGATCGTCATGCGGTCGTGTTCGATATTGGGATCGCCGGAGCGCGGATCGTGCCGCCCGGCGAACAGTCCCTCCGTGGACTCCCGAATCGTCACAAAGTCAATATTGGTTGCATGCAATACGGGTGGTACGCCTGGCAACAGCATGGACGGGCGAACGCTGGCAATGAGCTGATAGCGCTCGCGGATGTCGATCTGGGGAGTGATCTCAGTGCCGTCGGGCTTGCGCACGGCAGGCAGACCCATGGCACCGAGCAGCACGGCGTCGGCCCGACCCACCGCCGCCATAGTTTCCTCGCTGATCGCTAAGCCGGTGTCGAGATAGGTCTGCGCGCCGGCTTGGTACACTTCGTAATCTAGTCTGACGCCGAACCGGTCAGCCCCAGCAGACAGTGCGGTCAGCGCCGAGTCAGTGACCTCGTGTCCGATGCCGTCTCCCGGCAGTACGACGATCGTGTAGGGCGTCTTAGGCGAGCGCGGCATGGGCTGTGGGGGCAACGTAATCATTGTCTGGCTCCGTTCCGACGGGGACGAGCACATCCGACCGGGCGGTCCCCGACCATAGCTATTGTATGCAAGATGCGTCCGCTGAGGAAGGGTCAAGTCAACGGCCTACGGCTCGTCGAATTCTCGCAGAGTCGAGATTGCAGCCTGAACGGCTCCCACCGCCATCTCCACCCGAGTCGTGGTGGTGGCTGACCCAATGTGCGGAAGTGCTAGCACCCGCGCATGTCGCACGAGCGGGTCGTCTAGGGCCACCGGTTCGCGGGCATGGACATCCATGCCGAAGGCGCCAAGCAGGCCAGAGTCCAGCGCCTTCAGCACCGCCTGCTCATCGACTACGCCACCTCGGGCGGCGTTGATCAACACAGTGCCCGGCTGCATCCGAGCGAGAAACTCGGCATCGACCAGACGGATCGTCGCGGGAGTACGCGGTACGTGCAGGGTGATTACATTTGAGCGCTCGGCCAGTTCGAGTAGCTCGACGAAGGACACGTGCGGGTGCATTTCAGGAGCAGGAACCGTGCGCGTCGTACAGAGGACGTCCATGCCGAACGCGACGGCGTACCGCGCCACGCGTGCACCAATCGCGCCGAAACCGACGATGCCCAGCGTGGCACCATCCAACTGCATGCCGTTCCACTGCCAGGGATCCCATCCGGTCCACCGGCCGCCCAACAGATCGTTGGCCGCCGGCAATACTCCGCGCGCGGCCGCAAGCACCAGCGCCCACGTCAGCTCCGCGGTGGCTGGAGCCGTGACAGATCCGGGTAGATGCAGCACCTCGACGCCAGCTTCGCGCGCCGACTCCCGATCGATGTGGTCGAGGCCGGTAGACATCGACGACACCACCCGCAGCCGCTGACCCTGGTCCAGGCCGTTGAAGAACTCGTCGTCCAAGTGTTCGGAGATGGTGACCACCAGCGCGTCACTTCTGGCCGCCTCGGCACGCAGCTCGTCGATGTCGGGCGGCTCGCCCCGCGGTACGGCAAGCTGGAGATCATCGAGAGCCAGCCTGGCCCGGACACTGTTGGGCAGCGCACGGGTTACGTACACCCGCCTCATGTTCATGCCGACCAGTCTGCCGACGCCCCGCTACCGGCCTCACGGCTGCGCAGCAGGTGCGCCTTGGCCGAGTAGACATGGGAAAGCATCACCGACCCTGCCCACTCGGCACTGCGCGCCCGGAACGCCGCGAGTATCTCGCGGTGGTGAGTGTTGCTGCGTGCCTGATCCTCGGCCGTGTAGTCGTAGACGGTGCGCAACACCAGTGGCGATAGCACAACACCTCGGCGCATGGCCGCGATAACCTCGCCACCTGCCGCCAGCGCGATCGCTCCGTGGAACTCGTGGTTGAACTTCGTGGTCTGGTCAATCAGCTCCTCGGCACCCAGCCGCATAGTTTGGGCTGCCTGTTCCATCTGATCGCACAGCTGTGACAGCCGGTCGATCTCTGCCTCGCTGATCATCAGGGCGGCTCGGCGAACAATGATGCCCTCGATGGCCGCCCGCAGGTCATAAATCGTCGCGATGTCCAACTTCTTCCAATCGAGGACACGGGCGCCCCGGTGCGGCACGACCTCGACTAGACCCTCGGACTGCAACCGACGCAGGCCCTCGCGGACCGGGGTGCGGCTGAATCCATAGTGTTCGGCCAAGCTACTTTCGCCGAGGCGCGATCCACCTACGAGGGTTCCGGACAGGATATCGCTGCGGATCATACGGTATGCGCGATCGGCTGCGCGTTCAGATGCTGAGTTCACTCCGCAGGACGATACAAGAGAACCGTGGAGCAACGGTTCAGCCCGAAATACAAGCAACGCTGCCTGTCCGGTTTCGGCGGACATTGTGCACACCACGCCCTGCTCCGACTCGACTCCAGTTGGCATGGCAACAGTCCCGCCCTGCGTTCCATCGGGCCGAACCTCGCTCGTCCCTGTGATCGACCGTTGACGAAGGACTTCCGTATTGCATACAGTGACTGCCATGCTGAAATTTCGGGTTCGCTAGCGTTTCAGGAGGACAGCGGTGCGAGACCTTAGGTGCCCAAGCACTCCGGAGGATCGACCTCAGACCGAAACTACCGACCAGTCGAGTGCTGTAAAGGCCTGGGAGATGGCGCACGCTCGCTGCCTAGCCTACGACGGGCAGGTGCAGGCAGTGATCACTTGGGTTGACGGCTCGCGACGCGATGCCGAAGCAACTGACGCGCGTGCCGCCGTCGGGAAGTCACGCGGTCCGCTCGACGGCTTGCTGCTCGGCCTCAAGGACAATATCGACACCGCCGGCGTGGTGACCACCGCGGGTGCGGGGTTCCTCCGCGACAACGTTCCCGCGACCGATGCCACCGTCGTGCAGCTTCTTCGGCGCCAAGGCGTCGTCGTACTGGCGAAACTCAACATGGCTGAGCTGGCTTGGGGAGCGACGACGCAGAACGCAAACTACGGCTCGTGCCGCAACCCGTGGGACCTCGACTGCATTCCCGGTGGGTCCAGCGGCGGTTCGGGCGCCGCCATCGCCGCGGGATACTGCCAGGCGGCACTGGGCACCGATACCGGCGCTTCGGTTCGTATCCCGGCCGCACTGAACGGAGTGGTCGGACTTCGGCCAAGCGTCGGCGCCATCTCGAATCGTGGCGTCTATCCGGCCGCTTACACGCAGGACACGGTCGGACCCATGGCGCGAAGTGCCCTTGACGCCGCGCGGCTCACTGAGGCGCTAATCCATCTCGACGCAGCTGACCCATACTCAGTCGCCAGCGACGGCGCCCCAGCAACTTCACTGATCGGCGAGCCAATCGATGGACTTGTCGTCGGCGTCGGACGACAGTTCTTCTTCGACGATCTCGACGACGGGGTTGGGGAGATCGTCGAAGACTTCCTGGCGTGGCTAGGAGCCAACGTAGAGAGCACGCGGCCAGTCGGCGGCTTCGGTGCGGCGGACGTGTCCGAACACTGGACGCGCATTGTGCAATGCGAGGCTGCCTCGATCCACCGCGACAGGTTGCTGACGTCCCCCGACGATTTCTCCGCCGATGTCCGGGGGCGTATCTCGGCTGGCCTCGATGTGCGTGCGCCCGACTTGGCGCGTTCGCTGGACTTTCGCGTCCGTTACCGGAGTCGGCTTGCTGCGCTGTTTAGCGAACTGGATGTAATCGTTACGCCCGTCGTCCCAATCGACGTTCCACTGGTTGGAGGGTATGACTCGCGCAAGACGACCGCAGAACTCGGGCGAATCACGTACCCCTGGGCGTTGCATGATGGCCCGACATTGACGCTGCCGATCGGCTTTCACCCACGTAGTGGCAACCCGATTGGCATTGCGCTCGCAGCGTCGCGCTTTGCTGAGGCGCGGCTGTTCCAGATTGGTACCGCTTACCAGGCTGTGACCGAGTGGCACCTTAGCCGTGCCGAGATTCCGCGACGCTAGAGGACTCTAACAACATCCCGGTACTACCGCTGTTCCCCACCCCGAAAGGTTTTTCGATGGCAAAGCAGTCACCGATCGACGTCGATTCTCTGCGGCCCGCCGCCATGGGCCCAGGCGCCCTGGAAGGTCTGCGGGTGCTCGACCTTGCGACGATGATGGCCGGGCCGTGGGCCGCGACTTACCTGGCCGACTACGGCGCCGACGTGGTCAAGGCCGAGCTACCCGGCCGAGGTGACCCAGTTCGTCACTGGGGTACGCAGTATGAGGGCACCTCGTTGGCATGGAAAGGGTTGTCTCGGAACAAGCGGCTTATCACCCTCGCGTTGAACAAGCCAGAGGGTCAGCAATTGCTGCTCCGCCTCGTGTCGGAGTTCGACGTCGTCATCGAGAACTTTCGGCCTGGGGTGATGGAGAAATGGGGCCTGTCGCCCGAGCAGCTCCATGCGGTAAATCCACGATTGATTATTCTACGCACGTCCGGATTCGGACAGACTGGGCCGTTCGCGCACAAGCCGGGATTTGGAACGCTAGCCGAGGGATTCTCAGGTCTGTCATACATCACCGGCGCCGAGGACCGCCCCCCTGTGCTTACCGGCTACCCGCTGGCCGACGGCGTCGCGGCATTGGCCGGTGCGATGGCCGTCCTAGCGGCCCTCTACTGGCGTGACGTCGCCGGTGGAACCGGCCAGGTCATCGACAACGCCATTACTGAAGCCACGTACCGCCTGATCGACTACACAATGCTGGACTACGAAAAGCGGGGGATCGTGCGGAGCCGAACGGGCAACCGGCTCGGTGACCTGGCGCCACGCAACACATATCAGACCGCCGATGGGCACTGGATCTCGATTTCGGGCGGCACCCAGGCCATCGTCGAGCGGCTCTTCATCGCGATGGCGCGCCCTGAACTGATCGACGATCCGCGCTTTATCACCAACGCCGCCCGGCTCGCGAACGTGGAGGATCTCGACGAAATTATCTCTCAATGGCTTCTCGGCTACCGACTGGATGAGGCCCTGCAGCGGTTCGACGAGGGACGGGTTGCGGCGGCTGCAGTGCACGACATCAGCCAGATCGCGGACCACGAGCAATTCCGGGCCCGTAACGTACTACTCCGCTTCGACGACCCCGAGCTGGGACCCACGTCGACGACGCACGTCCATCCGAGGCTGTCCGAGACGCCCGGCGGCGTCCGGAGTCTAGGTGGGCGTCTGGGGCGTGACAACCAGGCGTTCTATTTGGCCGAAGTCGGACTCACCAACGAGGAATACCAGAAGCTGCAAGAGGGCGGTGCAATTTAGCCCGAGTTCGCCGCACCGCGGTGAGGCTGGTCAGTTCATTACAGGTCGGAGACGACATGTCCAACGAGGGAGCGCACCATGTACGACTTGATCATCGCCAACGGGAACGTGGCCGACGAGCGGGCTGTCCTGCCACTAGACATTGCAGTGAAAGACGAGAAAATCGTTGCAGTCGGTACCCACGGTCAGTTCTCCGACGTGGGGGCTGTCGCCGTCATCGACGCGGCGGGTAAACACGTCCTTCCTGGTGGTATCGACAGTCACGTGCACTACGACTTCAACATCTCAGCGGCGATGCGCGCGCAGTCCGCCGAGGCCGGGTCTCGGGCCGGCATCTGGGGAGGCACCACCACCTACATCGACTTCTCACGGGCCGACGGCGACGAAGACCTGATCGAGTCGATCGAAAGCAAAATTGAGACCACCAACAAGCAACACCTGTACAGCGACTACGCGCTACATGCGATCATGACAGGTCACTGGCAGCAGTCCAACGCCGACCGTATCGGGGAGGCTATCAGTGGTGGCGTGACCTCCTTCAAATTTTTTACAACGTTTTCCGGCGGCGAGGCCATCGGAGGCATGATGTCCGACGATGGGCGGATTTACTCGGCGATGCTAGAGACCGAGAGGCACGGAGGCAGCACTATGGTCCATTGTGAGGATGACTGCATCATCGATTATAACGTGCGCCGGCTCTATAGCGAAAACAGGCAGCACTTTTCCAACATCGGCGAGGCGCGCCCCCCGCTGGCCGAGGAGGCTGCGGTCCGTCGCATGCTGCTCCTGGCGCGGCGCAGCGGCTCACCGCTCTATGTCGTCCATGTCTCGGCCAAGGAGTCAGTTGAGGCAATCTCAGAGGCGAGGCTTCTCGGCGTCGAAGCCTTCGCCGAAGTTCTACACCCAAACCTAGTATTCGGTCCTGAACTATACACGCAGGAGCATGGCCAACGGTACATGAATTACCCGCCCAACAAACCCGTTAAGCATCGCGACGCGCTCTGGGCTGCATGCCAGGACGGACAGATAGACACTGTTGCGAGTGACGACTTCACAATTCCATGGGACCGCAAGATGATGGGAGATACGGTCGACAACGTTACTGGTGGTACGAACAGTGTCGAGACGCGTATGTCGGTCTTATGGTCAGAGGGTGTCGTGAAGCGCAAGCTTTCGGTGCCTCGCTTCGTCGCACTCAGCTCCGCGAACCCTGCCAAGTTGTTCGGTATCTACGGCCAGAAGGGCGTAATTCGTCCGGGCGCCGATGCAGATATCGTCGTGATGGACGACGGGTTTAACTTCACCTACCAACAGGGTCAGAACCTGCACTCGGACTGCGATTACAGCAACTGGGACCAATGGGAGGTCAAGGGTTTTCCTGTTACCACGATCCTGCGTGGAAATGTCATGATCAACAATGGGCAGTTCGTCGGACCGGATAACATTGGCCGTTACGTCCCAGCCTCATCTCCCCAGACAGTCTGAGGGCACTCTAACATGGGTGTTATGGATGACGACCACACTCTCAAGGCCTACGAGTCCAAGGGCATGCGCGCTCGAACTGGGTACGGGCAGCGGTTATGCATGCTCGTGATCGATTTTCAGTACGGGATGACCGATACCGAGTGCCCACTAGGTTCCAATCAGAACGGACCGATCGACGTTTCGCGGCGCGTGCTCACCGTTGCCAGAGAGAGGGCTATCCCGATCATTTACACCAGGGTTGCGTATCGCACAGATCTAGCCGATGGCGGCCTATTTATCGAAAAGGTTCCTTCATTACGGATGCTGACGATGGGGAGCCGGTGGGTAGAAATCGACTCGCGCGTGGCTCCACAGAAGGGTGACTACGTCCTTACAAAGCGTCACAGCAGCGCGTTCATTGGTACCGAACTTCAACAGGTGCTGCAGCGGCGGGGCGTCGACACTCTCATCACCGTCGGATGCTCCACGTCCGGCTGCGTCCGTCAGACTGCGGTCGACGCGAACGCCTACGGTTTTCGATCGGTCGTTGTCAGTGACGCAGTCGGCGACCGCAGTTGGGAGCAGCACCGTGCGAACCTGATCGATCTCGATGGCAAGTATGCCGATGTCGTGACCAGCGATAACGCGATTGCCGCGCTGAACGCCCACATTGGAGTGGGGGGGCCCGAATGAAGGCGATCTTGTTCAATACGTTCGGGGGCCCGGAGGTGCTGCGATACGAGGACACGGCCGACCCGGTTCCGGGACCTGCCGAGGTCGTTGTGGACCTGCGGTGCGCCGCGTTAAACCATGTTGACATCGACGTGCGCAACGGCGTGTCGCGCTTCGACTTCGTGCTGCCGCACGTTCTCGGCGTTGAGGGCGCGGGTGTTGTGTCCGAGCTCGGCCCCGATACGCAGGGTATCTGTGTGGGCGACAGAGTGGCGGTGTCCTACATCCGCACTTGCGGCCGCTGCGAGTGGTGCAAGCGCGGGCAGGACAATTTATGCGACAATCGACGGCTGTTCGGTGAGCACATTCCAGGCACCTACGCTGAACGGATGGTGGCACCCGCGAACCACTGCATTCCCCTGCCCGACGAAGTGTCGTTCTCTGACGCAGCCGCATCGCTCGTCGCGTTCGGCACGGCGTGGCACGGTTTGGTTGCGCGCGCTCAGCTGCAGGTCGGCGAGACGGTGCTCATTCACTCAATCGGCAGCGGTGTCGCCTCGGCCGCACTACAGATCTGTAAAGCCGCCGGCGCCACCGTCATCGGTACGGCCAGCTCAGACGACAAACTTGCCCGGGCAACCGCCGACGGCGCCGACCATGTGATCAACTACCGGACGTCGGAAGACGTTTACGATGCGGTGCGAGGCGCGACCAACGGTCGCGGAGTTGATGTCGTGTTTGATGTGGTCGGCGGCGAGGCGTTCCAGAAGTCAATGTTTGTCATGCGGCCCTACGCGCGCCTCATCAGCATCGGCGCACATTCCGGTGAAGTCGTGCCCTTCGACATCGTCGAGTTCTTCCGCCGCCATATCTCCTACATCTCCTCGCACACCCAGACGCGGGATGAACTGGCCAACGTGTTGCGGCTGATCGCCGCCGGAACACTTTCGCCACGTGTCTACACCACCCACCCGCTGCGCGACGCAGCGACCGCCCACCAGGAACTATCTGCGCGCGTCAACTACGGCAAGATCCTGCTCGACATCGCCGGCTAACCCTTGGCTAACCCCGCTCGGACGGATCATGGCGGCGGCGCAGGAACCGCAGGCGTGACGGATGATGCTGCTTCAGTGTCCGTGGCGGTCGCGTTGCGGGCGCATAGCACAAACAGCACCGTCGCGGCCAGGCCGAACTGGGCCGCACATAACGACCACGCACTGCTGTAACCGGCGTGGCTGACGACAGCACCGAAGAGCGCTGGACCCACCACACCACCGACTGCTGCCCCGACCATAATGTAGGCCGATGCGCGCGCGGGTGCCTGCGGTTGCGAGCTGACCACCGTCTGGGTAAGTAAGCCATTCCAGCCCCATCCGGCGCCGAAGGCGACAACGGTGCCTGCGATCAGCACGACGCCATACCCGTGAATTGCGAAGCTGATTGCCCCAGCTCCCCCCAGCCCAACCAGGCCGGCGACGGCAGCGTAAGGCTGCGCCGACTGCCCCAGCCGCCACGAAAAGAGAAATCTCCCAGCGATGCCAAAGACGCCGCCGAGTGCGAGCAGGGTTCCCGCCACGCGGATCGACGCACCGCCGACCACCGCGGATTCGACGTAAAAGGCGCCCATCGACGAGACGCCGGCCATCGCCAAGCCGACGGCGATGGCCACCGGAACAACGTTACCGAGCATGCCGGGACGCGAATCAGCGATGTCGCCTTGCGTTCTGTCCCTACGCGTGCAGTGCAGTTCATGCCGCGGCATCGCAAACAATGCCGGAACGGCGAGGACGGTGCCCACGATGAAGGCCCACCGCCATCCAACGGTGAGCACGAGCAGCGGCACAAACCCCCCGGCAAGCAGTGAGGCACCCGGCAGCGATGCCTGCTTGACGCCGTAGGCGATCCCACGCCGGCCCGGTGGCACAACGCCGAACAACGCCATGTCACCGGCAGGAGTAACGATCGAGCTACCGAACCCACCTAGACTGGCGAAGATCAACAGCACTGCCCAGGACGGAGACAGCGCCAATCCGAGCAGTGCGATCACTGATGTACCGACGCCGGTATAGATCATGACCGTGGCACCGAGCTCCTGGGCCAGGCGCCCACCCACCAAGCCGCCGAGCGCCATCGTGATCCAGAACGCAGAGACAACTAAGCCCAGTCGCCCAGCGTCGAAGCGCAGATCACCGCGGATGGCCGGTGCGGCCGAGCCAAGCAGGAAAACCGGCAGCATCGACACGGTTGCCGCGGCTGTGACAGACACCAAGACTCGAGCCCAGGGCGGTCGTTCGCTCATGCCGCTATGTACAACGTGTATGCGACTACGCCGTTGGTTGACTCAGATTTCCACACGCTCATAGTTCGCTCATCACCGATTCGTCGCCAATAGGGTCTTCTACCGTGCGTGTTCATCTATCTGAACTTCATGAGCAGCAAACCCCGACCACGAAAGCTAGTCGAGTAGAGACATCATCGTATACACTTCAGTTCCTAAGACACCAGCGCCCGGGCACCGCCGTCGGGCTGTGGAGCCGTGACATCCTTCAAGCCTTGGGAGCAGCCGATGGTCTCCTCCTCCGCCAGCCACATGGCTGGCACCCAGACAGTCCGGGGACCGCTCGCGGGCTACCGCGTGCTGGAGTTAGGGCAACTGATCGCGGGCCCGTTCTGTGGCCAGATGTTGGGTGACATGGGTGCTGAGGTGATTAAGGTTGAGGCGCCTGGTGTCGGCGACGCGATGCGCCAATGGGGTCAGGTTCGCCCCAAGGGCGAATCGCTCTGGTGGTCCGTCGTTGCGCGCAACAAGAAGTCGGTGACACTGGATCTCCGGACCGAGGACGGCCGCGCGACGGTCAGGCAGTTGGTCCGCAGCTGCGACGTCGTCGTGGAGAATTTCCGGCCCGGGCGAATGGATGCGTGGGGCCTGAGCTACGACGATCTCGCGGCGGTGAATCCTGGCGTGGTAATGGTGCGCGTGAGCGGGTTCGGCCAGACCGGCCCCTACGCACACAGGGCAGGATTCGGGGCGGTCGGCGAGGCCATGGGCGGCTTGCGTTACATCGTCGGTGAGCCGAGCGATCCGCCGGTGCGTACGGGCATTGCGATCGGGGACGCGTTGGCGGGAATGATGGGCGCCTACGGCGCCCTGGCCGCACTCCTGGAGCGGGAGCGCTCTGGGCACGGTCAGCAAATCGACGTCGCGATCTATGAGTCCGTGCTCGCGTTCATGGAGTCGCTTATCCCCGAGTATCAGGTAGCTGGTCACATACGTGAGCGGACGGGCGGCACTCTGCCCGGCGTTGCACCATCCAACGTCTACCCGACGGCAGACGGCGTACCGGTGCTCATCGCGGCGAACCAGGACACCGTGTTTCGGCGGCTGGCCACTGCGATGGGCCGACCGGAGCTCAGCCAAAACCCGATCTACAGCACACACACAGCACGTGGCAACCGACAGGTAGAACTGGACGCCATTGTCGCTGGCTGGACTGCGACCATCGACTCGCGACAGCTCGTCGAGCTAATGGCCGACCACGGCGTCCCCGCAGGGTTGATCTACCGCGCTCCAGAAATGCTGACCGACCCGCACTTCGCCGCGCGAGACGCGATCGTCCAGGTCCCACACCCGCAGTTCGGCCACGTTGCTATGCAGAACGTCATCCCGAGGATTTCCCGTACACCGGGGTCGATTCGTTGGGTGGGTCCCCGGCTCGGGGAGCACAACGACGAGATCCTCGGCGGTTTGCTTGGGCTGTCCAACGAACGGGTACAAGCCTTGGGTGCCGGCTATGGCGATACCCGGCACGACGCGCGCAGCAGTCCCACCCCACCACCTTCTCGAGAGGACGAGTAAATGAGCAAGAACGAAACCGCTAAGGCCCACATTGTTGAGGTACTGCTACGCGACGGGCTGCAGACCATGGTCCACGAGTCGGAATGGCACGTGCCCACGACTGCAGAAAAGCTAGAGCTGATCGCGCGGTTTGCCGACGCCGGAGTACCCGAAATCGAGGTGACCGGGTTCGTCCACCCGAAGGTCATTCCGATGCTGGCCGACGCCGACGAGGTGGTCCGCCGGCTGCCCGAGCGGCCTGGCACCATCTACCGCTCGCTGGTACCAAACCTACGCGGCGCGCAACGGGCACTGGACGCCGGCTGCACCAAGATGTCGTCACTGATCGTAGCCAGCGAGACGTACAACATAAAAAACTCGAACATGACGGTCGCCGACAACGTGGAGCAGATCCGGCTGATCGCCGAGCTGTGCGCCGCCGAGAGCATAGAAACAAACGTCAGCATGGGTATCTGCTTCCTCTGCCCCTATGAGGGAGTTGTGCCCGAGGAGCGTGTGCTCGGCCTGATTGAGACGTTCATGGGATTCGGCGTACGCGAGGTCAGCATCGCCGATAGCATCGGCATGGCCAACCCCCGCCTGGTCGGCCAGCGGGTCAAAGCAATCACCACCCGCTGGCCGGAACTCGCACTGGGCGTGCATCTGCACGACCGGACAGGCATGGCATTGGCTAACATCGTCGCCGCGTACGACAACGGCGCGACCATCTTCGAGTCCTGCACCGGCGGCTACGGTGGCGGCATCTCCATGCCGGTCTCTGTCCTGGGTATGGGCAACGTCCCGACCGAGGACGTCGTGCACCTCTTCAGTGAGATGGGCGTTGAAACCGGCGTAGACCTCGACGCGGTGCGCGCGACCAGCGACCACGCAGCGAAAATCATCGGCTTGCCGTCCCGGGCGAAGGTGAGCCAGTACGGCACGTTCGCCGAGTTCAACGCGATCGCTCAACAGTACAGCCACGCGCCGTCGAAGGGTGACTCGTCGCTGGCCTGACCCCGCGCCTGTAAGCCGAGCGACGTCACTGGATCGCGTCACCCATCCGGAACTGTGCCGTGATGGCGTCCAGCTGCCTGAGCAGAACCGGCTCGAGGTGGACGTCGCTCGCCGCCAAGGCTAAATCGAGTTGCTCGAGACGAGTGGCGCCGAGGATGACCGATGTGACTCCTGGGCGTCCCATGACCCATGCCGTGGCCAGCGTCGGTAGCGACAGCCCAGATTGCCCGGCGAGGGCGCGAATACGTTCCACCGCGTCAAATGCGCTGTCATGCCAGTAGCGCTCACGGTAGAGCGCCGCGGTTCCTTTCTCGGCGAACCGCGTTCCAGTGACCGATCCTCCATCCCTAACGTGCTTGCCGGTGAGCATCCCACCGGCAAGCACGTTATAAGGCAGTACGGCCAAATCCTCCTCGCGGCACAGTGGAAGTAGCTCACGCTCGTGCTCACGAAACAGCAAGTTGTAGCGCGGCTGAACGGACGCCAAGCGGGCAAGTCCACGCGCCTCGGACTTCCCGAGAGCTTGCGCTACCTGGTAGGCGAGGAAGTTCGAGCAGCCGATGTAGCGCACCTTGCCGACGCGGACTAGGTCGGTAAGCGCCGCCAGCGTCTCTTCGATCGGCGTCAGCGGGTCGGGCCGGTGCAGCTGGTATAAGTCAAGGTAGTCGGTCTGCAGTCGCCGCAACGACGCCTCGACCGCCCCGACAATGTGTCGCCGGCTCAGGCCCGCGTCCCACGGCCGCGAACCAGTCGGACCGTGCACCTTGCTGCCCAAGATGAACTGATCGCGGCGGCCACGCCACCAGCGGCCGATAATTGACTCCGTGACGCCGGCGGCCTCCGCGCCGCTTCCGATCGGATACTTGTCCGCGGTGTCGATGAA
>JAABUZ0100006103.1_pt1 | contig 15301 bp, 15 predicted proteins | sample 5562091 | NCBI WGS metagenome assembly JAABUZ01 (sample SAMN12813069, study PRJNA571459) | rock metagenome | isolation source: Antarctica rocks | place: Antarctica: Victoria Land, Linnaeus Terrace sud | collected 2015-12-21 | reverse complement strand
TGGTCTTTTCCTCTGTACTGTACCGTTTTCGTTGAACAGACATCGTTTTCCTCCTCTTGACATTCCACCATATGACTTCATTCTATCTTATTTGTCTGTCCAGGATCTGGGGGATATTATACAACCTGTATGGGCAAGTGCTTGATAGCCGTAACCAAAGAGTCGGTGCCATCAATCTGTATGGGCAAGTACTTGATAGTCGCAATCACAGAGTTGGTACTGTTGACCTTAGTGGTCGGCTCATCGATAGTGGAAACAGAACTGTCGGCTATCTTCGCTTATCACTCCTCGATAGATTGATTGGGTATCTGCGGCTACGCCCGAATCGAGGTGGAGCAGCTTTAGTATTGCTTCTTGCACGATAACACTTTGCAATCATTCATATAGTCGTAAAATACAGACAGTAGCATTGAATTACTTTACATTAAAACACAGTGTTTTTCAAAATGATCATCTTGTTCGTTCTCTTATAATACACTTTAGTTAGAGATATCTAACAAGGCATCTCTATATTTTGATAGATAAGGAATGAACGACTATGAGTGATAAGGAAAAACTGGTTGGAAAGCAAGCTGCGATGGCTAAGAATTCGAAACCGCGTGAGGTACATGCGCCCCGAGGAACAACAATCTCTTGCAAGGGTTGGCAGCAAGAGGCGGCGATGCGTATGTTGATGAACAATCTGGACCCCGATGTCGCGGAACGGCCAGATGATCTTGTCGTATATGGAGGATCGGGAAGGGCGGCGCGCTCGTGGGCAGCATTTGACGCGATCGTGCGCTCGCTACAGAGTTTGGAAGGGGACGAGACGCTGCTGGTGCAATCGGGCAAGCCAGTGGGGATATTTCGCACGCACGCCGATGCGCCACGCGTTTTAATCGCAAACTCAAATCTTGTGCCGCACTGGGCGAACTGGGATGAGTTTCGTCGGCTGGAAGCACTGGGATTGACCATGTATGGGCAGATGACCGCAGGCTCATGGATCTATATTGGCTCACAAGGGATTGTACAGGGAACCTATGAGACGTTCGCAGAAGCTGGGCGCAAGCACTACGGCGGCACTCTCAAAGGAAAATTCGTGCTCACTGCTGGCCTGGGAGGAATGGGAGGTGCCCAAACACTCGCTGTTAGCATGAATGAAGGAATATGCCTGGCCGTCGAGGCCGATCCACAACGCATACAGCGGCGACTAGAGACGGGCTACTGCGACGAAATTGCCAGCACGCTCGACGAAGCCCTCAACCAGGTTCGCGAGGCGCGCGAGCAGGGACAAGCGCTTTCAATTGGACTGATTGGCAACGCCGCCGAGATCTATCCTGAACTCGTGAGAAGAGACGTTATTCCTGACATCGTCACCGACCAGACCTCGGCCCACGACGCGCTCAATGGATATATACCAGCCGGACTCTCGTTGAAGGATGCTGATGAACTGCGGGCGAGTAATCCGCAGGAATATGTGCGGCGGGCGCAAGCGTCGATGGTCACACATGTTCAAGCCATGCTAGAGATGCAGCGACGAGGCGCAATCGTCTTCGACTATGGCAACAATCTACGAGGGCAGGCATTGGAGGCCGGAGAGACGCATGCACTCGACTTCCCTGGCTTTGTGCCCGCGTATATACGTCCCCTGTTCTGTCGCGGCAAAGGGCCGTTCCGCTGGGTCGCACTCTCAGGAGATCCTGAAGATATTTATAGAACCGATGAAGCCATATTAGAGCTCTTTCCAGAGGACGCCGCACTCAAACGCTGGATAACGCTCGCTCGGCAGAAGATTCACTTCCAGGGGCTGCCCGCGCGCATCTGCTGGCTAGGATATGGAGAGCGAGACAAGGCTGGTCTGGCCTTCAACGAGCTGGTTGCTAAAGGCATTGTCAAAGCGCCCATCGTCATCGGCCGCGATCATCTGGATAGCGGATCGGTAGCATCACCCTATCGCGAGACTGAGGCCATGAAGGATGGCAGCGACGCGATTGCTGACTGGCCGCTACTGAATGCATTGTTGAATACAGCGTCGGGGGCAACCTGGGTCTCGCTGCATCATGGGGGTGGAGTTGGGATTGGATATTCGATGCACGCGGGACAAGTGATTGTAGCGGATGGCACAGCGGAGGCGGCGGCGAGGCTGAAGCGCGTTCTAACCAATGATCCTGGAACAGGTGTGATGCGGCATGTGGATGCGGGATATGAAGAGGCAGTTGAGTGCGCAGAGGAGCGAGGGGTGCAGATACCCATGCTCTAGTTTCTTGAGGAATGTAGATCTAAATAGTGAGTAGAGCAACGTCTAGTTGCCCTACTCGCTGCGCTTGTTAAAGAGACAATATTGTGATGTACGTTCGCAATCTTAACGAGCGACCTTATCGGGGTTGAGCTATATCACCGATGAAACTATACAAGTCCATGTGCTCTCCAAAGACGGCATTCATCGCTGGCGTCGTCGGGCGATCTTCATCATGCTTCAACTCTGCGGCCACAGAGATCCAATTAGTAACAATCACACCTGCTTGTGTCAAGCGTAGCATCGATGCCATCTCTGCTGTCGCGCTCCACGTGCCAGATGCGTCAATTACGGCGTACACATCATAACCAGCTTTCACTGCTGAGAGGGCTGGAAATACAGGCATACATCTGTGGTAATAGCGGCCATAATGAGTTTCTTTCGTCCCGTCTGCTCGATAGCCTGCCGCGTCTTTACATCTTCCCAGAGATTAATCGGCGAACGATCAAAGATCTCATGTTGCGGAAAGAGTTCTCGTAGCTCTAGAATAGTGGGTCCATTTGGACCGTTGCGCGAACTGGTAGTGAGAATGGTCGGAAGATTAAATACCTTTGCCGTCTTTGCCAGGGCAATAGCATTGTTTTTAAGAAGCCTGCTATGCTACTGGGCAGAAGCTCACAGTCGCGAATGTGTCAGAATGGAGACTCCAGAAATCGACAACATGGGTTAGCAATTCTTGGCTATGTCTCAGTAGGTTCACAGCAATAACTCATGCTAATAGCGTATGATGGGTATCGGTACGGCTTGCAACTCAAGCGATTTTTAACAGTTGTTGTATAGATACTATTTATCAAGGAATTATTTTGCATGGCTTATCGTGCCACATATATAGATCGGGACCCAGTAGAGTACTTTATCGAGCGGGATGAACGTGGGGCATCACGTCTAGATGTTGCCGATGTCGTGTTACGGGCGAATCAGGACCCAAAAGAGATTTTTGCGCGCATGATTCGTTTTGCAACCAACAGTAGTTGGAGTCACTGTGCATTAGTGCTTTTGCTCAGCAACGCCAGACGAGGATATAACAGTGCATTTCTGATCGAGTCAATGACCAGGGGTGTGCGCCTGGCAGACTGGCGCAAAACAATCGTGCCCTATAAGCAATATACAGTTGGCATTGAGCGGCTGGCTCTGGATTGGTATGCGGAATCGCCGTATGAACAGGCGAGGCATTCACCTCGCGATCCGGAAGACGCTCATGGTGCTTTATATCTGCGGCAGGTGAGGGGCATCGCGTTAGATCAAGTCAACAGCCTGTATGATCAAAACGCCATCTTTGAACTCACTGCACTCTACATTCAGCGCATTGCCAAGCGTCACCTTCCTCTGCTGCCCTGGATTGCCTGGTTGGCCAAGAGAGTCGCCGACTTTTACAGACGCCGGGGCGCATCCAAATCTGCACCTGGAGACCTAGAACAATTTATTTGTGGTGGGTTGATACAATACAGCTTTTTTGAAGCATTACGTATCCGCATTCTAAAGGGTCTGGAAGAAGACGAGGACCGGGATGCTGCACTACACAATATGAAGCACATGGATCGCGTCATCTTCTGTGGTGATCCTGATGGGGTTATTGCCAACTATATTCGACAGGTCCAGCTAGGAAAGATTGACCTGGCCGACCCCGTTCCCGAAAATGTGCTCGACCTGCTTAAGGCCGCCACCCCTGCTGATTTCAATAACAGCCCAAGCCTGGAGTGGGTCTATGTCATATTGCGTGGGAAGATCTGGGAAATCGAAAAGGTGGACGATGATTATCAGCCGCGAAGTACAGAAGAGGCAGAAGTGTTAAATCTGCTCAGACCGGAACATCGTGGGCGACTTCTAGATCTTCCCGCATCTTCTTATCCGAAGAGCCAGATGTATTCTTGAAAAGAGCTCAAAGAGTAGAGACTACCCCGCCCTGAACCCAGACCTGCTTGACTGCAGCGGAGGAGGAGCCGAAGAAGAGAGCATCAAGCAGGTCATCAGCATTCCAACCCTGAAGAGAAGGGTGATTGAGATCGATAGCTATGAGATCGGCGGACATGCCGGGAGCGATGGAACCGGCTTGAAGTGCAAGGGAGCGAGCGCCCCATTGTGTTCCCATATTGAGTAAGAAGGGGCCAGGTGAGGCTAGCGGGTCGGAGAGCAGGATGCGGCGCTGCTCATAGCGCATACGAGCGGAATACTCGGCCCAGCGTAGCTCCTCGAAGGGATCGAAGCGTGTGTTGCTATCAGAACCGATGGCAAGGGGGACGGAGGCAGCAACGAGCTCTTTGTAGGGCGCGATGCCATCGCCCAGATCGCCCTCGGTTGTGGGGCAGACGCAGACCGTGCATTGATAGCGTTTGAGAAGGGCTAGCTCGTGCTCCGTAGCGTGAGTGGCGTGAATAACGGTTGTGAGCGGGCCTAAAGCCTCATAACGTTCCAGCAGCTCAATGGGAGTACAACCGTAAGCGGCCTGGCACTGCTCAATTTCTGCCCGTTGTTCATCCGCGTGAACGTGCAAGGGGAGGGAGTGGGCACGGCTATAGGCTGCGATAGGGCGGAACCAGGATTCTGGTACTGCGCGGACGGAATGGGGGGCGAGTCCAACGGGAACTCCAGAGGCACGCAGTGCATCCACGCGAGCCAGATATGCATCCACTGAAGCATCACCAAAGCGGCGCTGGCCCTCCTCTAAAGGCTGATTGATCCCGCCCTGAGCATAAGCACTCATCAGCAGAATCACTCGCATGCCCGCATCATGTCCTGCGCTAAGCACTGCCTCAACCATTGCATTCGGATTTGCATAGGGCCGGCCGTCTGGCTGATGATGAACATAGTGGAACTCGCCCACCGTCGTATAGCCTGCCGCCAACATCTCGCGATAGGCAGGCAGTGCTATTTTATATAGTCGTTCAGGAGAGAGTTGTTGTGCCGCAGCATACATTGCATTACGCCAGGACCAGAAGGTATCCTGGGACGAGAGGGGGCGATGAGTGTGGCCACGGAGGGTACGTTGGAAGATGTGACTGTGGGCATTCACGAAGCCGGGTAGGAGCAAGGTGTTTGGGAGGAGAGTGAGAGAGATGGAGGGAAGGTCTGGTTGAGAGGAACGTTTGGTTAGAGAGACGATGCGCCCATCAGCGGAAAGAGATAGAAGCATTCCAAGCTGAAATCCCTGTGAAGTGTAAATGTAGTCGGGAGCTAAATAGTGCATGAGAGCTGGCGAATCTTTCTATTATATATCAGTCAGGATGCTCCAGGAGCGAATTCTACTAAGCGATAGGCGTCATCGCCGACTGTCCCTCGTCCTTTGGAGGGATTGTACCCCAAGCGGTCAGCAATCCCCATGTTACCACAAAGTCTGGCTTCTGCATCTCTTTGACCATCTGTTGATAAACAGTCTCGTAGTTTTCAGGTATGCGAGTCCACTTCTGTAAGAATGGAAGCGATGTGCGGTAGAACAACTTCGTGACTTCGATAAGGTCTTGTCCTTCCACAGTGCCCGCGCGATAGTCAACGACGTTCATACGTGTCTGCACCTGTAGCAATCCGAACCGCTGAAGCAAGCGTTCGAGTTCGCTGATCAATCCACCACTTGTTGCCGTAAAAAGCCGTCCAGCGTTATAGAACGCTTGAGTCGTCAGGCTCTGAAGAAAAGTCAAAGCGGGACTGCTACTGTCAAGTATATAGTTAGCCTCTGTGATGCGGATAACGCCACCTGGGCGAGTCACGCGTACGTACTCTGATAGAATAGTAGGCCAATCCCAGGTACGCAAATAACTTACTCCAAAGCGCTGATTGACAAGGTCAAAGTACCCTTCGGGAAACGCAAGGTCACGTAAGACATCCATTGTATGAAACTCTACCCGATTGCTTACCTGTTGAGCTTCAGCTTGAGTACGTGCATACTCAATCATCTTCTTGCTGATATCCACGCCGATTAAGAAAGATATATCTGGATATGTCTTTGCCACATCAATAAGCCAGTCTCCAGTTCCGCAGCCCACATCTAGTACACGATGGAAGATGGTTAGATCAGATTGTTCCGGGAGCGCGCCACCCATACTCGTAGTGAGCATCTGATCCTGGAGGTGTAAGCGATACATTTCTTCTTTACTTGATCGATCCTGCACAAAGTAGGTACTAGGATGCTCTTGTTTCTGGTTCGGTTGCATAGACATAAATTGTCTTTTCCTCTTTCCTGGCAAAATCGTCGTGAATTTCTTCCGTCTTTATTGTAACGTATCCGTCTGAAAAGAGGAAGTGGATGGGTGAAGGGAAAAACTCTTGTATTGTAGCCCGTATTTCAATTGTAAAGAAAGAGAACCGTTGAGATATTTCTAGCTTTATGTGCGTATTATATAGGAGGCTTAGATTTTAGCTCTGCTATAAAAATCAATGCAGTTTTTTGTAACGATAGAGCAAGTTCTTAGACTATATTTTTGTAACAAGTGACACGTGTCAGGGGAGGGAAATGCGTTATTTATTTAACCCGCTGCACTATGATACAACCGATCCGAGCAGCATACCGAACTTATTATTTCAGCACCTGACCATCGTTGGAATAAGCATGCTCATCTCAATCGTCATCGCCATACCCATAGGATTGTTGGTGGCGCGCTATCGACCGGCATACACACCAGTTGTTACGGGAGCAAGCTTGCTGTACACTATACCGGGAATCGCACTACTTGCGTTTCTGGTTCCGATTACCGGTCTGAGCCTCACCACCATGATCATTCCGCTCGTCTTATACGCCCAGCTTGTATTGATTCGCAACACCGCAGCAGGTGTGAACGGAATCGATCCACTGTTACCGGAAGTCGGGCGGGCGATGGGAATGAGAGGGCAACAGCTCTTATTGCGCGTCACGCTCCCGCTTGCGCTTCCCGTCATCATAGCGGGGATACGCGTAGCTACTGTTACCAGCATCGGTATTGCCACACTTGCTGCCCTGGTAGGACAGGGTGGGCTGGGAGACCTTGTCTTCACCGGCATCCACAACCTCAATTTTGATCAGGTACTGGCCGGTGGAATAATCATCGCGCTTTTAGCGATTCTCTCCGACGTGATCTTACTGGGAGTACAGGTTGCGCTCAACCGAGGTCGAGGAGCAGCATCAGTAGCATAAAGAAAGTACCAGGAGCAAACTTGCATGGATAGTCTATTGCAATTTGTAGCTGATCCCAACAACACCTATGTGCAGCATACAATCGACTACATAAGATTATGCGCCATCTCAATCGTCCTGGCGATCATCATAGGTGTCGTCATAGGGATAGCAGTAGCGCGTCAACCGATAGCCGCGTTTATCGCCGTCAATGTGAGCGGCCTCATGCGTGCAATACCCGCGATCGCCTTTCTCGTCGTTGTCTTGCCCTATCTGGGATTGGGGTTCACACCGGCGCTTATCGCGCTCACCATCTTAGGCGTCCCGCCCATCCTCCTCAACACCTACACAGGCATCCGAGGAATCGATCCGGCGACCATTGATGCGGCACGAGGGATGGGTATGACATCTACACAGATTATTACGCGTATACAGACACCGCTCGTGTTACCAATCATCGCCGCAGGCGTACGTACGGCGGCGACACAGATTATCGCAACCGCCACATTGGCAGGAATCATCGGGGCGGGTGGCTATGGAGAATACATCTACTCTGGCCTCTATCAACTGGACAATATCCAGATACTAGCGGGAGCAATCCCGGTAGCCATTCTGGCGATAGTGGTTGAAATAGTATTGAGTCAAGTACAGCGCGTATTGACCCCGGCGGGTCTACGTATACAAGCCAAGTCATAGCACAGTCTGGCCTGGTAGTGTAAAGTGCCAGGCGGAAGCGGTGGCGAGGTGTGCGATGACGCACAAGCAAAGAACAGTCATGTTAGTGAACGATAGGCAAAAAGGAGAGCTCTATGTTGTCTCTTTTATCCATGCTCAAGGCAAGGGCAGTTATTTTCCTTGCAATTATTTCACTTCTTGTCCTGGCAGGTTGTGGTGGTAGTACAGGAAGCAGCGGCGGTGGAAGCAGTTCGGGGGCAAACAACTCGGATGTAACGATCACGGTAGGAAGTAAAGATGATACTGAGGCACAGCTCATGGGCCAGATGTATGCTCAACTGCTCAGGCACGCTGGCTTCAAAGTCAATGAGAAGATCAAACTGGGTGGCAATGCAATCGTATTCAGTGCGATCAGCAGTGGAGCCATCGATGTCTATCCAGAGTTTACCGCTACTGGTCTCGCAAAACTGGGCGTCAAGACATCGCATGATGTTCAGAAAGACTATGCGACGGTAAAAGACGCATATGCAAAGAAATATAATATTACCTGGTTAGATCTGGCACCGCTCAACGACACCTATGGCTTCTGCACAACCAAGGCCAATGCAACCAAATACAACCTGACCAAGATCTCTGACCTATCTTCCAAAGCATCCGGATTCACCCTTGCCACTCCACCAGACGGCAAGAGCGATCCCAGCGTCTTGCCGGCGGTAAAGCCTGCATATGGATTTAGCTTTGGCAAAGTAAACGTCCTGGACGAAGCTATCACCTACGAGGCTGTGCTGCAAAACAAGGCTGAGCTGAACATCTGCTACACCACCAGCGCCCTGATCGCCAAGAACAACTTTGTGCTTCTACAGGATGACAAAAACCTGTTCCCGATCTACCAGCCCTCGCCGATCATTCGTGCTTCTACCTTAAGCAAGTCAGCAAATATCGCGCCAACATTGAACAAGCTACAACCGTTACTGACCTCAACGATTAGTAGCCAGTTACAGTTGCAGGTACTCAATGGCGACACTGTGCACGACGTTGCACAAAAGTTTTTGAAGGACAAAGGGCTGATTTAAGATCGAGCAACGTATTGTTTAAAGAAAAGGGTATAAAGCTATACCCTTTTCTTTTTGATTCAACATTTATGTAAGGAGGAGTTGTGCAGATGACAATGCTCGTAACTGGTGCCACAGGAACTATTGGTCAAGAATTAGTACGGCTCTTGATACGAGACGGTGTAGCATTCAAAGCTCTTGTACGTGATCGTACTCACGCGCAGAGCATACTAGGTTCATCCGTTGAATTGGTGATAGGTGACATGGCAGAACCCGCAACGTTAAGGAGTGCCTTCAATGGAATCGACACGCTATTTTTACTTGCAAGCAATCCGCAACTCGAAGGCGAGGTGGTGAAGCAGGCAATACAGCAGGACGTGAAGCGAATTGTGAAATCTTCGGCCATAGGCTTTCGGGATCAGCCCCCACCGGGACATGGCAAGATTGAAGAGATGATCTAGCGCTCAGGACTTACCTTTACTATTTTGCGCCCAAATGCCTTTATGCAAACGTTAGCAGGGTATCTTCCTCGCCTAATTAAAGCAGATGGTACATTTGTATTGCCAGCTGGTGATGGTCGAACGGCATGGGTTGACACGCGTGATATTGCAAGTGTCGCGGCAACCGTTCTGACTCAGCACGGGCATGACGGAGCTATCTATCCGGTTACAGGACCGGAAGCTCTCTCGATGCGTGACCTTGCAGGTATTCTCAGTACAGTACTTGGTCGGCCAATAACGTATCAGGATGCCTCTCCGGAGCAGGCACGGCGTAGCATGCAACAACAGAACCTCCAAGGCATGGCAGACTTTCTCACTGAGCACTATCAAGCAGTAAAGAGGGGTGGTTTTGAGCAAGTAAGTGATACCGTCAAGCGAGTGGGCGGAAGTGAAGCGCGCACCTTTGCCACTTTTGCCACCGAGAATAAAAACATATGGCTTACCTCATAGGTAGAAATAGGTGCTGGAGAGCTTTTATCAAATTCTTTGACGCCCTCAGACGCTGGGACTTCAGCATCTGAGGGCGGTTGGTGAGACTTGCAAAGGTTGAGTAGAGAGACCTATAGCGTCTCTGATTTAGTGGAATTGAGCTTCTTCAGTAGAGCCGCTTAGAGCAGTGGTAGAAGCGGTGCCGCCGGAGATCACCTGGGTGACCTCGTCGAAGTAGCCGGTGCCGACTTCGCGCTGATGCTTTGTAGCTGTGTAGCCAGCCTCTTCCAGGGCGAACTCGCTCTGTTGAAGTTCGGAGTAGGCGGCCATGCCGTGATCGCGGTAACCGGAGGCAAGCTGGAACATACTGTGATTCAGGGCGTGGAATCCGGCCAGAGTAATGAACTGGAAGGCATAGCCCATCTTGCCGATGATCTGCTGGAACTCCGCGATGGTCTGCTGATCAAGCTTCTTGCGCCAGTTGAAAGAGGGCGAGCAGTTGTACGCGAGCAGCTTGCCAGGGAACTCGGCGTGGATCGCGTCGGCGAAGCGGCGAGCCTCGGCGACATTGGGCTCAGCAGTTTCACACCACAGGAGATCGGCGTAGGGAGCGTAGGAGAGGCCACGGGCAATAGCAGCCTCCAGACCTTGACGGACGCGGAAGAAGCCCTCGGCTGTGCGCTCACCTGTCAGGAAGCGATGATCTACTGGATCAATGTCCGAAGTGATTAAATTCGCTCCGTTTGCATCCGTGCGAGCCAGCAGCAGCGTAGGAACATCCAGAATGTCGGCAGCCAGGCGGGCCGAGACCAGGTGTTTAATGGCCGACTGAGTCGGAATTAAGACCTTGCCTCCCATATGGCCGCACTTCTTTTCTGAGGCCAATTGATCCTCAAAATGCACACCGGCAGCCCCCGCCTCAATCATCGCTTTCATCATCTCAAACACATTGAGAGGACCGCCAAAACCAGCCTCACCGTCGGCCACAATAGGCGCGAACCAATCGACATCATCTTTGCCCTCGGAATGTGAGATCTGGTCGGCACGCTCGAATGTCTGGTTGATACGACGCACAACCTGGGGCACGCTATTGGCGGGATAGAGGCTCTGGTCAGGATACATCTGACCCGCAAGGTTGGCATCGGCGGCGACCTGCCAGCCACTCAGGTAGATCGCTTTAAGACCTGCTTTTACTTGCTGTAGGGCTTGATTGCCCGTAAGTGCACCCAGGGTAGCAACATATGGCTCCTCATGTAAGAGTTGCCAGAGCTTCTCAGCTCCATGACGGGCCAGCGTATGCTCAATATGGACCGAGCCGCGCAAGCGCTCTACATCTTCCGCGTTATAAGGACGTTTGGTGCTCTTCCAGCGAGAATCGTTTTCCCAGGAAGAAGTGAGTTCGGTAATGGATCGACGGTTCGTCATGTTGCTAGCCCCTTTCGTGTATCTATGTATGATCATTTATTCATAAGGAAAGGATACATGGTTGAGAGTAGAAAGAGCTAGAGTTTAGCTTCAAAGGTTGTGATGATTTGCATAAGTAAGAGGTTATATTTAGAAGTAAAACTTCTGTTTGCTGGAAACCTATTTTTCTAGTGGAAGGCATGGTACACTGTAATACTACTTACTGTTGCTCTACCTCACTTCATCTCACAAACGATGAACGGGAGCGCTTCGGGGGGAAGTTGGTCGTAACCCTCCGGCTGAAGCCGGTTTGTGCGCGATGAATCGGCACCTCTGAGGAGTCGAATGACGTATGTTGGTTCACAATCTTACAGGATTAGTTCATTTTTTACTCTTTTGCGAAGGAGCAAGGAGGGATGCACGAGCTTAATCTGCACCAGCTAGCGACGTTTCAAGTAGTGGCGAGGCATTGTAGTTTTGTACGTGCAGCCGAAGAGTTGCATTTTAGCCAGCCAGCAGTCTCAGCGCAGATCCATCATTTAGAGAAGACGTTAGGCATTAAGCTTTTCGACAAGATTGGGCGAAAGACGCATCTGACGCACGCGGGAGAGACGCTGTACCTGTATAGCCAAAAGATATTTACACTACTGGATGAGACAGTTGAAATGATGGATGCGCTGCGCAGCCCTCACAGCGGAGTGTTGAGAGTTGGCGCAGACACAACGGTTGGAACCTATGTTATCCCAGGGCTACTGGGCAAGTTTCATGAGCTCTATCCCGCCGTTGAGATCGAACTCGAAGTCTTCAACCGGAGCTATCTGCTGAACGAGCTCGCCACGAACATGGTGGATATGGTCGTCATGGGAAAAGTCCCGACGGAAGTTCCTGTCTTCGCTGCTCCACTGGCCCCCAACGAAATGGTGCTCATCGCGCCGCCCACGCACCGACTCGCAGGCTGCACGCGAGTTCCTATGAAAGATCTGGCGCGCGAACACTTTCTGCTGCGCGAAGTCGGATCAGGAACACGCGACGCGTTAAAGAATGCATTTGAGGAGGCCGACCTGCCGCTACAAGTCAGCATGCAAGTAGGAAATAACAGCGCCATCAAGCAAAGTGTCGCCGCTGGACTGGGAATTGCTCTCATCTCGCGAGTAGCCATTAATTTAGAGTTGGAGATGGGGCGGTTAGTCGTATTAGATGTAGAGGGATTTCCGATCATGCGCAGGTGGTCGCTGGTACACCTTAAAGAGAAGAATTTATCTGCACCGGCGCGCGCATTCAAAAACTTCGTCCTGCAACAGACCGATGATCTCTTCAAAAGACCAGTCCGGCAGCGCAAAGCTGTCTAGACAGAAAGAAAAGTCGGAAAAGAGATAGTATAGAACTATCTTTTAGAAGAGCAGAGAAAAGAGGGAAGAATGACAACGCATGAGTATTCTGCACAATCGCATATGATTGACTTGCCTGCTGGCCGCTTTCACTACTTGAGTTGGAATTCTGAACAGACCGAGAAGGGCAGCGTCGTCCTCCTGCATGGGATTACCAGTTCCGCCCAGAGCTGGATACGCGTAGGGCCAGCATTAGCCGGGCGATACCGGGTCTATGCGCTTGACCAGCGTGGGCATGGCGACAGCGTCAAGCCTGAACAGGGAACATACAGCCTGAAGCATACCGCAGACGATGCAGCCGCGTTTATAGAAGCATTAGGTTTAGAGAAACCGATATTAATTGGACACTCGTGGGGTGGAGCCACTGCTCTGGTGTTGGCTAGCGGTGGTGGATCTGGAAAAGCAGTACCGGCTATTACAAAGCTTATTCTAGAAGACCCGGCGCATAATATTGGCGGCGGGGAGGGCAACCCTGAAGATCGCTCTATTGCCTTCACCAGAGACATAGGCCGGCCCGCGAACGAACTACGAACAGAGATCACAGTCACCAGCCCTGGCTGGACGCAGGCCGACATCGAGGGCAAGATTGATGCATTGCACAAAGTCAGTCGGGAAGCAGTAGTCAATGTCTTCGCCGAAGCCGGTCAACAGGGCGAACTGCTGCCACTGCTCGGCAAGATAGCCGCATCTACACTCTTACTGCGGGCCGATCCCGCTCAGGGAAGTACACTGGATGAGACCGCCTGGGAGCGGGCGAAGTGGTATCTCTCCGAGCAGAGCCGGGCGGTGCAGATCGACGGAGCTGCACATAATATTCATCGTAGTAAATTTGATGAGTTTATGAAGGCTGTGGACGAATTTCTAGAGCACTAGTTTGGAAGTAAAACAATAAAGGGGCACAAGGCAATTAGTCTTGTACCCCTTCTACCTCTGCAAGATCTGCAAACTCTGATTTTTGCTACTACGTTTACTAGTGTACGATCAGATCTTGCAGGTTTTGAATGCGTGTCTCGCCGGGCGGGCAACGTCTATGAGATCATATGTCGAAACGACTTCATTTATTTATATCGTGCTCACTCTTCCTCATGAGTTAACGAGATAGGGAACTCTATTAACATATCGCCTAGTTCTTGGACATCAGCACTACCTTTATATGAACTGTTTAGAAGCCGCCCGTGAATGTCCACGATATTCGCAATGTTGGTTACGGAATTGATGTCGTGAGATGTGACCAGCGCCCTCTTTGCTCTTTTCGTTGCCTCTCCATATTCACCCAGCCCTATAAATGCATTGGCACTTAAAACATCGAGCCAGGCATAATAGCGGGTTACGTCTTGACCAAGTTTCTTCCCTGTAAGTTTTTCTATCGCCCTAAGTTCTAATAATGCCTTGCCTGGATGTCCAGTGTAGACGAACGCCGCTGCCCTGGTATCGTGATATGAGCCTTGAAGGAAACCACCGCGTGTTCCTGTAACAAGGACGCGGGTATACTGATTTAGATCTTTACCTCTTAGCATTCACCGTCTATCTATGAACGTCTTAGAAATTTAAAAGGAGGTCTTTCATGAACATAAGTAGAGTCGCACAATTTAAACGACAGCAAGCTATGCAGGAAGAAGCCGCTTTACGAGGGCTAAGCGGGCTAGCATCTGGTTTCTCCCGCCATGCATTTATTGAGGCAAGAATGGAGCGGGCGGCAGGACATATTTTACAGCTTCTCCAAGAAGGGAGGCATGAGGAAGCCGAGGCACTGATGACCACACGATTATTAGGAGATCCAGGCTTGGAGGGGCTAGAAGAGGAAGAAAATCGATGTCGCACTATGATACCATAGCGTAGGAAAGGAATGGTCAAATTCTTATGGATTAGGTGAAGAAACCGACGTTACTCAGGCTCAGACAACAGACCAGTATTAGCACACAACAACTTGCACAGGAAGCGGAAGTAAGTCTGACCGAGGCGTACGTCGTATTACGAAACTTCGCGAGCAGTTGTAGGAGATAAACTATGGACAAACAAACAACCATAGCTGAGCCTGATGTATAAAGAATCGAGTGACAATACTATATATATTTTCTATAGTATTGTCACTCGATTCTTTACGTTCTGGCATAACACTTAGTGTTTCGGACGTAGAGTGTCAGGTTCCTCAACGACGTGCATGCCGTACTCTTGAAAGAGCTTCATCATGGCGGGCATGTCTGGCTGAGGGTCTTTGAAATCTGCTGGCGGGATTGTGCGTGTGGAGGCGGGAACGCCGAGGCGCATGACGACCTGTTCAAAGCCAGCAGGAGAGTAGAAATTCAGCACGTGGGCGGTCTCGCTATCGACGCGGAAATTATGCGTCGTGCCAGCAGGAATGGAGACGAAAGAGCCAGTTGAGGCTTGAAGCTGTTGTCCTGCGGCAACGAATGTAATATTGCCCTCGATGACATAGAATGCTTCGTCCTGATCATGATAATGAGGAGGTGGGCCAGAATCTTTAGGGCACCACTCTT
>JAABUZ0100006100.1_pt1 | contig 15303 bp, 13 predicted proteins | sample 5562091 | NCBI WGS metagenome assembly JAABUZ01 (sample SAMN12813069, study PRJNA571459) | rock metagenome | isolation source: Antarctica rocks | place: Antarctica: Victoria Land, Linnaeus Terrace sud | collected 2015-12-21 | reverse complement strand
CGAGGGCTGCGCCGCCACGCCAAATCCCCATAGCGCGCACCCGGCCGCACCCGAGGCCAACCGCCCCGCGGTTTCCTCCCCCGGAGGTTTTCAGACGCCGGCCTCCAGGCCCGGTCGCGCCGTCGCGTAGGGGCCGGCATCTGAAAACCTTCACATGGGCGGACGTTGGGCCGCTGCCGGATTGCGGACTTTCGGTTGAGCGCCCATCCGCGGTCGTCAGATCGCCCGTTGGGGCTGCTCCGAAGCGGACGATCGTCCGAGCGTCAGCCAACCTATGTCCCCTCGACGACACACGCCATGACCGTCTTGTTGCGGGCCCGTGAGCGTTGTTGGTGTGCCGCGCGTTCGCAGGGTGTCCAAAAGCGCCGAAGACTGGCCCAGGGTCAAGTCTCATCTAAAGAACTAACCTGGTTTCGTTTTCAGCACTTTGGGAGGGTCACGATCGGAGCCGATCGTGACCCTTCCCAAACTTTCAAAACGAGGGTTTGCCCAAAACCTTGTCGCTCAATCGCGTAAGGGCCACCCCTCGGCGTATTTCTACAATCGAACGCGAAGTTCGTTAGGCGAACGCGAGATCGTGCGGGCCGGCGCGCGGTGGTCAAGCGGGGTCGCGTTGGCAGCCCGGCGGTGCGCACATGTTCTCATGAACGGCGGGTGGCCAGGCTGGACACGACAATCGCGATCAGCAGGGCACCTCCGTTGAATAGCTGTTCGACATAGGACGCGGCGCCGAGTTGCTGCAATCCGATGATGCCGACGCCGACGAGGTAGACCGCGACGATGGTCCCGGCGACGTTGTAGCGACCGGGGTAGAACGCGGTCGCACCCAGGAATGCGCCCGCGAAGGCGGGCAGGAGCTCGCCGAGGCCGATTGTCGGCGAGGACGAGCCGAGGTTCATGACGGAGATGCATCCGGCCACGGCCGACAGGAGCCCGCCGATCACCATCGCCTGCACGATGGTGGCGTTCGTGTCGATCCCCGCGAGGAGCGCGGCGGACGAGTTGCTCCCCGTTGCATAGCACCGGCGACCCCAGATCGTGTATTCGAGAAAGAAGAGGAGGATGCCCCCCGCGCCTACCAGATACACGAACGGGAGGGGCAGCCCGACGACCTGGGACCGACCCAGGGCGACGAACCAAGGGGCTACGGATCCGCTGACGACCTCGTCGTTGGTCACGAACTGGGTCATCCCGAGCACCACAATCCCGACGCCGAGCGTCGTGGTGAAGGAAGCCAATTTGAGACGCGTGATGAACAACCCATTGACGAGGCCGATCAACGCGCCGGCGAGTAGCACCACGCCCATGGCCAGGGCCGGGTGCCATCCCATGCGCAGAACCAGCACGGCGCACAGCCCTTGCGCGAACCCGAACTGGAAGCCGGCCGAGAGGTCGAATTGTCCGACCACCATGGGCAGCATGACCGCGAGCGCGATGAAACCGATGATGGCTTGCGTGAGCGCGATCAACTGAGCGTTGCCGAGCGTGAGGAAACTAGCCGGGTTCAGCGTCGTGAACAGCGCAACGACGGCCGCGAACACCAGAAGCAGGCCGAAGCGGGACAGGACGCTCGAGGCGCGGATCCGGGCGCCTGCAGGCCGGCGGTCGCTTCCAGGCGGCTGCTGGGCGTCGCGGGCCGGAAGGGTCTTGCCATCGGCGGTGCTCATCGTAATTCTGCGCTCTCCATGGCTGGGGGCATCGCTTGCGGGCCATAGCTGGCCGTCGCCAACGCGAGTTCGGCAGCACGGGGCGCCATATGGCCGACGGGGATCTCCGCCGAGATGGCGCCATCGCGCATAACCAGCGCGCGATCGGCATGGGCCGCGACTTCCTCGAAGTCGGTCGACACTAATAGGACCGCGGCGCCCGCCTTGGTGGCTTCGTGCATGAGCCCGTACAGTACGGCACGCGAGCCGATGTCGACCCCGGCCGTCGGATCTTCGAAAACGAGCAGCTTCTGCTGCGTGCGCAGCGCGCGTCCAAAGATCACTTTCTGCTGGTTGCCGCCACTGAGGAACGAGAGGGAGCGCTCGACGTCACCGCCCGGCCGGACCTCGAAGCGAGCCGCGAGATCGCGCGCCGCTCGCCGCTCCGCATTGGGAGGGCGAAGGAAGCCGTCGACGTCGCTTCGGCCGGGTCGCCTCATGGGGAACAGGTTCTCCCGGATGGAAAGGGTGCCGAGCGCCCCGTCACGCGGCCGATCGCCCGGGATGTAGGCGCAGTCGCTCGCCGCGAGTCGGTGTGGCACGCCTAAAGGCAGCGGCACGCCGTCGAGTTCCGCGACGCCCGCGGTGGGCGCGGCCGCCCCGCCGATTAGCTTGGCGAGCGCCCTGGTGCCACTGCCGACAAGCCCGCACACCGCGAGCACTTCGCCCCCGGCGATCTCGAGGTCGACGGACGTGGAGAGACCCGCTCCAAGAAGGCCGCTGACCCGTAGCCGCGGCGGACCCATCCGCCCGCTAGTTCGTGGGGGGCCTTCATCGACGTAGGCCTTGCCGAGGATATGGCGAACCACCTCGTCATGGCTCACTGACGCGGTCGGCGCCGACATCGCGACCTCGCCGTCGCGCAGAACGGTGACCCGGTCGGCGAGCTGGAACACCTCGGCCAGACGATGCGTGACGAAGAGGTAGGCCGTGCCTTCGCGCTTGGCCGTCTTGAGCGCGACCGCTAGCCGGTCCATCTCCGGCGCCGGCAGGCTGGCGCTGACTTCGTCGAGCACGATGATCCGGGCTTCCGCGGCGAAGGCCCGGGCAAGCGCGCAGAGCACCTTCTCATCCTGAGCCAAGCGCCCGACGAGCGTGGATGCCTGGAATCTCGCGCCCACCTCATCCAGCCACCGCGCGACGCTGCGCTCCGTGTCCCGGAACGAGATCGCCCCGAGCCGATGCCGATACCCGGCGGTCAGCGCGACGTTCTCGGCGACGCTCAGATCGTCGAACAAGGCGAGGTGCTGGTGCACGAACGCGACGCCGGCCCGTCGGACGTCGCTCGGCGTATGGTGGGCCTGAAGCGCGGCGCCATGGACGTCGATGTCGCCAGCATCGCGTGGCACGGCGCCGGCCAGCACCTTGATCACGGTGGACTTGCCGGCCCCGTTCTCCCCCAACAGCGCGTGGATCTCACCGTCCCGAAGGCTGAGGTCGATGCCGCGCAGGATCGTGTTCGCGCCGTAGCGCTTGACGAGCCCGCGGATGTCGAGTGCAGGCGGCGGACCAAGGTCTGCTTCGGCCGTTGGCGTCACCTCAGCCAGACCGTGCCGAACGCCGCCTTGTAATCGAAGTCCGTATCCCAGCCCCGGTCACCCGCTGGCAGGGTCCCGCCCGCCACGAACAGGCGTTGCGGGATGGAGACCTCGTCCGGGACGGGCTGGCCCGCGAACTTGCGGGCCAGGACATCGACCGCGAGCCAGCCGGCGAAGGGCGAGGCCACGGCCATTTCGGCCGCCTGCTCGCCGCCCTTCATGAGCTCGAAGCCGATCGGGTTACCTTCGAAGTTGACGTATTTGACCTTGCCCGTTGCCTGCGCCTGGCGGACGCCCTGAGCGATGAACGTGCCGGTCGCGTCGTACGGCCCCGTGACGTAGCCGATATCCGGATGCTCACGCAGTTGGGCGGTGACAAGCGGGGCGAGTCGCTGCGCCGCAAGAGCGGCCCCGAACCGCTGGCGCTCGATCTTGCAAGTCGGGCAGACGCGCGCGAGTTCGATAGCGAGCGCATCGTTCCGCTTCATGACTTCGGGGAACTCCGAGACGTCCAGGATGAGCACGTGAGCCTTGCCCCCGGAGTCGCTCGCGATCCAGTTGGCGACGGTCACGCCGGCGGCCGCGTGATCGCTCGTGACATCGCCGTCGATGGCGGGAGCGCCGGGGAACTTCGGCTGGAATACGTCGACGACCGGGATTTTGGCAGCCCGCGCTCGGTCGAGGCCGCCCTGGATCAAAGCCGGGTTGACGGCAAGCAGGATCACGCCGTCGGCACCGCCCGCAACCGCCTGCTGCACGGCCGTGTTCCACGTGCTGGGATCGAACTTGCCGTCGATGACGCTGGACGTCCAACCAAGCGCGGCGGCGGCCTCCTGGGCGCCTTTTGCACCGAACACGCAGCCGATGCCGAGCGACCCGCAGGTGATGATGGCGATCTTCTTTCCCTTGGGAGGGGTGAAGATCGGCCCGAACGCGTAACTCTCGACCGGTTTCTGGGCGGCCGCGACCGGGCTCTCCTGAGCATTCGCGGCGCGCGGAGCCAGGCCGGTTGCCGCCAGCATGGCCGAAGCTGCAGCCAGTAGGGTAAGCGCGCGGTTGCGCGCCCGAACAGGGCGCTCGAGACCATCTGTGTTCACCATCGGCGTGTTCCTCTTCAAAAGTTCTTCTTGTCAGTGCGACGGCGTTGTCGCCGCCGCTCAAAGATCGAGAACGAGACTGTCGCTCAAAGCTCTGGAACAGCAGATCGTCATCTGGTCGCCGGCTGCCCGCTCGGAATCGGTCAGGTACTGATCGCGGTGGTCCGGGATCCCGCCCAGCACGCGCGTGAGGCAGGTGCCGCAGATCCCCTGCTCGCAGGAGAGTTCGACGGCGATGCCATGGTCGAGCAGCGTCGTGGCGATGGTCTTGTCAGACGGCACCACGACGGACCCGCCCGTGCGCGCCAGGTCCACCCTGAACGCGCCTCCCGCGGCGGCGGGCAGGGTGGTGGAAAAGCGCTCGATGTGGATGCGCTCGGCTGCCCAACCGAGGCGGGTCGCGGCGTCGGCGACCGCCGTGATGAGGCCGGCCGGGCCGCAGATGTAGAGTTCGGTCCCCGTGGGCGTGGCGAGGAGCGTTGCCTCTATGGCGGAGCCGCCGCGGTCCGGCTCGTCATCGCAGTGGACCTCGACGTGCGGCGCGAGGTCAGCTGCGGCGAGGCGATCGAGAAAGGCGGCCTTGGCCCGGGTGCGGACGAAGTAGTGCAGCGCAAAGGCCCGGCTGCTCGCACGTAGGTGTTCTGCCATCGAGAGCAATGGCGTGATGCCGATCCCGCCGGCCATCAGCAACGAGTATGGTGCGTCGATCAGCTTGAAATTGTTTCGCGGCCGGCTGATCTCGACCATGTCGCCTTGGGACAGTCGATGCGCCGCCTGCGAGCCGCCGCGTGTTGCTGGGTCGAGGAGGATGCCGAGGCGGTAGTGTCGGCCCAGGCCAGGTGCGTTCAGCAGCGAATACTGGCGGATCAGGCCGCCCGGTAGATGGAGGTCCACGTGCGCACCCGCTTCGAAACGCGGAAGGAGGCTGTCATCGGGTGCAACCAGTTCCACCAGCACGATACCGTCCGCGGCGGCAGCCGTGCGGGCGACGCGGACCGCCAGCCGGTTCAACGTCCCACGTGACTCCTGGGCTTCGGGCTCTGCGAACGCTGTCACGACGCCAATGCCCTGCTTCCGACGCGGCGAGCCTCCTCGGCCTTCAGCAGCCGATCCACGACGCGCCTGACCCTGACGGCGCCGGCATCCACGTTCAGCAGGATGGGTTTGTAGTCGGAGATGTCGAGGTTGCCGACAAGCGCCTGCTGAGCTTCCAGCATGGGCGAATCCTCGTTCTGCACGGGCCCGAGCTGCCCCTGCCGCATCAATTCGTCGAGGTCGGCGTCCTCGAGGTCGGTCTCCCGCGTCAGCGAGGCGAAGTAGTTCGTGGTCCGGGCGGTCGCCGGCGTGGCAATGTGGTTGGCCTTCTGCACCGCACCCTCGTCCCAGAGATGGCCGGTCTTGACGACGCCGAACTCGAACTCGATGATCTGAGAGGGGTGCCAGATCATGTCCTGCCAATGGTCGACCAGTGAGTCGCCCGGGTCGTAGATGGCGCGGAAGAAGGGTGGGATAGGCACTGCGTGCAAAATTCGCCGCATCCTCACGCAATCGCCGTCTTCCTTGACTTCGATGGTCACCTTGTCGAACACTCCGGAGGAGAAGCTCCCCTTATGCAAGTATTCGGCGTGGGACAGATCCATGAGGTTGTCGATCAAGAGATCATAGCGGTAGTCCGCGCTGATCCGGACATGGGTGGTTTTGTAGGCGTTACTGTCCTTCATGTAGGGGACGTGGGGGACGGCGACGGGATCGGCCAACTCTGGCTGTCCCATCCAGATCCAGACGATGCCGTGCCGTTCGGTGACCGGATAGGCACGGACCCTTGCGGCGCGCGGGATCGCGTGGTCGCCGTGCGGGTTGGCAATGCAGGCGCCCGAGCAATCGAAGGTGAGGCCATGGTAGCCGCATTCGACGGCGTCCCCGACCAGCCGCCCCCGGCTTAGCGGCACGATGCGGTGAGGGCAACGATCCTCCAGCGCTGCGGGGGTGCCGTCCTCCCGGCGAAACAGCACCACCGGTCGCTCCGCGATGGTCCGGGCCAGGAGCCCGCGTCCGACTTCCTCAGGCCAGGCCGCCACGTACCAGACATCGATTAGATACTTCATCGCTGTCCTCTCCTCAACGCGATCTTCTCGCTCTTCGCTGCGATCCGTGCAGCCCTTGTCACGGCTGACGTGAGGCGCCTCCGCCGCGTTCACTCCTTCTCGTAATTCTTGGCGAAGTCCTCCGGTGGCGTCGGCCCCCAGACGTAGAAGGCGTCTTCGCCGTCGTGATCGCCGCTGCCCCAATCGACGTCGGCTGGGATGAAGTCGATGTCGCAGGAATACTCGGCGTAGCTGCCCCACGGATCGCGCACGTAGTGGAAGTAGTTCGAGCCAAGCACGTGCCGGCCAAGACCCCAGCCGCGCGAGAATCCCTTGTCGGCCATCTGGGCCGCGCCGAGCCCGACCTCGTGGATCGTGCCCACGTCCCAACTGGTATGGTGCAGGCCCGGCGCGTCGCTCTTCACAAAGGCCACCATGTGATGGTCGCTGCCGTGGATGCCGTGCATGAAAGCGATGTTGTTGCCCGACCGGTCCGACAGGCGCAGCCCCAGGACGCGACCATAAAATCTCACGGCAGCATCGACGTCGGGGGTGAAGAGAAGGAGGTGGGCCAGACGGTTGGGGCTGGTGGTCCCGGCCTCGCTCCGCTTCGGTGCCGCGCCGACGCCCGGCGCCAGCGGGACGGCCTCGGCACGCGTCTTCTCGGCCGGGGAGGACTTCTCGGCCACACGCACCTCGACCGGCGTCCCGTCCCCGTCACGGAACCAGATGCCGTTCGTCTCGCAACCGGGAGGGGGGTCGATTCGCGTGACGCCCAGGCTCTGCAGCCGCGTCGCGAAGGCGGCCATGTCCTCCTCGAATAACCCGAAACGCAAGTGATGCAGTTTCTTGGTGCGCCCGCTCCCTTCCCGCACGGTCGCCCAGCGATGGGGGTGGCCCTTCGTGTAGAGACCGATGCCCTGTCCCTCGCTGCGGACATCAAGGCCGAACGCCTTATGGAAGTCCTCCGCGACCTTCAGGTCCGGAACCGTGAAGATGAACTCGTCGACGGAATGCACGCCAAGCTCGCCGGGACGACGCGTGGGCGCAACGAATTTGCCGATGGCCGTCATGGATGTCCTCCCGTCTTCTTTCTCGGTTCTTCGCGCCGTCAAGCGACGGCGCGCAGCACCTCTCCTTCGTCGCGCACGACATTGCGCAGCGTGCCGATCTTCTCGATGCTGACCTCGCAGATGTCGCCGGGCTTCATGTAGAGCTTGGGCGAACGCGCATGTCCTACGCCGGACGGCGTTCCGGTCACGATCACGTCGCCGGCCTCGAGCGTGATCGCCTCGCTGATGATCGAGACAAGGTCGGCGACACTGAACACGAGGTCATCGGTGCTGGCCGATTGCACGACCTCTCCGTTGAGTCGGGTATCGAGCCGCAGGCCCCGGCAGCCCGCTGGCAGTTCGTCGGACGTGACGAAAACGGGCCCGAAGGCGCCGGTCCCGTCGAAGTTCTTGCCGACCGTCCATTGCGGGGCCTTGAACTGGTATTCCCGCACCGACCCATCATTGAAAATGGAATAGCCGGCAACATGCGACAGCGCCTCCGCGTGTGGAATTCTTCGGCCCTCGCGGCCGATCACGGCCACGAGTTCCCCCTCGAAGTCGAGCGTGTCGGATTGGTCGGGCCGGATCATCGGCGCCTCGTGCCCGATCAGGCTGGAATTGAAGCGGCCGAACAGCGTTGGATAGTCTGGCGTCGTGAAGCCGCTCTCGGCTGAATGGTCGGCATAGTTCAGCCCGACGCAGATAATTTTCTGCGCCCGCGCAAACGGCGGAAGGTAGGCCATACCCGCCCCGCTGACGGCGATGCCGGCCCGTAACGCCGCGGAGGCGCGCGCAAAGGCCTCGGGTCCCGATCGGACGAGATCGTCGAGCGACCCGGGATAGGACCGGTGGCTGAGCGGCAAGCCGTGTATACCCTGCCCTTCCTCAATGCCGAGCCATTCCTCGCCGCCCCTGCTGAATCGAACGAAGCGCACGTCGTTTTCTCCCGAGCTTTATGCGTTGCCACGCTGCAGCCGTCCGCTAGATTTGTCAACCACAAATATATTTGTCTACGTCGCGCGTCGTGCTATCGGTCGGGCACGTGAAAAGGCGCCCGGCGTGGAACGTGCTGGGCACAACACCTTAGAGGGAAGGAGCGAGGACCATGGTGGATCGCGGTTTCGACGTGGTCGTGATCGGCCGCGGGCCCGTGGGGCTTTCGCTCTCGGCCATGTTGGCTCAGGCGGGCCATCGCGTGGCCTCCGTTGAGCGGCATCGGGATCTCTATGGACTGCCGCGGGCCGGGCACATCGATCACGAGATCGTCCGCATCCTGCAATCACTGGGTGCAGCTGAACCCGTGCTGGCTGACTCCTACCCGACAACCGAGTACGTCTGGAAAAACGCGCATGGCGAGACGCTGCTCGAGTTCGACTGGGGCGCGAAGGGCCTTTCGGGGTACAATTCCGACTTCATGTATTTCCAGCCGATCATGGAGCGCGCCCTCAACGAGCGCCTCGCCGAGAGCCCGACGGTCGCAGACTATTCCGGGTGGGAGTGCGACGAATTGCGAGCGGCAGACGGCGGGGTCGACGTCACCTTGCGCAAGACTTCGATTGTGCCGGGCCAGGCTCGCCCCGTGGCGGGCGACGAAATCCAAGTGCTACATGCTCGTTTCTTGGTTGCAGCCGATGGGGCGAACTCGGCGGTGCGGCGCAGGCTCGGCATCTCGCGCGATGACCTGGGTTTTAACGAGCGTTGGCTTGTCGTCGACGTGCGAAAGAAGCGAGACTTCGCCCTCGCGTTCGATTGCGGGCAGATCTGCGACCCGGCTCGCCCGATCACGGTGCTCCCGCTCGGCAAGCGTCACCGGCGCTGGGAATGGGCAATGTTGCCCGGCGAGACCGTCGAGGAGCTGGAACAGCCTGAAACGGCCTGGAGGTTGCTCGAGGACTGGAACGTGACGCCCGACGACGCCGAGATCGTTCGCCAACTCGTCTACACCTTCGAAGCCCGGCTCGCGACCGAATGGCGCCGGGGCGGGGTGTTCCTCATGGGCGACGCCTGCCACACCATGCCGCCCTTCATGGGCCAGGGGATGTGCTCGGGTATCCGCGACGCCAAAAATCTCGCGTGGAAGATCGACCTTGTGCTGCGCGGCATTGCCGACGACCCCCTTCTGGACACCTACGAGCTCGAGCGGCTCCCGCACGCGCGCGACTGGACAGTGATCTCGCTCGAGGCTGGCAAGATCCCTTGCACGCTCGATCCGGACGTCGCACGCGAGCGCGACGCGAAGTTCCGGGCCGGCTGGCTGCCGCCGCTGCCGAACTTCCCTAAGATCGAGACAGGTGTGATCGATGAGGACGGCGGCGAGGCTAGCCGCGCGCTGGCAGGCCAACTCGCGCTGCAGGGGCGCGTCGAGCAAGGCGGCAAGGTCGACCTCTTCGACAACCTATTTCCGCCCCGCGGTTTCTCCATCGTCAGCATGGCGGGCGACCCACGCTCCGTGCTGTCAGCGGAGCAACTCGCCATCTTGGAAGCCCTGAGAACCAGCTTCGCGGACATCGGCACGTCGGGCGGGGGCGATGCGGACGCGGTCGACGTCGATGGGACCTACGCGGAATATTTTGGCCGACACTGCATCGCGGTGGTCATCAATCGTCCGGACTTCTACGTCTTTGGGGCCGTCGCGCAGCTTGCCGATCTACCCCCGCTCGTCGACCGGCTCATCGCGCGGCTCGGCGCGCGGGCGGGTGCCCCGTCGAGCCTCTCGGCGAACCGGGCGGTCCAGCCTGTACAGGCGGTTGCATGATGCGACTTAGCACCCTGGTCGCCGATGGGCTGACTTGGCCGGAGGCGCCCCGCTGGCGCGACGGCCAACTGTGGATTTCGGACGTGCATGCCTTCCGGCTAGTGCGGATCGATGAGCGTGGCTTGGTTACGATCGTGGCCCCTGTGCCCGGGCGACCCTCCGGAATGGGCTTCATGCCAGACGGTCGGCTCCTTCTGGCCACGGCCGTCGCGCGTGACCTGCAATGGGTCAACCCGGACGGCACGCTGAGCCTCGCCTGCGACCTCAAGGCAATGACACAGAGCTACCTGAACGACATGGTGGTCGACGCGCGCGGGCGCGCCTGGGTCGGGGACACTGGGTTCGTGTTCGGGTCGGGCGAGCCCGAGCGCCCGGGTGCGCTCCTGGTGTTCGACGAGGCAGACGGGGCCAGGGTCGCGGCGTCCGACATCCGGTTCCCCAACGGCATCGCAATCACGCCTGACGGCGCGACACTCTACCTCGCCGAAACATTTGGCAACTGCATCACGGCCTTCGAGATCGGCGACCACGGGATGCTGCGGGATCGACGACGCCACGCGGACCTAGAATCGTCGCCGGACGGCCTATGCCTCGACGCCGGCGGCCACCTCTGGGTGCCGCTCCTCACCAAAGGAGAGTTCCACCGGGTGTCGCCCCTGGGACACGTTGTCGAGCGGATCCCATTTCCTGGGCACCGTGCGATTGCCTGCACGCTGGGCGGCACCGACCGCCGGACGCTCTATCTCTGCGTGTCGCGCATTGACAACACGGACCCGAAGAATCCCGTCCGGCATGGGGCGGTCCACGCCTGTCGGGTCGAGGTGGCGGGTGCCGGGTTACCCTGAGAGCGTGTGGGTCAGTCGGCGGTCCACCCGCCATCCACCACCAGGGAGGATCCCGTCATCAGCGCCGAAGCATCACCGGCGAGGAACAGGACCGCGCCCATCAGGTCCTCAACGCGGCCGAGGCGCCCGAGCTTGATCTTGCCCAGGACGTCGCGCCGGAATCCCTCGTCGGCGAAGTAACCGGCGGTCATTGGCGTTTCGATGAAGGTTGGGCAGATCGTGTTGACCCGGATGCTGTGCGGCGCGAGGTCGATGGCCATGGCCTTGTTCAATCCCTCGATGGCCGCCTTGGAGGCGCAGTAGACCGTCCGGTTCGCGCCGCCCACATGCCCCATCTGCGACGACATGTGGATGATCGATCCCTTCAGCGCAGCGGCGACCATTCCCGTTGCGACTGCCTGCGCGACGAAGAAGGAGGCCCGCACGTTCAGCCCCATGACGGCGTCATAGTCATCGGGTGTGACCTCGGCGAAGGGCCTGGGCCGATTGGTACCCGCGTTGTTCACGAGGATGTGGAACGCCGGACGATCCGCCAGGGTGTTCGCCGTGGCCGATATGTCGGCCACGTCGAGCGCTAGAGCGTCGGCGCTGCCACCTCGCTGCCGGATGAGGTCGGCGGCGGCCTCGATCTCGTCCGCCGCGCGGGCGACCAGTACGACGTGGGCGCCAGCCTCGGCGAGGGCCGCCGCTGCCGCCAACCCGATACCGCGGCCGGCGCCCGTCACGAGCGCGCGACGGCCGTCGAGCCGGAAGGAGGGTGTCATCGGGAGCATCTTCACTCGGCGGCTTGGCCGTAGGGAACGTTCCGGCCGCCATAGCGGCGCACGCGGACGTTGGCCTGCTCGGCATGGCCGACGAAGCCTTCCAGCATAGAGAGGCGCGAGCAATACGCGCCAAGCTCGGCTGCGGCAGCGTCGGTTAGCACACGCTGGTATGTGCAGGTCTTCAGGAACTTGCCGACCCACAACCCGCCCGTGTAGCGGGCCGATTTCTTGGTGGGCAGGGTGTGATTAGTCCCGATCACCTTGTCACCGAAGGCGACGTTGGTGCGAGCCCCGAGGAACAGCGCACCGTAGTTGGTCATGCGCTCGAGAAAGTAGTCCGGATCGCGGGTCATGACCTGAACGTGCTCGGAGGCGATGTCGTCGGCTACCCGGACCATCTCCGCATCGTCCTTGCAGACGATCACCTCGCCGTAGTCGGCCCAAGCCTTCGCGGCGACCGCCGCGGTCGGCAGGATCGCGAGCAGCCGCTCGATCTCGGCCATGGTCTGGCGGGCGAGCACGTCAGAGGTGGTCAGCAGAATCGCGGGCGAGTTCAGCCCGTGTTCAGCCTGGCCGAGCAGGTCCGTCGCGCAGATTTCCGCGTCGGCCGTTGAGTCGGCGATCACCAGCGTCTCGGTCGGACCCGCGAAGAGATCGATGCCGACCCGGCCATAGAGCTGCCGCTTGGCCTCCGCCACGAAGGCGTTGCCCGGACCGACCAGCATGTCGACCGACGCGATGGTTTCGGTGCCGATCGCCATCGCCCCGACGGCCTGGATGCCCCCCAGGCAATAGATCTCGTGGGCGCCACCGAGATGCTGGGCCGCCACGATGGCGGGGGCGGGCTTGCCCTCGAACGGGGGCGCGCAGGTGACGATGCGGGTGACCCCCGCCACCTTTGCGGTGATCACCGACATGTGCGCCGAGGCGAGCAAGGGGTACTTGCCGCCGGGCACGTAGCAGCCCACGGCGTTCACCGGGATGTTCTTGTGCCCGAGCACAACACCGGGCAGCGTCTCAACCTCGATGTCTGTGATGGCCTCGCGCTGCCGCTCGGCGAAGTTGCGGACCTGCGTCTGGGCGAAGGCAATGTCAGCGAGGTTTTGGTGGGTCAACTGCCCGAGGCAGTCGCGGATTTCGGCATCGCTCAGCCGATAGTCTGAGCGTTCCCACTTGTCGAAGCGTGTCGACAGCTCGCGGACCGCGGCATCACCCCGCTTTTCGATGTCGGCGAGGATAGTCTCGACGGTAGCGCGAACCTGCTGGTCGTCCTGAGTCCGCAACTCGACCTCTCGGCCCTTCTTGAGGTAAGTCGACATATCGTCCTCCCGAATGCGATTGCGTGTCCGTTGCGACTGGCTCGAGCCGGCGAGAATTCCGCTGGACCGAAAAAGCCCTAGCAACACGTCATCATACAAAATAGATTTTTGCGCGACAAACAGTTTCCTGCTAATGTGAGGCATGACGCTGATTGCCCTTGCACCGGCTTCGACCCAAGCCGACCAGGTCTTCAACAGGCTCAGGAGCGACATCCTGAGTTGCCGGCTTGCGCCCGGGTCCAAAATCCGCATCAACGAGGTGGCGGCTCGGCTGGATGTCAGCCTCGGCGCGGTCAGGGAAGCCCTCTCGCGCCTTTCTGCGGAGGGGATGGCTATCGCGCAGGCGCAGAAGGGCTACTCGATCGCACCCGTGTCGGAAGAGGAGCTGCTCGATCTGACCACGACGCGGGTGTCGATCGAGCAGCTCTGCCTACGCAGGGCCGTCGAGCATGGTGACGTGGAATGGGAGACCGCAATGGTCGCGACGTTCCACCGCCTTCACCGCATCCCCGAGCGGGATGCGGTCGATCCGACCCTTCTCAACGAGGCCTGGTCGCAAGCCCATGGCGCGTTCCACGCGGCGCTCGTGTCGGCATGCCGGAGCGGTTGGCTCTTGCGCCTGAGGGGAATGCTGTACGCACAAACCGAGCGCTATCGACGCCTCTCAGTGCCGCTCCGGCGCGAGGAGCGAGACGTTGATGCCGAGCACAGGGCGATGATGGACGCCGCCCTTGCCCGGAACGCCGATCACCTGTGCGGGCTCATTTCGGATCATCTTTGGAGGACCACGCGGATCGTCCTCTCGTCGCCGGTCTTGAACGCCCCCACTCAGGATCTCGCATCCGGCAGCTAGAGCATCCGCCAATCATGTTGCATCATATCCTGCTGCGGCGAACATGTTGGTGGATTCGGCCGGGGTGATCTGGTCGATGAGGCGTCTGATGGCGCGCCAGAGCCCGTCCATGGTTCGTTCGGCGGCCTTGCGGAGGAAGGCCTTCAGCTTGGCAAAGGCGTTTTCGATGGGGTTGAAATCGGGGCTGTAGGGCGGGAGATAGCGCAGCTCGACGCTGGCGGCCTCGATCTCTCGCGCACCCTCCGACCCTTGTGGCTCGACAGGTTGTCCATGATGAGGAGATCGCCGGGTCGCAGTTCCGGGATGAGAACCTTGGCCACGTAAGTCTCGAAAGCGAGACGGTTGATCGGGCCGTCGAGGACGAAGGGCGCGATCATGCCGCGCGTGGTCAGCCCCGCCGTGAACGTGGTGGTTTTCCAGTGGCCGTGCGGCACGCCGGCCCGCAGCCGCTCACCCCGCAGGCAGCGGCCGTGCGTGCGGGCCATGTTGGTCGAGGCCCAGGTCTCGTCGATGAAGACGAGCCGGTCCGGATCGAGGTCCAGCTGACCTTCGAACCAATCCTCGCGCTGCTTCAGCACATCGGGACGCTCCTGCTCGGTGGCGTGCGCGGTCTTTTTTTTCGCGTGATCGCGTGGCGCTTGAAGAAACGGCGGAGCGTCCCGTCGCCGAACACGAGGCCCACCTCAGAGAGCCTGCGCCGCAACTCCTCGATCGTGATGTCGCGCGCTTCGTCAAGAAGGCTGAGGATCGTGCCACCATGCGCCTCGATGCGGCCAGACCTGCGGTCCCCGCCGAGTGCCTTCGGCCGCGCGTCGCCCTGGTCCCGCTCGCGCGTCCGCCAGCGGCTCACGCTCGCCGCACTGACCCCGAAGCGCTCACCGCCTGACGGCGGCTCAGACCGCCCGCGACCGCAGCCAGAACACGAACCCGAAGATCAAGCGATAGGGCTGTCGACATCGTCGCCAGCCTCCAGCCCGGCTGACAGCTTGAATCACCTCTCAACCGATTCGGGAATCCCTGCCGATTCCCTCAGATGGGCGAACGCTCTAAGCAGATAGACAGTTTCCGGCCAGGATGCGCCAGGTGCGGTCATTGGGCCGCTGCCAGGAAACGGACGTTCGCCACAGTTAAATGACAATTGCACTAAAGGTCCGCGCTCCACCATGGGACTAAACCGCTCTCGCGGTAGGGGCGTCCGGAGGGCGCGAGGCTGAGTTACGGGGCCGATCAGGCCTGTCCGAAGATCGTGGGGTCCACCCCGTCTCGGACAGGAGCCCACGATGAGCA
>JAABUZ0100006099.1_pt1 | contig 15304 bp, 14 predicted proteins | sample 5562091 | NCBI WGS metagenome assembly JAABUZ01 (sample SAMN12813069, study PRJNA571459) | rock metagenome | isolation source: Antarctica rocks | place: Antarctica: Victoria Land, Linnaeus Terrace sud | collected 2015-12-21 | reverse complement strand
TCGTGCTGGACGGCGCTAAGGCGCTGCGCAAGGCCGTGCGCGATGTCGCCGGCCCGCGGGCGCTGGTGCATCGCTGTCACATCCACAAGTCCCGCAACGTGTGCGGCCATCTGCCCGAGCGCGAGCGGCCGTGGATCCGCGCCAAGCTCCGCGCCGCGTGGGCTGACCCCGACCACCACGAGGCGCTGAAGTCGCTGCAGGCGCTCGCCGCCCAGCTTGACCGGGTGCACCCCGACGCGGCCGGCTCTCTGCGAGAGGGGATGGAGGAGACGCTGACCCTGACTCGTCTCGCAGTGACCGGCGCGCTGAGACGCACGCTGTCATCAACGAACCCGATCGAGAGCATGTTCGACGGCGTCCGCACCACGCAGCGCAACGTCAAGCGCTGGCGGGCCGGGGACATGCGCCTGCGCTGGACCGCCGCCGGGATGGCCGAAGCGCAGGCCGGGTTCCGGCGCATCAAGGGCCACCGCGACCTCCCCAAGCTCGCCGCCGCGATCCGTCGTGAGCTCTCCCTTCCCCAGCCCAACAACGCCACGACCGAGGAGGCCGCTACGGTTCACGCCGCCTGACAATCACACCCGGATCGCCGTCGAAGTTCTACACCGTCCGGGACAACCCCCGGATCTGAGCCGGAGTCTTACCCGCCTGCGAGCCGGGCGTAAGAGATCGGTCCTGATCGACGCTACATACCTGTGGATCGGAGGGTTGGCCTATCGACGTTCGCTTGAGGCGTGCATATGACCCTGTGAGCCCGACGGACGGCTATCGCGTCCTGGTGGACAGGCTGTGGCCACGCGGGGTCTCGAAGGCCCGGGCGCAGCTCGACGGTTGGGAGAAGGAGCTGGCGCCGAGCACCGAGCTGCGGAAGTGGTTTGGCCACGAGCCGAGCCGCTTTTCGGAGTTTCGGGATCGCTATATCGAGGAGCTTCGCGGCCGTCGCGCAGAACTGACCGGGCTTCGGCGCCGGGCGAAGGCCGGCACGTTGACCCTCGTCTACGGCGCTCGCGACAGCGAGCACAACGAGGCCGTCGTCCTCGCGGAGGGCCTGCAGCGCGGGCTGCCCCGGGCCGGAACCAGACGCGGAAGTCGTTCGTAAGAACGGAGTCTTGGTCGACGCTAGAGACATGTGACCGTGGACAGCTCAAGTCGGGTGCTAACAGTCGGTATCGTCACGCCGATCGATCCGGAGCTCGTGGAGCCGATCCGTGCCGTGGCTGAGGGGGTTGAGGTGCTCTACGAGCCGGATCTGCTGCCGCCGGTTCGCTTCCCCGGCGATCATCAGGGGGTTGCGGAGTTCTTCCGCGACGTCGAGCGGGAGCGTCGCTGGCAGGAGCTGCTGGGCAGCGCCGAAGTGCTATTGGGCCTTCCTGGAGATTCGCCCGCGGGCCTGGCTGCGGTGGTGCGGGACAACCCGCGGTTGCGCTGGGTGCAGGGGACCGCTGCTGGGACGGGCGAGCAGGTCAAGGCGGCGGGTTTGACCGAGGAGGAGCTCGAGCGGGTGGTGATCACGAGCGCCAGCGGCGTGCACGTGGGCCCACTGGCCGAGTTCTGCCTGCTGGGCCTGCTGCATTTCACCAAGGACGTCCCGCGCCTGCGTAATGATCAGGCAGCGCACCATTGGGATCACTATCCGGTGCCCGAGTTGCGCGACAGCACTCTGCTGGTGCTCGGGCTGGGAGCGATCGGGACGGAGGTCGCGCGGCTGGCCAAGGCCTTCGGGATGCACACGATTGGACTCAACCGCGCCGGCGGGAGCGACTCTCCGCACGTCGACGAGGTCTATTCGTCCGAGCACCTGTACGAGGTGCTCAGGCGGGCGCAGGGGGTGGTCGTGACGCTGCCGCTGACCGAGGAGACGAGCGGGATGCTCGACGCCGAAGCGCTGGCGCAGATCAAACCGGGTGCGATTCTCGTCAACGCGGGCCGCGGTGGCGTGATCGATGAGCGAGCCTTGGTGCAGGTGCTGCGCGAGGAGCGCCTGAAGGGGGCTGCGCTCGAGGTCTTTGCGACCGAGCCGCTACCGGCGGAAAGTCCGCTGTGGGATCTGCCAAACGTGCTGATAAGCCCGCACACCGCTGCTCTGTCGGTCCACGAGAACGAACGCATCGACGAGCTGTTCACCGAGAACCTGCGTCGCTACCTGCGCGGTGAGGAGCTCCTCAGCCGCGTCGACCCCAAGCTCTTCTACTAGAGGATCGAGATTCGATGGCCACTTCCACATCTGTTCGGACCGGCAAGATCAACGACATCCACGCGCTCGGCCAGAGCGTGTGGCTCGACAACATTCGTCGCGGGCTGCTGTCCTCCGGCGAGCTCGGGCGGATGGTGCTGGAGGACGGGCTGAGCGGGCTGACGTCCAACCCGTCGATCTTCGAGAAGGCGATCGTCGGCTCCACCGACTACGACACGGCGCTGGCCGAGGTCCGGGCGTCGTCCGAGCGGGATCTGAAGACGGTCTACGAGGGGCTGGCGATCGCCGACCTGCGGGAGGCCGCCGACGTATTGCGCGTCGTGTACGAGGACACCGACGCCAAAGACGGTTATGTGAGCATGGAGGTCTCGCCCGAGCTGGCTCGTGACACGGACGGCACGGTCGCCGAGGCGCGGCGCTTGTGGGCGAGCGTCGATCGGCCGAACCTGATGATCAAGGTTCCCGGCACCGAGCAGGGGATTCCCGCGATCCGTGAGCTGATCGGCGCGGGGATCAACGTCAACATCACGCTGCTGTTCTCGACCAAGGTCTACGAGCGCGTGGTCGATGCGTATCTCGCCGGGTTGGAAGACCTGCGGGCAGACGGCGGTGAGCTCTCACGGATAGCGTCGGTGGCGAGCTTCTTTGTCAGCCGGATCGACTCGGCGATCGACCCGCGCGTCAGCCAGCGCGTTCAGGGAAAGGTCGGAATCGCCAACGCGAAGCTCACCTACGCCCGTTTCCGGGAGCTGTTCGACACTGAGCGCTTCCGGGCGCTGCGCGTCCACGGTGCCCAGGTGCAGAAGGTGCTGTGGGCCTCGACGAGCACCAAGAACGCCGCGTATCCGGAGCTGATGTACGTCGAGTCGCTGATCGGACCCGACACGGTGGACACGATTCCACCCGCCACCTACGAGGCGTTCAAGGCGCACGGGACCGCGCGAGAGACGCTCACCGAGGGGGTGCAGGAAGCCAGCCAAGCGCTGGAGGCGCTCGTCGCCGAAGGGGTCTCACTCGACGAGGTGACCGCGGCGCTGCTCGACGAGGGCATCGAGAAGTTCGAGCAGGCATTCGGCAAGCTGCTGGCCTCGATCGAGCAGTCGTTGAACGAACCGAGCGAGCTGGGGGCGGGAAAACTGACCCGATCGCTGCCGGCCGAGCTCGAGGCGCGGGTAAAAGCCGTGATCGCAGACTGGGGCGAGCAGGGCAAGGTCGGACGGCTCTGGGCGCATGATCAAACGCTGTGGACCGGGGCGGACGAGGACCGTTGGCTCGGTTGGCTGGGGGTGGCGATGGACCAGCGCACCCATGCGCACCGCTTCACCGCGCTGGTCGACGACATCCGCTCGGCGGGGTTCAAGGACGCGGTGCTGTTGGGGATGGGCGGGTCGAGCCTGTGCCCGGAGGTGCTGGCGTTGTCATTCCCCTCGCAGAGTCCCGGGCTTCCGCGTCTGCGGGTGCTGGACTCCACCGATCCGCAGCAGATCTCCTCGCTCGCGGATGAGCTGGATCTGGAGCAGACGCTGTTCTTCGTGTCCTCGAAATCGGGCACGACGCTCGAGCCGAACATCTTCGCCGCCCACTTCCACGCGCGGTTGACGGAGCTCGTCGGCGCTGAGGAGGCGGGGCGGCGGTTTGTCGCGATCACTGACCCCGGATCTCGGCTGCAGCAGCTCGCGGAGCGCGAGGGTTATCGCGCGGTCTTCCACGGTCTGCCGTCGATCGGCGGGCGCTACTCGGCGCTGTCTGACTTCGGGATGATTCCGGGCGCCGCCTGTGGCGTCGATGTGGTCGAGCTGCTCGAACGGGCGGAGCGGATGGCGCACGCCTGCGCGGCGTGCGTGCCCGCGGCTGAGAATCCCGGTCTGGAGCTCGGAGCGATCATCGGCGCCTGCACCGTCAGCGGTCGCGACAAGCTGACGCTCATCACCTCCTCGGGGATCCGCGACTTGGGGGCCTGGCTGGAGCAGCTTCTGGCCGAGTCGACCGGCAAGCACGGCAAGGGAGTGATTCCGGTCGATCGCGAGCCGCTCGGCCATGCCCGCTCCTACGGCGAGGACCGGCTGTTCGTCTACCTGCGTCTGGCATCTGATGCCGACGCGATCCAGGAGACGCGTGTGCAGGCGATCGAGGATGCGGGGCATCCGGTCGTGCGTATCACTCTGGATGACGTGTACGATCTCGGCGGCGAGTTCTTCCGTTGGGAGTTCGCCACCGCGGTCGCCGGATCGGTGATCGGCATCGATCCATTCGATCAGCCGGACGTCGAGGGCGCCAAGGTCGCGGCCCGTGAGCTGACCGACGCCTACGAAAAGGCTGGTTGGCTGCCCGACCTGTGGCCGTTCTATGAGGGTGAGGGGTTCGGCCTGTTCGCCGACGAGCGCAACGCGAAGGAGATCGAGAAATCGGCCCACCAGGATGGATCGTTTGACGGCTATCTCCGCGCGCATCTCGCTCGAGTTCAACCTGGGGATTACGTTGCGTTGCTGGCCTACCTGCCGATGAGCGCCGAGCACGAGCAGCTGCTCACCGACATCCGGGCGTTCATGCGCGACCTGCTCAGGACGGCGACCTGCGTCGGTTTCGGGCCGCGCTTTCAGCACTCGACCGGGCAGGCGTACAAGGGTGGCCCCGACTCCGGCGTGTTCCTGCAGATCACCTGTCACGACAGCGTGGAGCTGCCGGTGCCCGGTCACAGCTACACGTTCGGGACGGTCAAGGAGGCGCAGGCGAGAGCCGACTTCGACGTCCTCGCCAAGCGTGACCGGCGTGCGCTGCGAGTCCACCTCGCCGTCGACGCGACGGAGGGCCTCGAGGCGCTCAAGGCTGCGATCGAGCGGGTCCTGGCTCCGCCACCTGCGACCGAGCCGAGAAACGGAGCGCGCTGATGCAACTGGGAATGGTCGGGTTGGGCCGGATGGGATCGAACCTCGTGCGACGCCTGTTGCCCGCAGGACATGAGTGTGTCGTCTATGACGTCAACGACGAGACGGTCAAGGAGCTGGCGGGCGAGGGGGCGACGGGCGCCGGCTCGTTGCAGGAGCTCGTCGCGGCACTCGAGAAGCCGCGGGCGGTGTGGGTGATGGTTCCGGCCGGGCAGATCACCGAGCAGACGGTCAGCGAACTGGGGGAATTGTTGGAGGCCGGTGACACGATCATCGACGGCGGGAACTCGTATTACCGCGACGACATCATCCGCGCCGGCAAGCTCTCGAAGCAGGACGTCCACTACGTCGACGTGGGCACCAGCGGCGGCGTGTGGGGCCTCGAGCGCGGCTATTCGCTGATGATCGGTGGGGAGGAAGAAGCCGTGCGGCGCCTCAGCCCGGTGTTCCAGGCGATCGCCCCCGGTGTCGAGGCGGCGGCGCGAACACCGGGTCGCAGCGGCGAGCCGGCTACCGCGGAGCAGGGCTACCTGCACTGCGGGCCAAACGGCGCCGGGCATTTCGTGAAGATGGTCCACAACGGGATCGAGTACGGCGCGATGGCCGCCTACGCCGAGGGGCTGAACATCCTCAAGCACGCCAATGCAGGCAGTGTGCAGCGCGAGTCCGATGCCGAGACGGCGCCGCTCGAGCATCCCGAGGACTACCCCTATGACCTCAACCTGACCGATGTGACCGAGGTGTGGCGGCGCGGCAGCGTGATCGCGTCGTGGCTGCTCGACCTCACGGCATCCGCGTTGCTGGCGTCCCCGGAGCTCGAGGAGTTCTCGGGTCAGGTGTCCGATTCTGGGGAGGGGCGCTGGACGGCGATCGCGGCGGTCGAGGAAGGGGTCCCCGCGCCCGTGCTCCTAACCGCGGTGTTCTCGCGGTTTGCCTCTCGTGACCTGGATCACTTCGCCGACCAGGCGCTCTCGGCGATGCGCAGCCAGTTCGGCGGTCACGCCGAGAAACCCGCCCCATGACCAGCCACTTGGAGACTTGCCATGCCTGATCGCATCGCGATCCTGTTCGACATCGACGGCACGCTGATCATCACCGGCGGCGCCGGAGCCACGTCGTGGAGGCTGGCGTTCGATGAGCTGTATGGCATCCCGGCCGACATCGGCGAGTTCACCGACACGGGCATGACCGACCCCGACGTGGGACGTAAGACCTTCGAGGCGGTGATGCACCGCCAGCCCGAGCGAAAGGAGTTCACCCGCCTGCTCGAGCGCCGGCTCTTCTATTTGCACCAGACGGTGGAGGAGTCAGATGGCTACCGGGTCCTCGCCGGCGTGCAGGTGCTGCTGCCCAAGCTGATCGAGGACGGCTACCTGCTCGGCCTGGTCACCGGCAACCTCGAGGCGGCCGCTCACATCAAGCTCCACCGCGCGCAGCTCAACCGCTTCTTCTCCTTCGGCGGCTACGGGTCTGACTCGACCAACCGCGGCGAGCTGACGAGTATCGCTCTGCGTCGCGGGGCGCTCGTCTACGGAGAGCCGCTGTCCCCGGAGCAGGCGATCGTGGTCGGCGACACACCTCACGACGTGGAAGGCGCACACGCCGCCGGGATGCAGTGCGTGGGCGTTGGCAGCCACCACTTCAATGTCGACCAACTGCGTGACTCGGGGGCCGACTATGCGCTCGCGTCGCTCGAGGAGGCACTGCCGCTATGACGATCGAGAAGCAGCAGCGGCTCTACATCCTCTCCTTCGATCACGCGGCTCGTTCGAAAAGGGGCTGATGGGAATCACCGGCGAACCCACCGCGCAGCAGCGCGAGCGGATCTCTGAGTTGAAGTTGATCATCTACGACGGGTTTCGACGTGCGGTCGCGGACGGTGCTCCTGCGGATTCCTGCGGGGTGCTCGTCGACGAGGAGTTCGGCACCAAGATCGCGCGCTCGGCGGGGATGGAGGGCCTGACCCTGGCGATGCCGGTCGAGCGCTCCGGTCAGGACGAGTTCGACTTCGAGTTCGGCGATGCTTTCGGCGAGCATGTCGAAGCGTTTGCCCCTGACTTCGCGAAGGTGCTCGTGCGCTACAACCCGGACGGCGACCAGCGGCTCAACCGCCGCCAGGAAGAACGACTTGCGCAGCTGTCCGTGTGGCTGCACGCGCACGATCGAAAGTTCCTCTTCGAGCTGCTCGTCCCGGCGACGCCCGCTCAGCTCGAGCAGGTGGGCGGCGACCAGGACGTCTATGACCGCGACCTGCGCCCAGCGCTCGTCGTGCGCACGCTCGCGCAAATGCAAGAGGCGGGCGTTGAGCCGAACATCTGGAAGATCGAGGGCCTCGAAGCACGTGAGGACTGCGAACGAGTCGTCGCCCAGGCCCAAGTCGGGGGACGAGAGGACGTGAGGTGCGTGGTGCTCGGTCGCGGCGCGGATCTCGAACGTGTCGCTCAGTGGCTGAAGGTCGCCGCTCCGGTCGACGGCTATATCGGGTTCGCGATCGGCCGAACCCTCTGGTCTGACGCGCTGAGCGAGCGCCTCGCCGATCGACTCGATCGAGACGCAGCAACCGCACAGATCGCCGCCAACTATGGCCAGATGATCGACACCTACGCCGCTGCGGCCGTCTCGAGGCCAGTCGGCGCACGATGACGGCGACTGCCGCTGCGGCCGATCAGCGGGCGCTGGCGCCGGCGCGTCCGAAGGATCAGGTGCTGATCCTGTTCGGTGCCACCGGTGACTTGGCCAAGCGCAAGCTGTTACCCGGCCTGTTCCATCTCGCCGTGGCGGGCATGATGCCCGAGCGCTACCGAATCGTCGGCTCGGGGCGTCCGGGTGACGGCCCAGACGCCGATGGATTTCGTGAGTACGTCAAGGGAGCCCTGAGCGAGTTCGGGCGCCAGGAGCTCACCGACGAGAACTGGGCGCCATTCGCAAACAGCCTTTCCTTTGCCCCGGCCTCCGCCGAGCAACCCGAGGCGCTCGTGCAAGCAGTGACTAAAGCCGAGCGGGACCTCGGCGAGGATTCGGCGCGGCTGGTCTACCTGGCTGTTCCGCCGGACGCCTTCGGGCCAACGGTCGCGATGCTCGGAGCGGAAGGCCTCAGCGAACGCACTCGCTTGATCGTCGAGAAGCCGTTCGGACACGACCTCGCTTCAGCGCGCAGTCTCAACAAATCGCTGCATGCCGTGTTGGAGGAGTCGCAGATCTTTCGGATCGACCACTTTCTCGGCAAGGAGGCCGTCCAGAACATACTCGCGTTCCGCTTCGCCAACGGCCTGTTCGAGCCAATCTGGAACCGCCGACACGTCGACTACGTCCAGATCGATGTGCCCGAGCTGCTGACAATCGAAGGTCGCGCTGGATTCTTCGAGCAGACCGGGACATTCCGGGACATGGTCGTAACCCACCTCCTCCACGTGCTGGGCTTCATCGCCATGGAACCACCCAAGCGGCTCGATGCCCAGTCGCTTCGCGAGGCGACGGGAGAGGTGTTCGACGCGATCAAGCCCCTCGATCCGACCCGGACGATCTTCGGGCAATACGACGGCTACCGATCAGAACCCGGCGTAGCCTCGGGATCAAACGTCGAGACATTCGCCGCGGTCGAGGTGCTGATCGACAACGAACGCTTGGGCAGGGGTGCCCTTCCAGCTGCGGACCGGCAAGGCTCTCGCCGAGAGCCGCCACACGCTCACCCTCGGTTTCAAGCAGCCCACCCGGCGGATGTTCAAGGCTGAGGACGATGTCTCCTCTGCGGCGCGGCCGAACGAGATCTCGTTTGAGCTATCGGAGCCCGGTGTGATCTGGGTCGACTTCCTCGCCAAGCGGCCTGGGGCGAGGATGGAGCTCGGAGCCGCGTCGCTGAGATTCCGCTACGGCGACTCGTTCGAAGTCGCCAACGAGCTCGAAGGCTACGAACGTCTGCTCCACGATGCGATGCTCGGCGACCACACGCTGTTCACCAGCGCCCACGGGATCGAACGGCTCTGGGAGATCTCGGCCCCGCTTCTCGGGCGGCCGCCTGAACCATCGACCTACGCCCGTGCTTCCTGGGGACCTGACGGCATCAACCAGCTGGTCGCACCCCACCGCTGGCACCTGCCCTATCAATGACCGATCGAGGAGCATCGTAATGCCACAACGCGTGCTTGTCCTGAGCAACGAAGAGCTGGCTGACGCCAACGAGGTACCCCAGGCGATTCGACCGCTGATCGACGAGGCCGAAGAGATCTACGTCGTCGCTCCGACGTTGACCAGCTGGATGCAGTGGCTGACCGACGACAGAGACGGTGCACTAGTAGCGGCCGACAAACGTCTCCGGACGGTCTTTGAGCACATGCACGCGGGTGGCCTTAGGCCCCACGGAGAGGTTGGCGCCGAGAACCAGGTCACTGCGATTGCCGATGCGCTGGCTCAATTCGACGCTGATCTGATCGTGCTCAGACTCCACACTCGCGGGAGTGAGCACGAGAACCGGCGTGAGCAGGGGATAGCCGCGCAGATCCGCTCGCACTTCGACGTGCCGACGATCGCGTTCTACTTCGATAGCGAAGGGCAGGTCGTGGAGCGAGAGGAAGCTTAAGCAAGCGCGGTTCGAGCGGGTCGGAGGGCGGCACCCGCGCCCGAGCCGGCGCCGCGATCATGGCGTTCCGTCTGGCGAGGGTAAGACCTGGCGACCAGACGACGCTACATACATATGGATCCCGTTCAAGGAGCGCACCAATGAGCAAGCAAACCTTCGTGATCGTCGGCGCGAGCTTGGCTGGCGCCAAGGCAGCCGAGACTCTGCGGGAGCTCGGCTTCGAAGGCAGGGTTGTTTTGCTTGGCGCGGAGGACGAGCGTCCATATGAGCGCCCGCCACTGTCCAAGGACTATCTGAGCGGCAAGGTCGGTCTGGAGAAGGTCTACCTCCACCCGCTGGATTTCTATGAGAGCCACGAGATCGAGCTGCGCACGGCGACAACGGTCGAGCGCGTCGATCCCGGAGCGTCCGAGGTAGTCCTTACGGGTGGCGAGCGGCTCGGCTATGACCGGTTGCTGCTGGCCACCGGTGCCGAGCCGCGCCGGCTCTCGCTTGCGGGAGCGGACCTCGACGGCATCTACTACCTGCGGACCCTCCCCGATTCCGATCGGCTGCGGGAGCGCATCCAAGGCGGCGGCAAGCTGGTCGTTGTCGGCGCCGGCTGGATCGGCTGTGAGGCAGCGGCCGCGGCCCGCCAGGCTGGTCTCGAAGTGACCGTGATCGACCCGAACGCGGTGCCGCTCGAGCACGTGCTCGGCGCCGAGGTGGGTGCGATCTACCGCGACGTTCATACCGACCATGGCGTCGAGATGCTCCTCGGCACCGGGGTGGAGGCATTTGAGGGCGAGGGCCGGGTGGAGCGCGTGCGCACCTCCGACGGGGGCCTGATCGATTGCGACTTCGTCGTCGCGGGGATCGGCGCGAGTCCGCGGACTGAGTTGGCGGCCGGCACGAAGATCGCGGTCGGCAACGGTCTCGTGACCGATGAGTTCCTCCAGACCGCTGTGGAGGGCATCTTCGCCGCCGGGGACGTCGCCAACGCTCGCCATCCGTTGTTCGGAGAGCTGCGAGTGGAGCACTGGGCAAACGCGCTGCATCAGGGGCCCGTCGCGGCGCGCAACATGCTCGGCGCCGCCGATGCTCAGGACCCGGTGATGGACCATCCGACCGCCTATGACCGGATCCCTTACTTCTACTCCGACCAGTACGACGTCGGGATGGAGTACAGCGGCCACGCCACCGCTTGGGATGAGGTCGTCTTCCGCGGTGATGTGGCCAATCGTGAGTTCATCGCCTTCTGGCTCAAGGACGAGCGCATCCTGGCCGGCATGAATGTCAACGTCTGGGACGTTCCCGAGCAGATCCAGGCGCTGATCCGCTCGCACCTGCGGGTCGATCGCGACCGCTTGGCCGATCCCGACACGCCGCTGACCGAACTGGCTCCAGACCGCGAGGTCTCACATGCCGAGCGCTGAGGCACCGATCAGCCTGGGGCGACGGCTGACCAGTTCGCAGGGGTGGCTCGATGGGGTGGCCGAGCGCCTTCAGCCGGCGGTCGGCCAGGCGGTGAGGGGTCGTCCGTGGCTGCACAACCTGCTCGACGGCACATGGCTGGGAGCCCCGCTTCATCCCGCCCTGACCGACGTCCCCGTGGGTGCCTGGAGCGCCGCATTCGTGCTCGACGCGGTTTCGACCGTCACCGGCTCAATGGGAGCGCGGAGCGCCGCCAACGGCGCTCTGGCCGTCGGCGTCGCGGGCGCCGTGCCGGCGGCGCTGACCGGAGCTTCGGATTGGCAGGACCTGACCGGCGAGTCACGGCGCATCGGCACGCTGCATGGCCTGCTCAACAGCGCCGGTTTGGTCCTCAACATCGCTTCGTTGGCTTATCGGCGCCAGAGCCAGTACGGAAGGGGCCGCGCGTTGAGCGCGCTGGCGTTCGCGATGTCGGGGACCGCCGCGCACCTGGGTGGGGAGCTCAGCTTCGGCCTCGGTGTCCGGGTCAACCAGACCTTCGACGGCGCGCAGCCGTCGGAGTTCACGCCGGTGAGCGAACAGGGCGCCGGCGGGCTCGAGGCGGGTGAGATGCGCCGGGTGACGCTCGACGGCACCGCGGTGCTCCTGGCCCGCGCTCAGTCGGGGCGGTTGTGTGCGATCGCCAATACTTGCAGCCATCTCGGTGGACCGCTTGACGAAGGCTCGCGTGAGGGCGACGTGGTGACGTGTCCGTGGCACGGCTCACGCTTTGACCTGCGCAGCGGCCGCGTGCTCGAGGGCCCGGCGGTGTTCGCCCAGCCACGCTACGAGGTGCGGGAGAGCGACAGCGGGATCCAGCTGCGGGCAGCGCCCGAGCAATGAGCCGGCGTGGCATCAACCCCGCCGGTGTCGACGAAGGGAGCAGCCAGATGATCGAGCATGAGCAGTGGCACGAGCTGGGTCAGCAATTGCGGGTCGACTCGGTCCGTGCGGCGGCCGCCGCCGAGTCTGGTCATCCAACATCATCGATGTCGGCGGCGGATTTGATGGCGGTCCTGCTGGCGAAGTACCTGCGCTATGACTTCGATCGTCCCGAGCTGGCGAGCAATGACCATCTGATCTTTTCCAAGGGTCACGCTTCGCCGCTCTTGTACTCGCTCTACAAGGCCGCGGGGGCGATCTCCAACGAGGAGCTGCTGACGTTTCGGAAGCTCGGGAGCCGGCTGGAGGGCCATCCGACCCCGGAGATCCCGTGGGTCGACGTGGCAACCGGATCGTTGGGCCAGGGGTTGCCGTGCGCCGTCGGTGTGGCGCTGTCAGCCAAGCGACTGGAGCGGCTCTCCTACCGCACCTGGGTGCTGTGCGGCGACAGCGAGATGGCGGAGGGGTCGATCTGGGAGGCGTTCGACCACGCCAGCCACGAGACGCTCGACAACCTGATCGCGATCATCGACGTCAACCGCCTCGGCAAAGAGGCGAGACGATGCTCGGCTGGAACACCGCCGCCTACGTGCGCCGGGCCGAGGCCTTCGGCTGGCGAGCGATCGAGATCGACGGCCACGACCTGGCGGAGATCGACCGCGCCTTCGAGCAGGCACTGGCCAGCGACGGCCGGCCGGTCGCGATCGTGGCCAGAACGATCAAGGGCAAGGGGGTGAGCGCTGTCGAGAACCGCAACGGCTTTCACGGCAAGCCGCTCGAGGACCCCGATGCGGCGGTCCGAGAGCTCGGCGGCCGACGGAACATCGTGGTCCGTCCCACCGCGCCGGATGAGGATGCCGAGCCGTACCGGTTCGCAGTCGGCGAGGCGCCGGCGGCGAGCTGGGAAGTGGGCGAGAAGGTCGCGACCCGCAGAGCGTTCGGGGATGCGCTCGCCGCACTTGGCTCCTCGGACCCGCGGATCGTGGTGCTCGACGGTGAGGTGGGCAACTCGACCTACGCCGGGCTGTTCGGTGACGCGCATCCCGAGCGGTACTTCGAGATGTACATCGCCGAGCAGCAGCTGGTCGCGGCCGCGGTGGGCCTGCAGGTACGCGGCTGGGTCCCGTTCGCATCGACCTTTGCCGCGTTCTTCTCCCGCGCGTATGACTTCATCCGGATGGCAGCGGTCAGCCGCGCTGACATCCGGCTGGTCGGCTCGCATTGCGGCGTCTCGATCGGCGAGGATGGCCCGTCGCAGATGGCGCTCGAGGACATCGCGTCGCTGCGCGCGGTCCAGGCAGCACGGTCCTCTATCCCTCCTGTCCCAACCATACCGCCAAGCTCGTCGCGACGATGGTCGAGCGGCCGGGGATCGTCTACCTGCGCACGACCCGTGCTGCGACACCCGCTCTCTATGGCCCCGAGGAGAGCTTCGAGATCGGCGGCTCACGGGCGGTGCGCTGCACCGATAACGACGAGATCACGCTGGTCGCGGCCGGGATCACCCTGCATGAGGCACTTGCCGCCGCCGACGAGCTTAGGCGGGACGGGATTGCCGCTCGGGTGATCGACCTCTACTCGGTCAAGCCGATCGACGAGCAAACGCTGATCGAAGCGGCGCTTCAGACGGGCGCGATCGTCACCGTCGAGGATCATTACCCCGAGGGAGGAATCGGCGACGCCGTACTCGAGGTGTTCGCCGACGATGCCTCGAGACCACGCATCGTCAAGCTAGCCGTGCGTGAGATGCCGACCTCCGGGACGCCGGCGGAGCTGCTCGAGCAGGCCGGCATCGACCGCGAGCACATCGTGCGGGCGGCGCGAGCGCTGATGGGCGTGCGCTCAACCGCGTGATCGCTGATCCATGAGCAATCCTGGGACGCCACATCGAGTCGTCGTCGTGGGGGGTGGCTTCGGCGGCTTGCAGGCGGTCCGCAAGCTTCGCGGGGCGCCGGTGCAGGTGACGCTGATCGATCGTCGCAACTTCCACCTGTTCCAGCCGCTGCTCTACCAGGCCGCGACAGGTGCGCTCTCACCGGAGGAGATCGCCGCACCGTTGCGCGCGATCCTCAAGCGCCAGCGCAACGTCCGCGTCGTGATGGGCGAGGTGCACGGGTTCGACCTCGACCGCCGCCGCGTTGTCCTCGACGCGCTCCCGGATGGCGAGTCGGGCATCGAGATCGAATACGACACGCTGGTCGTCGCCGGCGGCTCCCGTTACTCCTACTTCGGCCACGATGAGTGGCGGCGCTTCGCATTCGAGGTCAAGTCGCTGGAAAGCGCGCTGGCGGTCAGACGACGGATCTTCACCGCTTTCGAAGCGGCCGAGCTCGAGCAGGATCCAGTGCGGCGCGCCGCCTGGTTGACGTTCGTGGTCGTCGGTGGTGGACCGACGGGCGTCGAGATGGCCGGGCAGATCGCGGAGCTCGCCAGTGACACGCTACGCCGCGACTTCCATGCGATCGACTCACGACACGCCCGGATCCTGCTCGTCGAGGCCTCCGAGCGCATCCTGCCGGCATTTCCACCCCGGCTCTCGACGAAAGCGGCCGCCGCGCTGCAACGGCTCGGGGTGACACTCGTGCTCGACACGTCGGTCATCGACATCGACGAGCATTCCGTCTGCACCCGAGGGCGTGACGGCACAAGTCAGCGCCTGCCGACGCGGACGATGGTCTGGGCGGCCGGGGTCATCGCCTGCGAGCTGGCCGGCTCACTTGCCGCTGCCAGCGGGACCAAGACCGACCGCACGGGACGCGTCGTGGTCGGAGAAGACCTGACGATCGCTGGATATCCCGAGGTGATCGCGCTCGGAGACATGGCCGAAGTTCACGACGCCGGCGGCCAGGCCGTAGCGCTGCCCGGACTGGCTTCGGTTGCGATGCAGCAGGGTCGCTACGCCGCCAAGGCTCTAGAGGCGCGAATGCGGGGTGATCGGCCGGAGCCCTTCCGCTACGTCGACAAGGGCAACCTCGCGACGATCGGTCGCGCGAGCGCCGTCGCGGATATCAAGGGGGTTCAGATCAGCGGCGCGCTCGCCTGGATCACCTGGGTGGGCGTCCACATCTTCTATCTGATCGGGTTCCAGAACCGGCTGTTGGTCCTCACGCGTTGGGCGTTCAGCTTTGTGACCCGCGGACGTGGCGCGAGGCTGATCACCGGGACGGAGGATGCCGCTGCGCCTAAAAGCGGCTCTCCGGGCATGATCGTAGGTGAGGTCACGCGAACGCTTGTTCGTGTGGGAGGGTGAGTTTGACCGGTCCGCAGGTGAGGTGAACGAGCGCGAGCGCGGCGTTGGCGGAGTGAAACCCGTAG
>JAABUZ0100006098.1_pt1 | contig 15306 bp, 15 predicted proteins | sample 5562091 | NCBI WGS metagenome assembly JAABUZ01 (sample SAMN12813069, study PRJNA571459) | rock metagenome | isolation source: Antarctica rocks | place: Antarctica: Victoria Land, Linnaeus Terrace sud | collected 2015-12-21 | reverse complement strand
TTCGCAAATCTGCAGGTGTGCTCCAGGTCGAACCTCCGCACATAGGCCCGCCAGAGCAGGGGCAGGTCGGGCGCACCGGGCCCGCGTCACCACAGCCACAGGCGCTTGGGGATCCTGGCCGGCCGCCTCGGCGCGGCGCTTGACGATCAGCGCCACGCTCTGGGCGGTCAGGCGGGAGTGACAAGCTGTCCCCACTTGCTCATCCGGCGGAAGACAGCCGGCGCGTCGTCCTCGAGGAGCGCCCGCCAGGCGCGCAGCGCCCGGACGCACACACGCCTCGGGATGATCCCGTACGGCAGCCCGACAATCTCTGGCGGCTTGGGTGGCGCATCGCGGCCGGTATGGCAAGTTCCCGGCCCTCGCGCGGGCGGTACATGGCTTCCAGCGGTACCTCCGACGGAACGGTCACCTGATCCCCAGCTACGCCCAACGCCGGCGAGCCGGCCAGGCGATCTCCACCGCGTTCGTCGAGTCGCTGGTCAACGCGCTGCTCAGCAAGCGCCTTGCCAAGAAGCAGTCTATGCAGTGGACGCCTGAGGGCGCCCACCTTTTGCTCCAAACCCGGACTCGGACGCTCAATGGCGATCTGGCGGCCACCTTCCGCACGTGGTACCCCGCCTTCTCACTCAAGGGCGAGCCCACCAACGCCACCCCGCTCGCGGCTGTTCACCCCCACTTTGTCATGCCCTCCAGAAGGGGGCTCCAGCTCCATTAGGCTTGATAGAGGTGACAGGCGAGATGCTGGGTCCCGACACTTCGCATCGCTGGGCGCTCATTCCAGCATACCGGCATGAGATGTGGGCACCGCTCAGCAAAGAGGCACCGGTCACGACGCGCCCGCGTGTCGAGTGGGGCGATGTTGTTTGCGATCATGGCCCGGTCCCAACGCTGGTCAGGGTCGGGCGATGGGATCGAGTTCAGGAGCAGCTGTGTATACGGGTGCAGCGGCGTCCGCATCACCGTCTCGGCCGGGCCTTGTTCAACCACCCGTCCGCGCGCCATCACCATGATCTCGCCGCCCAGGTAGTAGGCGCTCGAGAGGTCGTGCGTGATGAACACAGTCGTCATGCCATATCGTCCCATGAAATCGATCAGGATATTCATGAAGATTGCGCGCACGGCGACGTCGAGCATCGAGATCGGCTCGTCTGCGATGATCACCTGTGGACGCAACAGATACGCTCGTGCGAGCATCACGCGCTGACGCTCTCCGCCGGAGAGTTCGTGCGGATAACGTCCAAGCACATCCGCCGGCCTGAGATTGACCGCATGCAACGCATCCTCGATGAGGTTCGTCCGGGCTGCTTTGCCGGACGCCAGCTTGAACTTGTCGAGCGTCATGCTGAAGACGCGGTCGATGCGATAGAAGGGGTTATAGATTCCGTACGGGTCCTGAAAGATCGCCTGGACCTCTTTGCGGTAGCGAGCCATGCCGTCGCCGCGAAGTCGATAGACATCGGCGCCGCGGTACAGGACCGTGCCACTCGTGGGTGGACTCAGCCCGAGCAGCGACCGGGCCACGGTCGTCTTGCCGGAGCCAGACTCGCCAACGATGCTCAGCATCCGCGGCGGTGATTGCGCCAGGCTCAGCGAGATCCGATCGGCAGCCATGACGCCACCACCGCTCGGCGCCGCATTGCCGAACTGCTTCGTCACGTCGCGCATCTCGAGCAGGGGGACGGTCGACGTGCTCACGCCTCGCTCCGGGCCGAGGATTCAGCGTAGAGGTGACAGGCTACGTGCCGATCCAACTCGACCGGTTGTGCTCTCCACGGCAGCGCTCGTTCGCCCGGCGCCACTAGAGCCAGGTGCGGTGGTTTGCCCTCGCATACCGGCATCGCGTGCGGGCAGCGAGGGTGAAAACGGCACCCCGCTGGCCAAGCGATGGGGCTCGGCGCCACGCCCGCGATGCCGGAGAGTCGCAGCCGCGCGCCGCCGATCGCCGGGATCGACTGCATGAGTCCCCGAGTGTAGGGATGAAGGCTGTTCTTGAGCACCGACCGTACATCACCCACCTCGATGACCTGTCCGGCGTACATAATCGCGGTGCGGTCAACCAGTTGCGCGTGGACTGGCAGATCGTGGCTGACGAGCAGGATCGCGACGCCGAGGTCGCGCCGGAGCGCCATCAGTGTCTCGAGGATCACCCGCTGCACGTTCACGTCGAGGGCCGTGGTCGGTTCGTCGGCGATGATTAGCTCGGGATCCATTGCGATTGCCGTCGCGATTATCGCACGCTGCTTCATACCCCCCGATAGCTCGTGCGGATAGAGCCGCGCCACGCGCCCTTCCAGCCCCACTTTTTCCAGGAGCAACGGTATCCTGGTGCGCGCCGCCGCTCGGTCGATCCCGTGGGCCGTCATGCCGTCCGCGATCTGGTCACCGATGCGCAGTACCGGATTGAGCGAATTCATCGACCCCTGTGGCACGTATGAGAGATGTTCCCAGCGGTAGTGGCGAAGCTCACCGGGAGAGAGCGTCATGAGGTCCACCGGTGTGCTCGCATCACGCGGCGTAAACCAGACATGCCCGGTTGCTTGGCGATTGCCAAAGCGCACGATCTGCAAGATCGCCTCAACGAACGTCGTCTTGCCGCAGCCGGATTCGCCGGCGAGGCCGAAGATCTCGCCACGCTTGATAGTCAAATTCGCGCCATCGACCACGCGCGCGACACCGCGCTGCGTACGGAAGTGAACGCGTAAGTCCTCGACCTGGATGAGCGGGCTGGAGCGATCAGCGGGCGCCGTGGACTGAGACGCGGTCTTCGTCTGCATGCAATCAGTCCGCGCTGCGCAGGCGCGGGTTATAGAGTTCTTCCAAGCCCTGGTTGATCAGCACCACCCCGAAGAACAGGAGCACCAGCAGGGCGACCGGTGCCGCGAAGATTGCCCATTTGCCAAGGCTGAGCACCCCCCACTGCTGCGCAAAATTAATGAGCAGGCCAAGGTCCATGGTATCGCTGCCACCAGGCCCGAGGCCGATGACCTCCAACCCGACCAGCGCGAACGCCGCTCCCAGGGCGGAAGCGGCGAAGCCGATGCCGATGAATGGCAGCATGTTCGGCAGGATGTCGCCGACGATGATCTCGCGATCCGTCATGTTGGTGATCTTCGCGAGTTCGACATACGGGCGCTCGCGCAAGCTCAACACCTGAGCACGGATGACACGTGCGGCGTAGGGCCAGCTGAAGAGGGCGAGAATGATCGCCAACTGTGCCACCGTCACACGCGGGACGTACGCCGCGAGGATGATGATCAGGGGCAAGGTGGGAATGACAAGGAACATGTCGGTCACGGTGCGCAGCGTGGCATCGGTGCGCCTGCCGCGGTAGCCCGCGCTGAAACCGACTGCGATGCCAATCAACGTCGACAGCACGCCCGCGATCGCCGCGACAAGTAGCGAGTTCGGAAGGCCGATCAGCACCAGCGCGAGCACGTCGCGTCCGAAGCGGTCGGTCCCCAGAAGATGCTCTCGACTCGGATCCAAAAAGATCGCGAAAGAACCGGCAACGAGCGGGTCCGTTTTGCCCATCACGAGGTAGATGACGAACTGATGCGCAAGCGCGAGCGCGATCAGCGCGGCGAGAATGATTGCCCCTACGCGGAGCTTGGCGCTACTCCTCCAGACGCGCGCGAATCCCATTTCGTCCTCCCGAAAGCATGGGCGCTAGCGGATGTACTTCACCCGCGGATCTAACAATGGTAGGCAGAGATCGATGGCGAGGTTCAGGGTGAGGACAAAAAAGATGAGTAGGATCACGATTCCCTGAGCGGTGTTCACGTCCTTGATCTGAATCGCATTGATGAGCAGATTACCGATCCCGGGGTAGTTGAACAGCCGCTCCACGAGCACGTTGCCATTGATGACCGCCCCGAGTGTAATGCCGAGGGCGGTAATTTGCGGCAGCCAGGCATTCCGCATGACGTAGCGAAAGAGGATGCTGCCAGTTGGCAACCCCTTCGCCGTGGCGAACGTCAGATAGTCTTCACCGAGCACATTTACCACGAGCACACGGGTCGTGATCAGCCAGTTGCACGCACCGACGAGGGCGGTGGCTGCCACTGGGATGACCGCGTGCTGTATGACGCTGGCAACAAACGGTGCGTTCCACCCGATGGTGAGACTCGCCTCGTATGCGGAGTTGGCCGGCAGAAGAGCGTGCTGATAGGCAAAGAAGAAGACGAAGAACAGGGCCACGAAGTACGCCGGCACGTGCGACAGCAGCAAGGCGAGATTCGTCACCAGCCCCGCGCTGCGGGACCGCCGTGACCAGCCGACCAACGTACCCCCGCACACGCCCACCGCCCATGCGAGCAGGGTCGCGCTCCCGAGCAGACCGAGCGTCCACGGCAATGCGCGCAGGATGAGCGCCGAGGCGGGCACCGGATAACTGACAATGGAGGGGCCGAAATCTCCATACAGCACCACCCGGTTTAGATAGTGAACGTACTGATCGAACAGGTTACCGTCCAGGCCAAAGACGGTGCGGTAGTAGGCGACAATCGCCTCTGATCCTCCCTGCCCGCCGTACTGCCCCTGCTGCTCCATTTGCGCGACGATGGAGCCGATTGGATCACCTGGAATCAGGCGGAAAAAGAGGAAGGAGGCAGTGAACGCGCCCCATAGCGTAACCAGGTACAGTCCGAACCGACGCAGCATGTACGCCAGCGTGACGTTGAGCCGCCAGCGTCCTAGACGCGGCAACGTGGCGACAACGACCGGATCGAGCTCGACGGACTCGACGACGATTTCGGGTTGGGATTGAATCGCCACGCTTGGTGCGTACCCGCGCTGGTGAGTTGCGAAGGCCAGCCGACCCGGGACTACTGTTGCCCGGTCGGTTTGAGGTTACCGACGACGAATAGGAACTGAGCCCACCAGTTGGCCGAGATGTTGTAGCGGTTGTCTTGAGTGGGCCAGCCGGTCCAGTACGTGGTGTTGAACAGAAACGGGTAAACCGTCTGGATGACTGGAAGCGCGGGCAGATTCTTGAGAAATGCCTCCAATCCCTGATCGAACAGTGGCTTGTTGTGCGCATCATCGGGATTGACGGCATCCAGCTTCGTGGCAATGTCATTGAGCTCGGGGATGCGCGTACGCGTCGGGTTGTAGATACCGGAAGCCACCCGCTGTCCGATCGGCTTGTAGAGCTTATCTTCAAACTGGCTGTACAGCTGATTTGGGTCAAGCGCCGAACCGCAGAGCCAGTGCGAGGTCATATCGTACGCGCCGGTGTAGTAGGCGTCGTTGAACGGCGAGCCAGGTAAGCTACGCACCTGAATGTCGATACCGACCTGCTTGGCATTCACCGCGAGTGACTGCGCGATCTGATATTCGGGATCGCCGACAGGCACCGGCGTGATCAGGTTGATCGAGAGCGGCGTACCGTTCAACTGCCGCGTATCACCCTGCTTCGTTGCCCCAATGCCATCCAGCAGCTGCGCCGCTTTCTGGGGATCGTAGACCAGGTCATACTTCTTCTGGATATCGTCGTTCCGCCACTTGTCGTTGGCGGCCCAGCCGGCCCACGGGTACTTTGCGGCGACGGACGGCGGCTGCCAGATCGACTGAGCCACAGTGTCGCGATTGAGCAAGTACGACATCGCTTGCCGACCCTCAACGGATGCGAACAGTCCCGTTGGTGAATCCTGATTCATCCACATGCCACGCGGGCACGGATCCTGAAACTGCAGCTGCAACAGGTTCTGGTACCCGTTGGACTTGATCGCTTCCTGATTCGGAAACTGCAGCGAGGGGATGTCGGTATTGCCGCGCATGAACTCTTGCGCCGAGGCATCGGCGGGCAGAAGCTGGCGCCAGATCAGGTACTGGGGAGCCGGATCGAGACTTGCTTTGTTCCAATAGTTGGGGTTCTTCTTCCAGACGAACATAAATTGCTGCGGGATGACGCGATCCAGGACATACGGTCCGGTATAAACCGGCGGGTTGTTGTGGAATGTGTTCGCGTCCTGCTGCTCCCAGACGTGCTTCGGTGCGACTTTGATCACATCTTGCGTGATGCCGGCGATGAAGTAGTAATGGAACCGCGGATTTGGCTGCTTGAGCTTGATGACCACGGTAGCCGGATCGGGCGCCGTGACGCTATCCACGAAGGTCGCTACCTGAGCTGCGCCGACGAAGTTGGTGTGCTCTCGCAGCATCGAAAATGTGAAGAGGACGTCAGCCGCGGTGTACGGTTGGCCATCACTCCACTTCGCCTGTTGGTTGAGCGAGAGTGTTAGTTGGGAGTAATCCGGGTTGTACTCATACTTTGTCGCAAGCCAGGGGATGACCTTGCCCTGCTCGAAGTTGGCGTAGAACATGCACTCACGGCAGACCTGGGTGATGCCGTACGATGCCTGCTCGCCGTTCGGAATGTACGGGTTGAAGCTGTCAAAAATATCTGTTTTGGATTGCTCGAAGATGACCGTTTGGTTGCGCGGCGTCGGAATGTTGGCGGAGCTCCCCTGACCGCCGGACGCGTTCGGCACAGTGGTCGGTGCCACTGTTGCTCCGCTCGCCACACCAGTCTGAGACGTGGCCGGGTTCGGTGTCAGCGTTGGGTAGTCGTTACTGCTGCACGCCTCGAGGAGCGGCAGCACAGCTAGCGTGGCACCCAGCCGCACCAGCGTACCCAGCGCGTGCCGACGACTCATGTTCAATGAGGATGTCGTTGGCATCGCGATTCCCCCTTCTCGCTATGGCCTGAGAACAGTCCGAGCCACGCCGATTGCGATGCCCGTGCACGGGCCAACATCTAAGGATCATCAGGCGCGACATTGTTGAGCCTAGACCACGCCCCCAACTGCGCAACCCCGCTCCCCACGCGCGAGAGGCTAGCATCGTCAGTGGGGGGGTGTCAAGAGTCTGCGCGAGCTAAATTTAGGGTGTGATTGGAAGATGTACAGGGGTTACCGGGCGGGGGGGTGGAGCAGATAGGGTGGGCGCGGCGCGGATGGTGACGGTCACGAGGCGATTCTGCAACTGGCGGTGGTGCTGGGTGACGGGGCGAAGTGGATCTGGCAAGAGGTGGCGGCGAGCTTCGGTGGCGAGCGGACGGAGATTGTCGATTGGCGGCACAATGCCGAGCACCTCTGGGATCTCAGCAAGGCGCTGCACGGCGAAAGCAGGTCCGCGACCACAGCGTGGGCCGAACACGCCGAACATCTGTTGTGGCGGCATGGCCCAGTGCCGCTGCTGGCGCTGCTGCGCGAGGCCGCCGCGCCGAACGATGATGCGCCCAAGGTGTTGCAGCGCAAGCGCGCAATTCACCGCCAATGCGCTACGGATGCAGTATCCGCTGTTCCGTCAGCAGGGTCTGCCGGTGGGCAATGGCGCAGTCGAAGGTGGAGCCAAGCACCTGGTCCAGCAATGCATGAAGCGAGCAGGCATGCGCTGGAGCGAACTCGGTGCCCGAGCTATCCTGCACCTGCGCTGCAGCACGCTCAGTGATCCCATTCTTGGTCGACTCGCGTCATGACTGCCATTCCTCGGTCACACCCGCGCGAGCCCGAGCCACAGGCGGCGGCCCAGCGTAGGTCTTGAGGCGCGCGCGTGGTCTGGCGGGAGCGGACGTTCGGACCGCATGCGCTGCATAAACTCACCCACCTTCAAGTCAAAGCCGCCTTCGGTTTGCCGGCTCAGGTGGTAGTCCGCGCAAGCTCCAAGTCGCCAACGCCTACAAATTGGATCACACCGGTCAGCGCACATTTGGCGCGCTCGGTGGCCTGGCCTTTGAGGACCGCATTCTGCGCAACTGCCCGCACCGCGCTGTTTTCCAGCAACCACGTAGCTTATCGCGAATACGGGCCCAGCGGGAGTCCCACTTCCCGCCCGGTAGCCATCGAGTCGATGCCGGCCTGCAGGATCTCCTGAGCGTCGCGCGACAGGTCCGGCCGGATCATTCCCTCGAACGGCTGGTCGTGCAGTAGACAATGGCAGAAATAGTCCGGGGCGGAGCAGTAATGGTCGGGCAGGGGTGGGCTGGCTAGCGTGTCCGTCTGGGTGCTCCCGCGCTCGCCGGATGCTCCCGTTACAGCGACCTGGAGCTCGCTCTGGCCCGTTACAGCGATCGCGCCTGTCTGGCCGTAGACCATCGTGGGACTCCGGCCCGGAACGGCCGGCTGCGTCCAGGTCCCTTCACATACAGCGTGACCCTTCGGATAGCCGAGCACAAGGATGGCATTGTCGTCCACCGTGAAGAAGTCTTTCGCATAACGGCCACCCAGCGCGAGCACTTTGCTCGGCTGGCCCATGAGCCAGCGACTGAGAATCGCGCCGTACGAGCAGAAGTCGATATAAGCGCCGCCACCGTTGCGTTCGCGGTCGATCAACCAGCCCCAGCCGACACGCGCGACTGGCCCCTGGCTAGCGTACTTGGGTGGCGGGCCGCCGTGGCCGGCCCGATGGTGGACCTGCCAGACATGACCGATGCGCCCGTCGTCCACCAGGCGCTTGGCGTGGTGATAGGCCGGCGACCAGTTGGTCGGCCAGTTGACCATCAGGCGGATGCCGGTGCGGGCAGCCGCGGTCGCAATCTCGTCCGCAAGGCCGAGCGTCGCTGCCATGGGCTTTTCCTTCATCACGTGCACTCCGCGGCTCGCGGCTTCGGCGACCACCGCGGCCGCGTTTCGGTTGTCGGCGCAGGTGATGATCGCTTCAGGCCGGGCTCGGTCGTACAACTCCTCGGCAGTCGGGAAGGCGGGTATACCTGAATGCTCGGCGGCGTAGAAGGCGCGCTGTTCGGCGTCGTCGATCGACATACCGACAACCTCAGCATCTGGGCACGCGAGCGCCGCCTTGATCAGCCCGCGAAAGTGCAGGTGCGAGGCATCAACCAGTCCCAGCCGAATCCTGGCCATCAGACGGCCAGACCAGCAGTCGGCTCTCGCATGGGGGTTGGCGTGAAGGCGGCGACTCGCGAAAGCGGCAGGCTCACCGGCTTGCCCTCCTCAGCCGATCGATAGATCGCCATGACGAGCTCGAGGGCATCCCGCCCGTCAGCGCCGGTCATCGCCAGCGGCGTGTCGTCGAGCACTGCGTCGACCAAGTGGGCGAGCTTCCGGTAGTGCAGCTCTGCTAATGGCACCTCCGTCATGTGAAGCTGGCGCCATCCGCGCAAGTAGTCCGGCTCCTCGAATCGCGTCGTGAAGACGCTCGGTCCGTCACCCGGACCGCCCCGCATCAAAATTGAGCCATGCGATCCATCGATCGACGTATATCCGTGGCGCGCGACCGCCGCCCAGGTGGTATACCAGGTGCCCAGTGCTCCACTCCGAAACCTGAGCGTCGCGGCGACGGTGTCCTCTACATCGGCATCTGCCACAAGCGCGCCGGCCGCGTAGGAGTCCTCACGGAACCGGGCAGAGGTGCCATACACGCTCTCGACTGGGCCCATCAGCCAGTTGAGCATGAAGGCCGTGTAGCTACCCCAGTCCATCAGTACACCACCTCCGGCCTGCGCTTTGCGCAGAAACCACGAACTGTTGTGAGCCGAGGGGGCGCAGCTCACCAAGCTGACCGCCTGGATCCTGCCAATCGTCCCCTCGTCGAGCAGCCTCCTAACAGTCTGCCAGCTGTTGCTGAAGCGCGTCTGGTAGCCCATGCTGAACTTGACGCCGGCGCGGTCGGCAGCGACAACCATTGCGTCCGCCTCTTCGAGCGTCGTCGCGATCGGCTTCTCGCACAGGATGTGCTTGCCTGCCCTGGCGGCGTCGATGACTGGCTCGGCGTGGGCGCCAGGCCACGTCGTGACGCTGACCGCCTCGACGTCCGGTCGAGCAAGCAAGTCGCGGTAGTCCTCGAAGTGCGCCTCGATGGCCCAACGTTTCGCGGTGGCGCGGGCTCGCTCCGGGTCGACGTCTGCGACAGCGACGACCCGCGCGCGCGGGTTGCGGGCGTAGTTCGGCAGGTGTTGCTTGTTGGCGATGTTGCCGCAGCCGATGACGCCGATGCCTAGCTTGCGCTCCTCCATGAGGTTCCTCTCCTGACTGGTTGCGCGGAACGCTAATCCGGCCTGGTGCGACGTGTCAAGACGTGCGTTCCTGACGGGTGTACCCGGAAATCGTCCCTGGGCTCCCGGGTGAAGTGGCCGGCCGGATAGGGTAGAGAGATCCCACGCGGAAGAGCCGCCGCGATGAGAGCCGCGGCGGCCCGGACGGAGGACCCTGATGGACACTGCCCTCCGCAAGCAGATGCTGGCACGCGCCGAAGCGCTGGTCAATGCGCTGGCCACCTGAGCGTACGACCACCCCGAGGCCGACTTGGACGAGCGCGAAGCCGTGGTCCTAGAGCACGGCCGCGCGCTGCTGCGCGAGTTGCTCGGGCTAGTGGCCGGGGCGGCCGGGCCCCGCACGCCGGCCTGTCCGCGGTGCGGCGTGCGCTCGATTCGGCCGGTGCGGCGCCACCGCCCGCGGACCGTGCAGACGCGCTGCGGGCCCGTGCACATCGCGCGGCAGTTGCTGGGGTGCCGTGGCTGTGGGGCGAGTTGGCGGCCAGTGGATAGGGTGCTGCGGCTGGCACCGAAGCAGCGCACCAGTGCGGGCGTGCAGCGGTGGGAGGCGCGGCTAGGCGGCCTGACGACCTTCGCGGAGGCGGCGCGCCTGCTGGCGGAGCTGGCCGGCGTAGCGGTGGGCGCCGAGACGCTCCGCACGCACGCTGAACGGGTGGGGACGGAGCTGGAGGGCGGCGAACGGGCACGCACCGCGTATGTGCAGGCCGAGCAGGCGCCGCCCCCGACGGCGCACGACCCGGCGCCGGGCCAGCTTGTGGTGGAGGCCGATGGCGTCATGGTGCGCTACCGCGACCGCTATCTGGACGGTACGCCGGTGGATGGGGTCTGGCACGAGGTGAAGCTCGGGCTGGTCGCCGGCTGGGCCAGCGACCAGTTGCAGGCGGCCAGCTATGTGGCGGCGCGCGAGCCAGCGCAGCGGTTCGCCCACCGCCTCAGCACCGAAGCTGCCTGCCGTGGCGCCCTGGACGTCGTCGGCTGGCGGCAGGCGGCCTCCGATGGCGGCCATCAGGCCATCCTGCGGTCGGTGGTGGTGCTGGGCGATGGGCGCTCGCTGGATCTGGCAGGAGGCCGCCGCCAGCTTCGGCAGCGAGCGGACCGAGATCGTCGACTGGTACCACGCTACCGAGCACCTCTGGGCGCTGGCCAAGGCGCTGTTGGGCGAGCCCGGACCGACCACCCACACCCCCACCTGGCAACGGCGAGCCGAGAGCGTGCTCTGGCACCGCGGGGCCGCGGCCCTGCTGCCCCACCTGGCGCGCATCCGCCCCCCGACGCCCCACGCCACGACGAAGCTGGCGACCGAGCGCGGCTACTTCCGCACCAACGTTGCACGGATGCAGTACCCCGTCTTCCGCGCGCGCGGCCTCCCCATCGGCTCGGGCGCCGTCGAGTCCGAAGCCAAGCGCCTGGTCCAGCTCCGCCTCAAGCGCTCCGGCATGCGCTGGTCCGATCTCGGCACTCGCGCCATCCTCCACCTGCGCTGCCACTCCCTCAGCGGGCGCTCCTTCAACGATCTCCTTCTCGCCAGCTAACCGGGACCAAAGTCGGGTAGACCCGACGGCTGCCTCTTCATCAGGGGGACGCCGGTCTGGTCCTACGGCAGCCGTCGCCGTGCTCCGGCCGTGTTTGCGGGCGTCACCTCGGCCGAATGCGGCTCAGGTCGGCTCGGGTCGACAAGCCGGCCTCGGCGTCCCGGGGTGGACACATGGTCCGGGTGTGCGCCAGGCTCAGAGCGGCCACCCCGCTGGCACAATGGCCCCATGGCCACTCCTACCAGGGCCCGCGCGGCCCGTGACGCCGCCCAAGCCGCAGCCATTGACAAGCACCGCTCTGCCGACGGCGGCACCGGGCGCTGTAATCTTCAGCAATAAGTGGTTCTCAGGCACTCTCGATGAGCAGTAGGCTGGCCCTCTTGCGGCTCGCCGCCCCTAGAAAACGGCTGTCACCGTGAAGTTGACCAGCTCGCCGCGGCGCTGCATGCTCTCGGGCTCTACGGCGGCGCCAACACGCCGGCTGAGCACGCCGCAGAGGCCCGGCGGCTGGGTGGGGAGGACGCCTACCGAGTGCGGCTGGCCAACGCGCTCCTGGGCGCCGCCCAGACCGAGGCGCTGCTCGCTGACGCTATCCCCCTCAGTCCCGACGCGCGCACTGCCGCCTACGAGCAACAGCTCAGCACCGCCGGGGCCGCTGACGACCCGGCGAAAGATCTCCTTCTTTGCGCTGGCAGACGCTGCGGGTCAGCGGTCCGCTCCGCGAGATCGCGTAGAACGTCGCAGCCGGACCGATCTCGCTCGCCGCCGCCCATGCTGCCGATGGCTTGCAAAAGCTCCTCGGCGTCAGCGCCGACAGGCAGAACCCGACCCCGGACGACGCTGACCTCCAGGCAGGCCCCGTCACGGACGAGCTGCGCGCTGCCCGCGAGGCACTGGCCAACGCAATCAGCAACGTCGACATCCTGTTGGACCTCTTGAGCGTCGTTTCATAATGGTGCAAGCCCCGCCGCGACCGGCTTGACGCCCGCGCCGCGCAGCGACGCCGACAGCGCGCAGAGGACTGAACCTGCTGGACGGCGTACCGGGAATGCGCCCCGCCGTTCGCTCCGCTGAGTTTGCGCGTGAGCACCGCTCTCAGAGAGGAAAGGAGACACGACGGTGACCACCATGGGTGAGGATCTCGCCGCGCATGTGCGCCACGAGCTGCCCTCTCTGGAGCCGGTGCACGCGGACGAGCTTGCGCGCCTACTGGCCGGCCTGGTGGCCGCGCTGCGCCCGGAGCGGATCTACGCCTTCGGCTCGCAGGCCCGGGGGACGCCTGGGGCGGACAGCGACGTCGATCTGCTCGTGATCGTCTCGGCCTCGTCCGAGCCCGGCTACCGACGCGCCCAGGCCGCCTATCATGCCATCGGGCTGCATCACCTCCCGCTCGACATCCTGGTGCTGACACGCGACGAGTTCGAGGCACGACGGGGCGTTGTGACGTCCCTGCCGGCCACCGTCGCCCGCGAGGGACGGGTCTTGTATGCCGCCGCCTGACCCACGGCCGGCCGCGGCTGCATGGCTGACCCGCGCCGACCGCGACCTGCAGGCGGCGCCCACCCTGCTGCGCGACCAGCCGCCGCTGCCCGAGCTCGCCGTGTACCACGCTCAGCAAGCACCGGAGAAGGCGTTGAAGGGCTTTCTAGTGTGGCATAGCCGCCCATTCGCCCAGGTGCACGATCTGGCGCCCCTCGCCCTGGAGTGCAGCGCCATGGATGCTAGCTTCAACCTGTTCGCTCTGACCGCGGCGACCCTCACGCCGTACGCCGTCCAGTTCCGCTACCCGGACGAGGGCGGGCCACTGGCGCCCATGATCTCCGAAGCGGAGGAGGCGCTGCGCCTCACTGCGGACCTGGTGCAGTTCGTGCGCAGCCGGCTGGGCAACGGATGACCGCGTACCAGGACGCTCAGGTGAGGTGAGATGCCTTTCACCAGGTTAGTTGGCGTCGACGGGTGTAGGGCCGGTTGGGTGCTCGCCCGCAGCGATCTCACGCTGCACGTCCTCGACTTCGTCCTCTACGGGAGCTTTGCGGACCTGCTTGCCGCGCACTCCGATCCGGACACCTTGCTTGTCGTGGACATCCCGATTGGCCTTCCCCAGTCTGGCCCGCGCGCCTGTGACATCCAGGCGAGGAAGCTGTTGGGTCCTGGCCGCGCCAGTAGCGTGTTTCCTGCGCCGAGCCGGGCTGCTTTCGCCGCCGAGACCTACGAGGAAGCGTCCAGTGCGAATTTCACCGCTACCGGCCGTCGGCTATCCCGGCAGTCGCACGGCATCCTGCCCAAGGTCCGCGAGGTCGATGCCCTCATGACGCCCGAGCTCCAGGCGCGCGTGCGTGAGGCGCATCCCGAGGTGACCTTCCACCTGCTGGCGTCTCGTCGGGGTGGTGAGTCACTGGGGAGAAAGAAGACGCCTGCCGGCGAGGCGCAGCGGCTAGACCTGCTCCTGCATGAGGTGCCGCGCTTCGACCCCACAGCGGTGCGCGCCCAACTGGGGTTGAGACATGTGGGTCGCGACGACATTATCGATGCGGTCGCCTGCCTGGTGACCGCGCGGCGCCTTGCGGCCGGCGAAGCGCTGGTGTTGCCACGGGGCACGATGGAGCCCGACGAGCGCGGGCTGCGCGTGGAGATCGCCGCCTGACTGGTGGTGTTGGTTGCCCGAGCTGGTGTTACAGCCCGGTGAAGCGAGCGGCGTTACCTTTATGGAAGAGCTCGCCCTCGCGGATGTAGCGGCGCACCATCGCGACGCTGCGGTGCCGCGTCTGCTGCATAATGTCGCGCTCGGTGGGGCCGCCGGCCGCCGCCGAGGTGGCCAGGCCCGCCCGCAGACTGTGCCCCGCGAACAGGCGCGGGTCCTGACCGACGGCTTCGGCGCGGCGCTTGACGACCAGGGCCACACTCTGGGCAATCAGACGGGAACGGCAGGCCGTCCCCCACTTGCTTATCCGGCGGAAGACAGCCGGCGCGTCGTCGTCGAGCAGTGCCAGCCAGGCACGCAGCGCCCGCACCGGGCACGTCTCGGGATGGTCGCCGTACGGCAAGCCGACGATGGCGCCGTCCGCCTCCTGGTCGGTTTTGCTGACGCGGATGGTGACGCGCACGCCGTCGGGATCGAAGACGACGTCGCCGCGGTCCAGAGCGACCAGCTCGGAGCGGCGGAAGGCGCCGGCGAAGCCCATGAGCAGCAGGGCCCGGTCGCGCGCGCCTTCGGCGGTCGCGGGCAGATCATGCACCATCTCGCGCAGCAGGGTGGTCCGCGTGGCGGACTTGCGCCGGGGCGCGGTGCCGTGGGTGCGGCGGATGCCGGACATCGTCTTGCTGACCAGCCGATCCTCGGTCGGCGTCGGGTGGCCGGCGTCCTGGTGGACCTGGGAGATAGTGGCCAGGCGGCGTTGGACCGTCGCCACGGGCCGCTCGCCCGCCAGATCGGTGATGTACAGGGCCACCGTCTCAGCCAGGGCCGGCAACGCCGCGAGGTCGTGGGGAGGCAATACCTCGGACGGACCCAGATCGGCGATGCTACGAGGGTGCTCGAACTGCTCGTTCTCCTGCTCCTGGCCGTCCGCGGTCTGGTCCGCTCACGCCAGGACCTCGTCATCGAGAATCTTCTGCTACGCCACCAGCTCGCCGTACTAACCCGACCGACCCGGAGACGTCCCCGTCCCCGCCTCCGCGCCTGGCACAAGCTGGTCTGGGTGCTCGCCCGCGGCTTCTGTCCGGCGTGGCGTAGCCATCTGGTGCTGGTCACGCCGAACACGG
>JAABUZ0100006096.1_pt1 | contig 15308 bp, 11 predicted proteins | sample 5562091 | NCBI WGS metagenome assembly JAABUZ01 (sample SAMN12813069, study PRJNA571459) | rock metagenome | isolation source: Antarctica rocks | place: Antarctica: Victoria Land, Linnaeus Terrace sud | collected 2015-12-21 | reverse complement strand
CACGGCACCAATACCGTTGGTTTCCTGACGCCGTCGGCCCGTTCTTTACTTGACGGTCGGTACTCTGGCAATTCGGACATGTTGTCATGCCCTATTTTATCATGCCCAAATCTTTAGCCACTCCCCGACACTCCCGGTAGGGGTGCGAAAGGTCAACGGTGGTAGACTGGGGGCCACACCCATGGCGGGCACGGCGACCGCGGGCGGTGAGAGGGCGGGGAGGAGGCGATGGCTGTCGGACGCGGGAAGAGTCTGCTGATCGGGCCGACGGTGCTGCCCGATGGCACGCGCACGACGGCGTATCGGGCGTTGACGGCGCTCGTGTGCGCCCAGTGCGGCGCGGAGATCGCGGTGGGCCACGTCTTCTCGCGCCACGGCCGGCATGCCGCCGGGGGCTCCATGGGGGGAGGCGCGATGATGGAGCCGGTCTGCCTGGCGTGTCGCCCCGTGCGCGCGGAGGAGGCCGGCGCTGGGTGAGGGAGACGCGCGGCCGCGCGGGTGACGGCCGCCCGTACGAAGCCGGCGCGCGGCCGCCCGTGTGGTGACTCCGTGGTCCATCCGGCCGATGAAACAGCTCAGCCGGGCCACGTAGTCACCATAGCCTACCCTCATACGAGCATGCGCCGCGCCCTCTACCACCGATAGGGGTGCGGCCCGAAGTCGGCACGGTAGTAGTCCTCCGTGTGCGTCCCCGGTGGGATCAGCGTGTCGACGCGCTCCTTGTCCTCGGCCGTGATCGTCACGTCGTTGGCCGCGAGGTTCTCGTCCAACTGCGCCACGCTATTGGGGCCGAGGATCGGGCTCGTCACGCCAGGCTGCGCGGTCAACCAGGCCAGGGCGAAGGCCGTCATCGAGCAGCCCTTCTCCGTGCACAACTGCTCCAGGCCCTCCAGCACCCGCCAGGTGTCCTCGCTGAAGTCGTCGGGCTTCTCGCGCGCGTTGGACGGCGCCGCCTGTCCGCGCCGGTACTTGCCGGTCAGCTTGCCGCCCGCGAGCGGGCTCCAGGGGATCACCGCGACCCCGTACGTCAGGCAGAACGGGATCAGTTCGCGCTCAACCCGCCGGTCGAGCAGGTGATACGGCGGCTGCTCGGAGATGAAATGGGTGAGCCCCAGGTCCTTGGCGACCATCCACGCTTCCATGAGCTGCCAGGCGGCGTAGGTGCTCGTGCCGACGTAGCGCACCTTGCCCGCGTGGATCAGGTCGTCGAGCGCGCGCAGCGTCTCGTCGATGGGCACGCTCGACTGCGGCCGGTGGATCTGGTAGAGGTCGATATAGTCGGTCCCCAAGCGGCGCAGCGAGGCGTCGCAGGCCTGAATAATATTGCGGCGGTGGTTGCCCTGCATATTGCGATCGTTGTCGTCCATCGCCCCATGAACCTTAGTCGCCAGGACCACATGCGCGCGTTTCCCGCCGGCCAAGGCGCGCCCCGTCATCTCTTCCGACACACCGCGCTGATAGACGTTGGCGGTGTCGATAAAATTGCCGCCGGCGTCCAGGAAGCGGTCGACCATACGCGTCGCCTCGGCCTGATCGGTCTTGCCGCCGAAGGTCATCGCGCCCAGGCACAGCGTGCTGACCTGCACGCCGGTGCGCCCCAATGAACGGTACTCCATCGTCATTCTCCTCTCGTTCCCCGCGCCTCAAGGGGGCGCGGCTATCTCGGCACGTCGTGTGGCATGAACGGGGCCAGGCAGGCCCGGATCAGAGCATGACGGCCTGCCCGCTCTCCGCGCTCTTCCAGGCCGCCTCGGTCAGGCGCGCGACGGCGAGGCCGCACGACGCGGGCGCGGCCGGCGCGGACACCCGCCCCCGGATTAGGTCGACGAAGTTGCCGGCCAGCGTGCCGGACGCCGGGATCTGCTCCGCGGGCACGGCCACGGGCGTCCGCTCCCCCTCGCGCGCCACCAACACCTGTCCATTGCGATAGAGGGCTGTCCCTGTAGCGCCGTTGATCGAGACATCTTCCCACCAGCGGATGCTGGCGCTGCCGACCACCGCGATGGAGGCTAACGCCTGGCCCTTGAAGCGCACGGTCAGGCTCGCGTCGATGTCGACCGCCGCGCCGCGGTTGTCGATGCGCGCGTCCACGCTGTACGGGTGCAGCCCCGTGATCCAGAGGATCATGTCCAGCAGGTGGCTGCCCGAGTCGTTGAGCTGTCCGCCGCACGCTATCTCCGGGTCCTGGCGCCACGTGCCGGCGGTGGCCGTCAACCAGTCCTGTGCTTGATAGGCGGACACGGCCTGGATGGTTCCCAGAGCGCCGCTCCGCACCAGGTCGCGCAGGTACGTATACGCCCCTTCGACGTGGCGCTGATAGGCGATAGCGAGATGCGTGCGCGCATCCCGCGCGCGGGCGATGAGGCGCTCTGCGTTGGCGCTCCCGACGACAAACGGCTTCTCCATCAGCACATGCAGGCCGGCGTCGAGGCAAGCCAGACCGTGCTCCAGGTGCTGGTTATGCGGCGACGCGATGACCGCGGCATCGGCCCGCACGGATGGCAGCGCGTCGTGATAGTCCCCGAACACGGGGACCCGCGCTAGCTGGGGGAACGCGTCCCGCGTGACATCAATCGACGCTTTGGATGGGTCGATCAGGCCGACGATCTCCGCCTCGGGGAGGTCTAGGAGTTGCGGGATGTGCCGATGGCGGGCGACACCGCCCGCGCCGATGATCAGGACGCGTACTTTCTCCACCCAAACCTATCCTTTCTATGACCCCACAGTTATTGACAGTTATTGACAGTGTTCTATCAGTGTTGCCGCCCACCGACCGGCCTAAGGCGCGATGGGCCGACGGCATCACCGAAAGTGGCCCGCCAAATGCTGATAGGCCTTGCGCACGCCCTGCTGCTCCTGCTCCGCCGTGCCCCAATAACGCGCATCCTCCAGCTCGATGCAGACGCAGCCCTCGTAGCCGGCCTGCTCCAGGCCGTAGGCGACCGCGGCCCAGCTCACCAGCCCATCGCCCGGCACGCAATAGCGCCAGGGTCCTTCGGAGAATCGGGGCGGCGCGTCCAGCAAGGCGGCGCGCTGGCCGTAGAGATACCGCGCTTCGGGCAGCAGGTCCGTATCTTTGCCGTGGCAGTGGTGGATGCGGTCCGCGAACTCCTGCAGGACGCGTCGATAGTCGATGCCGAGCCGGACCAGGTGGGACGGGTCGTAGCACAGGCCAAGGGCCGGCGACGGCACGGCGGCGAACATGCGCCGCCACACTTCGGGCGTATAGCCCAGCGTGGGATAGTGCGGCCCCGGTCCCGGCCAGCCTTCCAGCGCGATGCGGACGCCGGCCGCTTCACAGGCGGCGGTGATACGGGGGAACGTCTCCGCGAAGAAGGCCAGAGACTGCGCGATAGGCTGAGAGCGGTCTTCGGGGACGAGGCACATGAAGAGGACCCGCGCGTCGACGCTCGCCATCTCACGAATCTGCTGCGTGATAGCGTCCACCGCCCGCTCCCGCGCGCCCTCGTCCGCGTTGAGCGTCTGGGCGACACTGCGGCCGGCGACGGTCCCGATCCCGAGCCCCTGCGCGCGGCATACACGAGCGGCTGCGGCGAAGTCCTGCGGCAGGTCGAGCACGTCCAGCCCGACCTCGCGCGCCCACGCGGCCACCGTCGCGATCCCCTGGTCGCCTACCTTTGGCGGGATGATCATACCGAGCGTGATCGCCATGGACACGTCCTTTCGTAAGGGCGTAGCGCCCTACGCCCCGTTGACAATCAGGTGTGAGCGCACGCGACCGCGTGCGGGACCGTGCGCGCCCCTGCCCCGCAACTGCGGCGGACCACCAGGCTGACCGGCAAGGTCATGCGGCGCACGGCCGCGGAACGGCCGGCGATGCGGTCCAGCAGGATATGCGCGGCCTGCCGGCCCAACTCCGCCGCGGGCTGCACTATCGAGGTCAGCGGCACGCGCGCGTGAGCGCCCACGTCGCCCGGACCGCAGCAGACGATGGACAACTCCCCAGGCACATCCAGCCCCAGGTCCTCGGCGGCCTGCAGCACGCGCACGCCCACGTACTCGTTGGCGGCGACGACCGCGCCGGGCCGCCGGGGCCGGAGCAGGTACGCGCGCAGCAGCGGGCCGTCTACCCGGACATCGGAGAGCGCCGCCGGTTCGATGGATGGGGATCCGTGGGCGCGCAGGTGCGGGATCAGGGGCTCCTCGACGAGCAAGCCGTGCGCGCGCAAGCACCGCAGGTAGCCCGTATAGCGATTGGCGACGCTCGTGGCCAGCGGCGCATCGGCGAGGAAGCCGATCCGGCGGTTCCCCAGCGCCACGAGGTGCTGCGTCGCCGCGTACCCCGCCGCCACGTCGTCCGAGACCACATAGTCGCAGTCTACGCCCCGCGCGTAGCGGTCAATGAGCACAAAAGGCGTCTGTCGCCGCTGTAGCATGTGTAGCGCCGTCCACTCTTCGTCCACCTCCCCGTCGCTATGCGGGCGCTCTGGCGCGGACGCCACCGGGAAGAGCAGGATGCCCGCGACCGCACGGTGCAGGAACTGCTCGACGTGGTAGCGTTCCAGCCCTACATCGTTCTCGGAGTGCGCGAAGATAAGCCCGTGCCCTGCCGCGCGCGTCACGGCCTCGACACCCAGCATGATGTGGCCGACGAAGCTCTCCGGCAGCTGGGGTACCACCAGGCCCACGACGGATGACGCCGGCGCGGCAGATCTCAGGGCGACCCCCTCCGTGGCGCCGATGGATGTAGCGGGGGAGACGAACGTGCCGTGCGGCTGGCGGCGGTACAGGACGCCCTCGCGGACGAGCATATCGAACGCCTTGGTCACGGTGCCGCGGCTCACGCCGTAGCGCTTCGCGAGGTCGACCTCGGAGGCGAGCTTGCCGTGCGCGGGCAACTCACGGCGGGTGATCTCCTGCCGGATGCGTGCGGCAAGCTGGCGGTGCAGCGCCAGGGGATGTGCGCTCACGATGTCCTTGTCCCAGTTCACAAGCCACTCTCCCGGCGACGGACATTGTGGGGTTGACGCATCACGGGGGCGCCGCAGCACATGTATTGACTATAGCACAGCCTAGTTCGTGTTTGGCAAAGGTGTCGTTCGGTCGTGCTGAGGTGTGCTGATTCCCGTGACCATCCACGCCTCCGCGATGGCCTGTGGCAAGCGCGGTATGCTCAGGATGAGGGGGCGGCGGCGTCATACCGTGACCCCGTGAGCCGCGCTTGACGTCGTGGGAGGGTATAGCGTGGCAACCATGATACGCGGCCTCCTAAATATACGAGCCAGCACAGGGGTAATAGTCGGCCGCGTCGCCTATGGACGGCGGCGGAGCAGCGCGCGCGCCTCCGGTTAGGATGCGCTATCTGGCCGATACCGCGGACGATACTATCCTGGGGTGACGGCTCGCCGAGGGCGCCGCTCGCGTGTATCCTGCGTGCGAGCGGCCCTATCCTGGTAATGACGGCGGCGGTGGCCTCACGTGCCCTCACGATCAGCCCGCCCTCACGGCACTATCCTCCACACCGACGCTCATGGACAACGGCGGCGCGATGGTTCCCGCGTGCGTGAGGCGCATGGGTAGCGTGACGTGGCGCGGCGGCGCCCCGGCCAGTTGCTCTTGCAGCAGTGTGATGGCGATCCGTCCGATCTCCGTGCTCTGTTGCTCTACGTAGGTGGTTGCCGGGAGCGGGAGCGGGAGATTTTGTAGTGGATCGACACCGATGATAGACAGGTCGGCGGGAACATGGCGGCCCAGGCGCGCGGCGGCGCGCAGGGCCAGTAGCGTGAGCGCCACGTTAGTGGCGAAGATGGCGGTCAGGTGGGGGGCGTGACGCATATAGGCGGCGAGGCGATCGACGGCGCCATCGTCGATCTCCCCCGTGTTGCCCATGTCGTCGGGAAGCCGCGGCTCGCTATAGATCAGCGCATGATCGAGGGGCAGCCCGGCCATGGCTAGCGCCTGCGCGTACCCGTCGAGCCGATCTTCGATGGTCGAGGTGTCCTTGGGCGGGAAAGTGAGGATACAGATGTCGCGATGCCCCGCCTCTATCAGCGCGGTCACGGCCTCGCGGGTGCCGGCGACGTTGTCGCTCTGGACGCAGGCACAGGGCAGGCCGCGCAGGTAGCGATCGACCAGGACGAGCGGAAATCGGTTGAGGACCAGGCGCAGCACCTCGTCGTTATACGTCTCTCCATCCTGCAAGAAGATCGCCAGACCGGCCGCGCCGGCCGTGACCGCCTGCCGGATGGCGCGTTCCTCCTCGATGCGTGAGTGCCCCGTGAGATAGATGAGCAGGTGATAGCCGGCGACGCGCGCCGCGCGCTCGACGCCGCGTAGCACGTCAAGGCCAAAGGATGGATCGAGGTTAGGCTGAATCCATCCGATGATGGGACTTCCTCCGGGCGCCTCATGTGTGGCCGGTGCGCTGACGGTTGTGCCGCGCCGTGGCAGGCGTTGCACCAGGCCCTCGCGCGCGAGTTCCGTCAGCGCCGCAGCGCTCGTCACGCGACTGACGCTGTGCAAAGCGGCCAACTCCTTTTCCGTCGGGAGTTTATCGCCCGGCTTATACTCGCCGGACAAGATCGCGGCCCGCAACTGTTGATGGATCTGACGATATCGTACGTGTCTCACAGGTCAATCCTACGCCTTTATCTTATCTAGGTATACAATAGTAGGTCGTATTTAATAGGTCATTGGCCGCGCGTCACTAGTATGCGGTCATTACCCTGCCAGAACAAAGCCTCCCCCTTTTCTTGACAGCGTAGAGGGGCGGGACTATAATAGCGTCACGCTCACCGAAGTGAGCGCCGGCCGCACGACTTGGAGGTATCATACGACAGGTCGACATCTATTTGCAATAACAAATAGACAGTCGAACGACACACCTGAGGAGGTGATCGACACACCATGAGACGTAAGGCCTGATCGAGGTTACCCGGCGATGCAGCAGACGTGTCGGCGTAGGCGCCGCACGTGACCAGGGGTGACGCTGCCCCTGCTACATAGGTATGAGGAGATATCATGCGTAGTCCTATTAAGAGCCTGGGTCCTATCCTCCTGGCATCAACGGTCGGGCTTGGCGGCGCTGTCCAGATGGCGCATGCCAAGACGCGCGCCGCCAGCCCTATTACCGTGACCGTGGCCTATCAGCAGTTCGGGCCGCCGCCGTACTGGGATCAGTTGTGGTGGCAGAAAACGGAGCAGCTCCTCTCGAAGCAAGACCCCAATATCACCATAAAGCTGGAGCCCATCATTGCGTCCGAGGGCGACTACTATACCAAGATCGACCTCGCCCTGCGCTCGGCCAGCACGACGCCCGACATCGTGCGTGAGGACAGCTTCCTGGTCTCTTCCGATGTGACCGCCGGTTATCTCCAGCCACTGGATAGCTACCTGTCCTCCTGGCCGGAGTACAAGCAGCAGTGGTACCCGGCGATGCAGACGATCACGCAGTTCAATGGCCACCCGTACGGGATCATGAACGGCACCGACGACCGGCTGATCTACTACAACAAGAACCTCTTCAAGCAGGCTGGCCTGCCCGTGCCGTGGCAGCCCAAGACGTGGGCGGACATCCTCTCGGCCGCGCAGACGATCAAGCAGAAGGTCCACAACGTCATCCCGATGAACATGTACACGGGCATCATCAACGACGAGGCCTCTACGATGCAGAGCTTCGAGATGCTCCTGTACGGGACGCGCGACGCGGCGCACCTCTACGACTACAAGACGAAGAAGTGGGTCATCTCCAGCACAGGTATCAAGGACACCCTGACGTTCCTCCAGAAAGTCTACAACCCATCCGCCCTGCTGGGGCCTCCGTCCAACATCGCGTTGAATAGTCAGGTCGCCACGGTCGTCGCGCAGAACCTGTTGCCCAACGGCAAGCTGGCCATGGACTTCGATGGGTCGTGGATACCGAGCACCTGGTATTCGACGGGCGCGAAGCCGTGGCCGCAGTGGCAGAGCGTGATTGGGGAGGCCAAGATGCCGACGGAGTTCGGGCAGGGCGCGCACTATGTGACGCTCTCCGGCGGCTGGGCCTACTCGATCAGTGCCCGCTCCAAAAACAAGGACGCCGCCTTCAAGGCGCTCCAGGTCCTCAATAGCAAAGATATGCTGTCCTACTACGACTCGAGCGCGGGGCAAGTGACGCCGCGCAAGGACGTCGCCGACACGAAGGCCTATAGTAGTGTGCCGCTCAACCCGTACTTCACGGGTATGCTGTCGTTCACACAGTTCCGCCCGGGTTACCCGGTCTACCCCCGGATCTCCAACCAGATTGACCGTGCGATGCAGAGCGTGATGGAGGGTACCAGCCCGCAGGCAGCCATGTCCACCTATGCCCAACAGGTCACGACCATCGCCGGCACGGGTAGCGTCGAGAAGCTCAAGTAGCGCGCCTAGCGGTACACAGGTCTTTACCTGCCCGCGCGGTGGCGCGATTGAGTGCTTGACGCTCTCTATCGGCGGCACGCTTATCTTGTCATGTCCCCGGATTAGGATGGACATAGGTTATCACGTTAGCCTGAAGGCCGCGGCGAGCAAACGGCTCGCCGCGGCCCGTTCCCACGATGGGAAGGTGTCGTATGCAAGCTGAGGCCACCACGACGGAACGCATCACTCCAACCCGCAAGGGCGGGCGACAACGCACCCGTTTGCGTACGGGTCTCCTCTTCATGGCCCCCGCGTTCATCCTGATCATTATCTTTATGCTCGGCCCCGCTTTTTACGCCTTCTATATTTCATTCACCAATATGGCCTTGACCGGCCCCGGCGCCGCGTCACCCAGTTGGGTCGGTCTACAAAACTTCAATCAGATTCTGCACGACGGCGATTTCTTTCGGGCGTTGCGCGTGTCGCTGACCTATCTCGTCGGCTCGGCGCTCATCGGTCAAGCCGCGCTGGGCTTGATCCTGGCCTTGCTGATGCGTCATCGCCACCACCTCTTCAAGTCTGTCCTCGGCGCGGTCATCATCGGTGCCTGGATCATCCCCGACGTCGTGGCCGGCTTCCTCTGGAACGCGTTCCTGGCTGGCGGCCCACAGGATTTTGTGGAGTCGCCCGGCCTGCTCAATAGCATCGTGTCCACCTTCGGCCTGCCGCAGCACGCCTGGCTGCAAGAATCTCCCATGGCGATGATCATCGTGGCGAACATCTGGCGCGGCACGGCCTTTTCCATGCTGCTCTATGCCTCCGCGCTGGAAGGCATCTCGCCCGACTTGTTCGAGGCCGCGTCGATCGACGGCGCCGGCCTGTGGGCGAAACTGCGCAGCATCACGCTGCCGCTCTTGAAGGCCACCATCGCCACCGACTTGCTGCTCGTCACCCTGGCGACGCTCTCCGACTTCACGCTGGTCTTCGTGCTCACGGGCGGCGGCAATAGTAAGACGCAGCTGCTGACCATCTACCAGTATCAGCAGGCGTTCAAATTCTATCAAATCGGCTATGGGGCGGCGATCTCACTCCTGATCATCGCCGTGGGCGCGATCCTGTCCCTGGTCTATATGCGTGTGCTAAGAATCGAACTGTAGGTACGAGAGAGGAGCTTCCTTATGACCCTGCGCCGTCTCTTTGCTCCAATGACCGCGTACATCATCCTGACCATCCTGGGGCTTTTCTGGCTGGTGCCCTTCGCCTGGCCCGTCCTGGCCAGCCTGAACCCCACGGCCTCGTACGCCGTGGAGTGGCCGCGTCAGTTGACGCTGGGTAACTTCGGAACCATTATCGGCAGCGGCCTGGTGGTGCGCCCCTTCCTCAACAGCGGCATCCTGGCCGTCAGCACGATGGTGGGGTGCATCGTCTTCTCGGGGCTGGCGGCGTACCCGCTCTCGCGCTACCAGTTCCGCTTCAAGCAAGCGCTGATGTACTTCATCCTGTTCATCAGCGCCCTGCCCATCCTGGCCCTGGTCACGCCGCTCTACGCCCTCTACGTCGCGCTCAACCTGCAGAACACGCTGCAAGGCTGCATCCTCTTCTTCATCGCGAGTTCGTTGCCCTTCGACATCTGGATCATGAAAAACTTCCTCGACTCGGTCTCGATTGAGCTGGAGGAGGCGGCCTGGGTCGACGGAGCCTCGACGCTCAACGCCTTTTTCCGCATCCTGTTGCCGCTCTCGGCGCCCGGTATCGCCGTGGTGGGGCTACTCAGCTTCATCGGGGCCTGGGCCAACTTCTTCGTGCCGCTCATCCTCTTGCAGAATCAGGACCTTTTCCCCGCCTCAATCCATATCTATACGTTCTTCGGCGCCTACGGGCAGGTGAACTACGGCCAGTTGGCCGCCTACGCCATGCTCTACGCGTTGCCGATCGCGGCCCTGTACATCTTCTTCTCGCGGTACCTGGTCAAGGGTGTCAACCTGGGCGGTGTCAAAGGGTGAAACGTGCGTGGTGTCGCTGGGCTGGCGTGGCCTGTCTCCTCGTGGTCACGACGACGCCGCGACAGAGCGTCATCGTGCGGCCGGAGGTGGTCTGCACGCCGATCGTGCGCGCGTCGTGGCATCTGCCCGGTCGCGTGGATAGCCTCCTGGCCGTGCCCTCGGTCGGCGCGACCGTCGCGCTTGTCGGCCCAGCGGTGTCCGACGTGCCGTTCCTCCCCCACGACGACCTGCTCATCCTCGCGCCGGATGGCCGCGTCCGCGCGCGGGTCGCCCTGCCGCCTTACACGATGCCGCCCGGCTTGGCCGCCTCCACGATCGCGCGCGGGGCGATCTACGCGGTCGTGGACACCGCCTTGTTGACCATCGACGTCGGGAAGGGGCGTATCGTGGCGCACTGGCCACTCGATGTGCAGGCCCTGGGGTGGCCCGCGGCCGTCGCGGTCGGGTCGCGCGGGCGCGTCTACGTGGCCGGGCAGCCGGCGACAGGCCGTGCCGCGGTCCTCGATGCGCTCGTGGTCTCACCGCATGGCCCCCTACGGGTGGTGTGGCGCGCGCCACTCGGACTGACCCACGCCGGCCTGTGGCTCGGACTCGCCGGCCGCGGCCGCGTCGCCGCCTATCTACCCGACGCCGATGACGTGCACGGCACGATCGCCCTGTTCGACGCGCGCTCGGGCGCGCTCCGCGCCTCATACGCCGTTCCGGTCTCGCCCGCGGGCACCGATGCCGCACGTGACCGCCTCTACCTCGATGAGGCCGGTACAATCCATGCCCTGAGCCTGGGCGACGGCGCACCCGTTGCCGCGGTCCCTGGCACGGGACCACTCGCGCTCACCTCATCGCGCGGCCTGCTGGCCTTTGTGCGGGACGATGCAATCGTCCTCACCACGGCCGGCGCCTTGCGTCCGCTCGCCCGCATTCCCCTGCGCGACGTCCGCGCCCTCGCCTTCACGCCGGACGGCGCGACACTGCTCGTTGGTCGACGCAGCAGTCTCACTCGGATCGATGTCGGACGATGCGGCGCGGCATGACGGCGTGCAACCGCGACGGCAGTCGCAGGGCAACTCACCCTGCGCGTTGCCGGTCGCTCCCTCCATGACGCCGCGACACGTCCGTGAGATCGTTGGCGGATCGCCGGGCCAGCCTTTGCGTCGCAGGCGCGTCGGCCGGCTGCCCCGACGACGCCGACAAGCGTCCCGATGCTACGGCGTCCATGCTATGCGCTACGTACGCGGTCACAGCGACCGCAACCCTAAGCGGTCACCAGGAATTTGGCATGGTTTGTTGAGCGTGATTCAGGCGTAAAAGCGTGCCGAACTTATGATCATGTGTTTAGCTTGACACGACACAGAGGAGAGGTTGATGAAGTTTACCCTGGAGATGATAGCGACCGCGCTCCCGGCCCTACAGGCGGCGGCCCAACGCGAGATTGCGCCACTCGGGCCAGCGCGCATCGGGACCGGACCGACCGACCAGGTCGCGCGTCCCGCCTACGACGACTCCACCTGGGACACGCTACAGGTGGGCGATCGCTGGGGCGGCCGGGGACAAACCCAGTGGCTGCGCATTCCGGTGCGGGTCCCGCACACATGGACGGAGGGCACGGTGGCCGTGCGCGTCGTGCTCGGCGCGTATCAGGATATCAGCGGGCCGGAAGCCCTCGCCTATCTGGACGGTGTCCCCGTCCAGGGCTTCGACTACTATCATCGCGAACTCATCCTCGATAAGGGCGCGGGGGACGGCCGGACGCTGATGCTCGCCCTCGAAGCCTATAGTTCGCTCCTGCCGGGGCCGCAGGTGATCCAGGCGCTGGAACTCGTGCGCATCGATCCCGAGGCCGAGGCGCTCTACCACGACCTACGCGTCGTGCATGACGCCGTGTTGACCATGTCCGACGACGCCCCGGAACGCGCGCGCCTGATCCGCGCCATGGTCGACGCCTATGACGCGCTCGACCTCCGCCAGCCACAATCCGATGACTATCTCCGCTCCGTCCTCGCCGCGCGCGCGCGGATACGGGAGGCGTATCGTCCGGGGCCGCGCGACGCGCCACGCACGGTCGCCGTCGGGCACGCGCACATCGACCTGGCCTGGTTGTTCCCCGTCGCGCAGACCCGGCGCAAGGGCGCGCGCACCTTCAGCACCGTCCTCACCTTGATGGAGCAATACCCCGACTATCACTTCGTGGCCTCGCAACCGGCCCTCTACGAGATGGTACGCGAGGACGAGCCCGCTCTCTACGCGCGCATCAAGGAGCGCATCGCCGAGGGACGCTGGGAGCCGACCGGCGCCTCCTGGGTGGAGATGGACTGCAACCTGGCCGGCGGCGAGGCCCTGGTGCGCCAGTTCCTCTTTGGCAAGCGCTACTTTCGCCAGGAGCTTGGCGTCGACCCCAAGGTGCTGTGGCTCCCCGACGTGTTCGGCTACTCCGCCGCGCTGCCGCAGGTGCTCAAGGGTTGCGACGTCGATTACTTCATGACGACCAAGATCTCCTGGAACGAGTACAATCGCTTGCCCTATGATACGTTCCGCTGGGCGGGCATCGACGGAACCGAAGTGCTCACCCACATGGTCACGGCGCCGCTCCTCCCCTCTGAACTCTCGCGGACGACGCAGCAGCCCTTCTATACCTACAACGCCAAGTTCACGCCCTATGATGTGGCCGGCAACTGGGCTGCCTACCGCCAGAAAGACGTGAACGAAGAACTGCTGTACCTGTTCGGCTACGGCGATGGCGGCGGCGGACCCACCGCCGAGATGCAGGAGACGGCACAGCGCCTGCGCGATCTGCCCAACTTCGTGCAGGTCGAGCAGAGCTCGGCCGAAGCCTTCTTCGCCCGGCTAAGCGAGCGGGTCTGGGACGACCCCAACCTGCCGCGCTGGGCCGGCGAGCTCTACCTCGAATACCATCGTGGCACCTATACAAGCCAGGGCTGGATCAAACGGGCTAATCGCAAGAACGAGTTGCTCTACCGCGAAGCCGAGTTATGGTCGGCGCTGGCTATCCTAGCCGATCCGGCCGCGACCGGGCGGCAGCAGGAACTCAAGCGGGGCTGGGAGAGCCTGCTGTTCAATCAGTTCCACGATATCCTGCCCGGTTCCTCCATCCACGAGGTCTACCAGGACGCGCGCGCGGACCATCGGGCCATCGCGGACCGCGGCGAGAGGGTGAGCGTGGCCGCGCGCGCAACGATCGCACACGCGGTCGAGGACGATGGGCCGCAGGGGACATCTGTCGTCGTGTTCAACCCGGCCCCGTTCGCGCGTGAGGACCCTGTCGCCGTGACCTTCCCAGCTGACGAGCCACTCCCCGCGCTGGCCGACGCGGCAGGCCGTCCCGTCTCCATGCAGGAGGTGGCGGGGGACGACACGGGCCGGCAGGCGCTCGTCGCCGCGTCCGCCCCGTCGCTGGGCTACTGTGCGTACGCGACGAGCGCTTCCACGAGCACACAGGACGACGTGGTAAACGCTTCCACGAGCACACAGGACGACGCGGACGCGCTACGTGTGACGCGCGACACGCTGGAGAATCGCTTCTTCCGCCTACACCTCGACGCGCATGCCGAGATCGTGTCGCTCTATGACAAGCGCGCGGGGCGCGAGGTCATCGCCCCCGGCGAACGGGGTAATCGGCTGATCGCCTTCGAGGACCGCCCGCTCAACTTCGACGCCTGGGATATCAATATCTACTACCAGGACAAGCCGTACCCCGTCGACGACGTGACCTCGTGGGAGGTCGTCGAGCATGGGCCATTGCGCGGCGGCGTGAAGATCGTCCGTCAGTATGGACAGAGCGTGATTACGCAGCGCATCCTGCTCTACCGCGACGTGCCGCGCATCGACTTCCCCACCCACGTCGACTGGCACGAGCATCAGACGCTGCTCAAGGCGTCCTTCCCGGTCACGGTCAACGCGCCGCGCGCGACGTTCGACATCCAATGGGGCAACGTGGAGCGCCCGACGCACTGGAACACGAGTTGGGACTGGGCGCGCTTCGAGACATGCGCGCACAAATGGGCCGATCTCTCGGAGGGTGATTACGGCGTGGCGTTGCTCAACGACTGCAAGTACGGTTATGACATCAAGGGACAGACCATCAGGCTCTCGCTCATCAAGAGCGGGGTGTACCCCGATCCCGAGGCCGACCAGGGCGCGCATGTCTTCTCGTACGCCTTGCTACCGCACGAGGGCGATTGGCGCGGCGGCGAGGTGGTACGTCAGGCCTACCTATTCAACATGCCGGCGACGGGATATGTCCGTCCGGCGCGGGACATGAGCGTGGCCGATGCAACCGTATCCACGACGCTGCCGTCCGCCGGCTCATTCGTGGCGACGCGTAGGCCAGGGCTGGTCATCGAGACGATTAAGCCGGCCGAGGATGGGGATGGCGTCATCGTGCGTTTCTACGACGCGCATAACACGCGCGGAGAGGCGACGCTCACCTTCGCGCGTCCGATCACCTCGGCCGAGGAGACCAATATGCTGGAGGAGGGGCAGGGGCCGGCCGTCTATGATGGCCACGACCTGCGCGTCGCCGTTCGCCCGTACGGCATCGGCACGTTCCGTGTACGGTTGGCCAACAAGTGAGATGAAGGGTGGGTGACAACATGGATGAGCGGAGCGGCAGGCCAGCTACCCCTCGCGTACACATGATCGGCAACGCGCACCTGGATCCCGTCTGGCTCTGGCGCTGGCCCGAGGGCTGCGCCGAGGCCATCGGGACCTGCTGGGCGGCGGTCGACTTGTTGGAGACGCATCCGGGCTTCATCTTCACACGAGGAGAAGCCCTCGTGTACCGCTGGATCGAGGAGTTGGAGCCGGAGTTGTTCGCGCGCATCAGACGCTTCGTCGCGGACGGGCGCTGGGCCATCGTCAACGGGTGGTGGATCCAACCAGACTGCAATCTGCCCGATGGCGAAGCGTTCATCCGGCAAGCCCTCTATGGAAAACGGTACTTCCGTGAGCGCT
>JAABUZ0100006095.1_pt1 | contig 15309 bp, 16 predicted proteins | sample 5562091 | NCBI WGS metagenome assembly JAABUZ01 (sample SAMN12813069, study PRJNA571459) | rock metagenome | isolation source: Antarctica rocks | place: Antarctica: Victoria Land, Linnaeus Terrace sud | collected 2015-12-21 | reverse complement strand
TGGCGCTGAGTACGACGGATCGGGGACCTACGTGGGACCCCTCGAACTACTGCGGCCCCCGGAGGAGCGGTAGGGGACCGAGCATTGCCACCAAGGCTCAAACAGACGGGTTGCCTCAACGACCGGGTCTCCAAGGGAGGCGCCCTGCTCAGCAGGTCGCTGCCAACTCCGTTGTGTGCCAGAAGTCAGCTTCTTTCCCCTGGTACGGCCCGAGTTTCGGACTAACTTGTGAGACGAGAGCCGGACCGCCGATCCGGGAGAACGGGACGACGCGGTGTCTCACGACAAGGGCGTCTCACTACCAAGGAACTGGGACACCGACAGTGAGGCTTGCCGATGGCGGGCGCGGCTGTGCCTTCCCGCGCCGGACTGGGACACTGGCGCGGTGGACCTGCGGCTGACCTTCGGCGTGCCGCCAACTGACATTGACGGGAAGGGCGCACTACCAGCTCCCGCCGAGGTCGAAGGCTTGACCCTCGCGGACCTGACCGAGCTCAGCAGCGGGATCGACGCCGCCGTCCGATTGTCCACCGAGCCCAGTTCGGTCGGCAAAGGAGCATCTGGGCCTGGCATCGATCTTGTGCTGCACCTGACCGAACAAGTCCTGACCGACGGGGCCGCCTTATTCGCTTGGGGCAGCGCGCTGTGGACCCTCATCCGTCGGATACGGCCACAACGTCGACTCGCGGTACAGGATCCGCTGACGATTGGCGCCCTAGCCGCAGCCGCACAACCTATGAATGAGTCGCGCCTCAGAGGGGCCCACCTGACCGGGACGGTGTCCCTAACGGGTGGCGGCGTTGGCATGGGCACGGACGCCCGCGATGTCTGGGCGACGTCGTTTGTACTCGCTAACGAAAGGGTGCTCGTCCTCTTCACCAGCCCCTCCGGTCTGGTGCTGGGCGAGGTGACAGTGGTTCCCGAGTGGACAAGCCGTCTGGGGCAGCTCGACAGCGCAACGGTCGCCGACGCCTTCGCGCGCTCCAATGAGCGAATCGCAGGCCCCACTCCGGGACCGTCACCCGCAAGCAGCTGATTCAGCAGGCCGTGTCAGAAGTCATCTCGTCCCCCAGCGTCAGCGGCCCGTTTCGGACTGACCTGCGGTTCTCGCAGGCGGACCCCGGACTCGAGATCAGCATGCATCCGTGACGCGCCGTGTGACTGCTTCTCGCACCGAGCTTCGGGCGTTAGTGCAGGTCGGGCCCGGTGAGTCCGCTTAGCAGTTGGATTGCGTCTGCTTGGGACACCCGGTTGGCGGCGACGTCGACGAGGACATGGCCGTAGTTGACGGTGAAGCCGCCGAAGCGGGCGTCGGTGAAGGCCTCCACCCAGGCAGGGTGACTGAGGATGCTGTCTGCGTGTCCTGGGCCGCTGGTGCGCTCGGCGAACAGCGCGGCGACCAAGGCCGGATCTGCCGGGCTGACGGTGATGAATACCGACGTCATGTAGCTACCGGCGATGTGGTCAGCTTCGAGCTGGTAGGCGGTGTGCGCGACTATCGCCCCCTGCTGGGATACGGCGATGGCGTGGGCTGGTCCCGCTGCCCAGTCGAGGGGCAGCAGCAACGTTTCGGGACCGATCCTTGCGATGAACCGCGGGGAGGCGGCGGGCCCCTCGTAGCCGAGGCCCGGTGCAGGTGCCGCAAGGCTGCCCACCGCTGGGAACGGCGGCCGGCTGGCGCTGCCGGTCAGCGACGACACCCCCACCGCGACCCCTGCGATCAGGGCGACTGCGGCCAGCGCTGCCGCAAGCGGAGCGGCCCACGGCCGACGGGGCCGGCTGCCCGGTACAGGGAGGGTCACAGGTGCGGGGGCCACGACCTGGGTGCGGAACTGTTCCCCGGCGCGGTGGAGTAGTTCGTCGACGTCGTTCATGTGGTGACCTCTAACAGGGGAGCGAGGCGGGCTCGGGCGTCGTACAAAGTCGATTTGACAGTGCCTTCCGTGCAGTTCATCGCCTGGGCGCATTCCCGGACCGGGAGCCCGACGAAGTAGTAAAGCTCGACCGCGAGGCGTTGCCGGCGGGGTAGTGCGCGAATGGCCTGGTCGATGTCTGCGCGGTCCTCTATCCCGACAGCTGACTGCCCAACTCCAGCTGGCCCCGAGCGGGGGAGCGGTCGGTGGCGGGTGCGGTGGCGTCGCGCCTGGTCGGCGACGATCGCGAGCAGCCACGCGCGGGGTGTGCCGCGGGCCTGGACGTAGGTGCTCTGGCGCCGCCACGCTCGGGTCAGTGCCTCTTGCACGACGTCGTCCGCATCGCCGTCAGGCACCAGGCGCACCGCCAGTTGGGTCATCGCCAACAGGTGCGGCTCGACCCACCCGCCGAACTCGTCCCCGCCTAACACCTGGCCCCCTACTCGTTCGTCCCCCTCTAATACGCCGGCAGACGGCACGCGGGTTGGGCGAGGGCCGTTCGCCGGGACCTCAGGAGCCGTCCCGGCCCAGCTGAGCCGGTCCGTGATGGCGTAGGTGCGATTGGCCGGGCCCGGCCTCACGCGACCAGCACACAGAGGGCCGAGGCCTCCCGGCAGAACTACTCCGTCTCGGCTGGACCACGGGCGAGGCGGCGAGGCGGCGGGGCGGAAACATCGAGGAGTCCCGTAGGAGATCCGCTTGCGAACCCGGCCAGCGACCCGATCGCGTTGGAGGCCCAAGACGGTCCTTCTCGTCATCACCGACTCTGCAGCAGGTGCTGGCTGTGCAAGGCCGGCTTGGCGGTGTCGGCCGCTGCGTCACAGGTGTGGCTGAGGGTGGGGCAGGCCCTTGTCGGTGGCTGCGTCTGCGCGAGCTGCCTGTTCGAGCGGAAGCCGCACCACGAACCGGGCGCCGGCCCCTGGGGAGGTGTCGAGGTCCAGGGTGCCGGCGTGGGCCCGGGTAATCGCAGCGGCGATCGACAGGCCAAGGCCGTTGCCGCCGCTGGCCCGAACTGCAACACAGCGCAGCCGTACGCGCCGATCCCCCGATCACGTAGCCGCAGCAGCGTGGTCATCGCCAGGGTCGCGCCGGCCGAGAAGCCCCCGATGGACAGCTTCGTCGCGCCGAAGAGCTGTTCGGCGTGCTCGGCCAGCCAAAGTGCCGCGGTCTCGCAGTCGTCGGATGCGGCAGGCCAGGGATGTTCGGGGGCCAGCCGGTAGTCCAGGCTGACGACCGCGAGGCCGAGAGCATCGGCAAGGTTGCGGTTGCGGACGTCGTCCCCCGCGGCCGAGCCCAGGTAGAAGCCCCCACCGTGGATCTGCAGGTGCACGCCGGCCACCGCGCCGCTGGCCGGCGTGTGGATGCGCACCGGGAGGCTGCGGCCGCCGTACAAGACCGCCACATCACGCCGGTCCCCGGCCGCACAGACGACTCAACGTGAGAACGCCGATGCTCGCTCGGTGCGCCGCGCGGTAATGCCGCCTAGCTTATGGAGGCGTCAGCCCGCTGGAGTAATGCCTGCAGCTCGTCGCGGTCGGCGCGCTTGGGCTTGTCGAAGTCGCCGCCCTCTGCGTACGCGCCGGCATAGGCGGGTTGATCACGCTGGAAGCGCCAGCTGTCGGCCAGGCTGCCAGTATCGAAGACGTCGTAACCGATCGCGTTGATGAAGTCGGTGACCGTCTTCCTCGCCGCGGCGTCGTCACCGGCGATCATCAGCGTGTTCCGGTCGGATGCGCCGGCCGGACGCTGCATCGAGCCGAGGTGCTGGAAGAAGATGTTGTTGAAAGCCTTCACCACGTGCGACTTCGACAGGTGCTGCTGAACAAGCCCGCTCGTGGTGATCTGCTTGTCGTCGAGCGCGGAGATCGTGCCGTCGCGCTCGGGGTAGTAGTTGCACGTGTCGATGACGACCTTGTCTGCCAACGGCTCGACTGGCACCTGGTCGATATGGCCGAGCGGGACAGTCACGACGACGATGTCGCCAGCGGCCGCAGCCTGCGCCGAGGTTGCGGCCCGCGCCTTGTGCCCAAGACTGGCCACGAGCTCGGTCAGCGTCTCTGGACCTCGCGAGTTCGATACCACGACGTCGTAACCCGCGTCGATCGCCAGCCTGGCGACGGTGCCACCGATGTTGCCGCTCCCGATGAATCCGACTGTGGTCATGGCAGAAGCAAGTTGCGGCGTGAGCCGGGCATTCCGCCCGCTCATGCCGCGACGGCACGCCGGAGCGATTCAACACGGCGGGGCATCTGCGGGCCAGAGCGCTGCTGGTGTCATTGGCTCGAGGCAGCGCCCCACCGTAAGGGCCAAGGAGTCGTGCAGGTCCTATGCATGATCGACGTCAGGTGTGTGCAGCGGCCAACCGCCTGTTCGGCGGTCCCGGGCCAACGACGTGACCCGCTTGCGGGTCGGGCGGCCCGACCGCCCGACCCGCAGGTTGACACCGGCCCGTGCGCACACGGAACCGCACCTACTTCTTCTTCTGCCGCTGCGCGAGCGCGCTGCCTGCCGCTGTTTTCGATGCCTTGCCGGTCCGTCCATCCCGAGCACCTTGCTCGCCGCGGCAGCTGCCGCCTTGCCCGTCACCTTGCCCTTGGCCATGGCCTTCACCTCCCTCCGTCTCGCTTCCCGTGGACGTCGGAACCTCGGCAGCCGTCCGGCCGGACTCCACAGCAGAGTGCGACGTCCCGAGCGCGTGAGGATCGAGATCCGCACCAGGAGGGGAGGCAGGCCCAGTGACCGGCAGCAGATCGCGACACGCGGTGCTCATGCCCGACCTCGGGCCGCTCGGCGAGCCGTTCCTGCCGGCGGTGGGGCAGGTGTTCTGGGTCAGCTCGCTGCTCTACTCGAGCAGCGACCCTGCGCCAGGACGGCCGGCGGTGGTGCTGCTGGTGCCGGCCGTCGTGTCGCCGACGGCGAGGATCCAAATCGTAACGAGGACGCACGACACGGCAGTTGCCGGTGTGCAGCACGGCGCTGAGCTCTTTCCTACGCTCGATCTTCCGGGTGTCTTTTCGCAGCTGACTTCCTGCCTGGTGTCGTCCTGGCGCCCGGGCAACGTCCTGAGGGCCGGGTCCCTCAGCGCTTCGGTCTTCGCCCAGGTCGAGGAGCGCTTCTCATGATGGGCCCACGCCAGGAGTTGGCCACCACAGGCGTCCTCGGGCTGCAGGGGGCCGACTTGTTGTACCGGACCGTCGCTGCCGTCGCCGTGGCCCGCAACTTTCCGCCTCCACCTGGGAGCGGCAGCTGGGATGCTTCGGCGGTCGCGGAGACGGCCCACGACATGGTGGACGGCGAACGCGGCCGTAAGCGGCTGACGGATGCACTGCTGCGGTCGATGGATGAGGCGTCATTCGCCCGAGTCCTCGAAGGCGCCGCCGTGAACTATCTGCGCGATGTCGCGCGGCGCACGGACCTGGGCAAGGTCGTTCTGCGCGTGACGGAGCTGCTTCGCGAGCACGACCTCTTCGTCGGCGTTGACGGCCGCCCGCAGCGATGGCGTCTCGCCGATTCGCCGGATCGGCCCACGCAGACGTCTGCGCAGCAGATCGCGCGAGCCGCGGGGCAAGTGGTTCACGTCGTCCTGCCGTCCTGGAGCAGCGATCGCCGGGATCCCCCTATTGCCGATCGCGACAGCCTTGTCAGGATCCTCACGGCCGTTCTCGAGGCGGCTGACGGCGCGATCACCGCTGTAGAGGCGGCTCATGCAGTGGCCGCACGCATCGAGGTACGCCACAGCCCCCTCACGGTCGAGCTCGACACGCTGGAGCGGGTAGCCGAGCCCCCAGCGATGCAGGACCCCGCAACTGCTGCTGCCGTCGGCGCCGACGCAGCGCTGCTGTTCGAGCGGCTGGACGACCGGCAGCGCATCCTGCTTGCGAACTTCCATCTCCCGCTCGACCAACTGGCGGGACTGCTCACCCTTCGCCGAAGCCAGACCGCGCTGCTGCGCCAGCGCCTGGTCGCCCGTCTCCAGCGCGACCTTGGTGTCAGCACTCCGGACCAGAAGGACACCGGCGACCTGGGCGAGGCGGTGCTCACGGCAAGAGCGGTCCGCGATCTGTGCATTCAGTGGGTAGAGGACCGGACTCCCGGCAGAGGTGCGACGTCCATCAGAACCATCGACGAGGAGGGAAGACGGCGATGATTGCGAACCCGCATCCGACAGCGGTGGAGCTCGCCGAGGCTCTGCAGCAGGGCGACCCAGGTCGCCACGGGCAGCACCTCTACGAGTGCGTCGAGTGTCGCGTCCGAAATGCCCGGCTGGTCCATGTGTACTGGGACGGTGTGCTGGCAGACAGCAGCATCCTCAGCGGCATCGTGGATGGCTCGGCACGGGTGGGTGCAGCCGCGAGAGCTGCACTTGGCCCTGCGGGTGGGTCGCCACGCCCCGGGGAGGTGTGGCGCGTAGGGGATCAATACGCCCTGCTCGTTTGGGTCCGAAAGGTGCTGGATGGAGCGGTAGACGTGGTCCCGGTCAGCCTGGACGTGGAGTTCGCGGACGAGCAGACGATCGTCGTCCGGGCAGCGGACACGGGCATCGGCGAGGACCTGGCGCTGTTTACCGCGCTGAGAGCGCATGTTCATCCGGATGCGTTCGTCTCGCGGGTGACAGCACTTGGCGACGACGTTGGCGCGCGTGTCGATCAGTTGCTCGCACTCGTCCGGCAGGGACGCACCTTGGCGCTGCCCGGCACGGGATCGGCAGTCCATGACCGGGACGACCAGCTCGTCGAGTATCAGCAGGTCCTGGTGGACCTGCTCGGGGACCTCGGGCCGGCGAGTTGGCGGCGGGACGCGCCGGCGCGGCCGGCCCCCGACGACGTACACGCGACCGTCCGGCGGCTGCTGGCAGAGGAGTTGGTGATGCGGCACCGCTGTCGCGTCCACGGCAGTCTGCCGGTGGTCGCTGCCCTCCCTGGAGGCTCGTTTATGACGGCCGCAGCTCGTGTTGCCTACGCAGACACCAGCGTCGTGGTGGCCGTGCTGGCGGACTGGCAGAGCCAGTCGACGAACGAGCTGACCGGAGCCTGCCGTCGGCTCCTCGACCAGGAGCCGGGCGCCGACGCCGTCGCGGTGTGCTCCTCCGGACCCGACCTGCTCGCGGTCGTGATCGCCGGCTCCGACATGCGCGACGCCTACGAGCCCCCGGCAGGCGTGCAGACACCACCGCGAGCCCCGCGTGAGCCGCTGTGGCTGGTCGACGCGCTGGCGAAGTACCTCGATTCGGCGGCACCGGCGTGGCGTGACGCCGATGCCTCCGCCCTGCTCGCAGCCACGGACCTGCACCAGGTGGCACAGAAAGCCGCACGTGCGGCGGTCGACGACGTGGTGACCCAGGGGCGCATGGCGAGGACGCCTGCGAAGGTGCAAGCCTGGACCGCGCTGACAGCCTCCACCGCGGACACACTCAGCGACGCCGTAGGGCGCATCGTCGCCGGTGAGTCTGTGGCTGCCGTCCTGAGTGGCCTCGTTTCGGAGGCGCACCCATGATTAGGCGGCTCAGCTTAGCGAACTGGCGGGCTCATGAACGGCTCGATCTTGAGCTCGGGCCGGGGACGACGTTCGTCGTGGCTCCCAACGGAGTCGGCAAGACCTCGATCGTCGAAGCGGCAACCTGGGCGTTGTTCGCCGAGCACATGCCACCGCCGCCGGGGCTAGTGCGCGCGGGCGCGGACAGTGCAACAGCCTCCGTCGAGCTCGAACTCCCAGACCGCGGCGTCCTCACCGTCGAGCGGACCGTGTCCGCGCCCGAGACCCGCCGCGCCGCCGTCGGCGCTGCTCGACTGGACGGGCGGACGATCCCCCTGCCCGACGTCGACGGCTTGCTCCGCCACGCCTTTCGTGCGGACCCTCGCTTCCTGTCCCGGATCGCTATGCCGCAGCCCGAGCCGCACCTGCTGCCGGACGGTCGCGGGCTCCGAGAGCACCTCTGCCAGTTGTTCGGTGTGCAGAACCTCAACACTGCGCTGGCCGAGCTCGACATTCGGATCCGTGACAGCGACAAGCGGTTGCGCACTGCGAAGCAGGGGTTGCGCGCGGACGCCTCCCGTCTTGACGAGTTGAGGACCGACGCGGCACGGACCGCCGAGCGGTTCGAGGCGGCGCGGGTCGTGCATACGCAGGCTCGTGAGGTCGTCGCCGCAGGCGAGCTCCGCGCCCAGCGCGCCCACGCCGCGGCAGAGTGGCAGGCCCGCCAGGAGGCGCGACGCGCCGTCCTGTCGGCTGCCGCTGGTCAGGCCAGCGAAGCCCTTGGCGGCGAGCCGCAGCCGGAGGAGTTGTTGGAGGTGCTCGCGGCAGCGCTGGCGGCTGCGCGGGACGAGCTCGACCAGACCGTTCGTGCCATCGGGTCGAACGACGCCCAGATGACAGCAGTTGCCGAAGCTCGCCGCGAGCTTGATGCGGCCCATGCCGACTGCCCGGTCTGCAAGCGCCCGCTGGACTCTTCGACACTGGAGGACGCGCACGCGGCGCACGAACGCGACTCGCGGCGCCTGGCGAAGGAGGCGCAGGTACTTCGGGTCACCGAGCAGCGACAGCGAGCGCTCATCGCCCACCTGAGTGCCCTAGGTGCCCGAGTTGCCACGGCGCCCCAGCCGGGCCCTCAGCCCGAAGCGCAGGGCGAGGACGAGCCGCAGCGCGATGTGGACCAGCTGCGCGAGGACGAGGCCGATGCGCTGCACACGCTGGTCGAGGCCACTGCAGCCAATGCAAATGCGCGCAAGGAATTCGCGGCGGCCCTGGAGGACGCGAACGCGCACGAGCAGCTGGTCGGCTACTTTGCCGAGGACGCAGTGCTACGGGCTGCACGCGCTGCGGTTGACCGCACGATCGGCGCCTTCGTGGCAGAAACCATCGGCCCTATCGAGGCCGAGTTGGCACCGCGGTGGGGTGCCCTGTTCCCTGGCCGTGGGGTCGTAGGGATCGACGGTGAGGGTGGGCTAAGCCGGCCGGTTAACGATCAGGGTGTGCCCTTCTCCTCCTTCAGCGGCGGCGAGAAGATCGGCGCCCTAGTCCTGCTGCGGCTGCTTGTCGCGCAAATGACAACGGAGCTCAACTTCTGTTGGTTCGACGAGCCGCTGGAGCACCTCGATCCCGCGACCCGCAGGCAGGTGGCTACCCTGCTGACCGGGGCGGCGCAGTCGTACCCACTCCGGCAGGTTGTGCTGACGACCTATGAGGAGTCCCTGGCACAGCGCCTCGCCGCCGACAGCCCCGGCCTTGCGCGGGTAGTAGCCGTTCGCCCGTCGCGCGTGGCGAGCGAGGCTGAGTCGCCACGTTCGGCCGGCGGCGCGACTGGCGCGGCACAGCCGAAGCTGGGTAGTTAGCCAGCGACCGTAACCTGCCAGATCACCGCCCCCGTCGTGGTCTCCCGAAGCCGGTAGGTCTCTCCATCGATCTCGGTCGCGAGACTGGGCTCCTCACCACCAACCTCGCCGCCAGTCCTGAGAATGGCGGCCCGAAGATCGGCGTCGTCCAGCTTCCTCAGTTGGTTCAGCGAATGCATGAGGACGTTCGAGTCACGGGCAGCCCAGATAGGTGTGCCAGCGGTCGACTGTCCCGCTTGTGACGACACCCACACGCGGCCGTCGACTTCCACTGGGGTACTCAGCCCAGCCTTTCGTAGCACCAGTCGATCTTCGTCCGAGCAGGGCTCAGCGAGCCCGACCACGCCGTTCAACGCGGTGAAGATGCTGGCGTCTGGCCAATCCCGTACGCAGATTTCGACGATCTTTGCCAGAGCCCACGAGCCATGCGGAAAGACGCCGATGAGATACGCGTCATCGGTTGCGAAGCAGCCAAAGAGCAGGTCTCCGCTGCGCCTCACAAATCCGTTGTCTTGCACGTCCAGCGCCAAGTGCAGATGGTGGATGCCCCACTCAGCGACCAGACGATCAAGGTCTAAGCGGCCGCGGGCTGAGCGTCTCTTCGCCGCGGGCATGTGAACCGTCCTGGTGCCCCTGCTCAGGTGCGCTATGAGGTCGTCGCCGCCCTCGATCTTCCTGGCGATGGCATCCACCACCGGTCGATGTTCTGCGTACTTGCCGCTCGAGACCAACTCCCGCGAAAGGTGGACTCGGCGCCGGTGAGGGTGGATGAACCGCGACCGCCAAGTTAAGTACTTAATGACGATGTCGGCGACGCTCATGGTGCTGAGTTCTTCCGTCGTGGCGCCGCCCATCCGTTGGATCAGATCGGCCTTGATCATCGCCTCGACCCGATCCACTACCTCGTCCACTGCTGCATTGTCCGCAATCGGCATGGGGGCGAGCTGTCACGTCGTCGCCGGGTGGTCGTCGAGGTCATCCCAGGGCGTGCCCACGACTGGGTCACTCTTAAGACCGGTCGATGCGGCGCACGCCACTTCGCGCCGCTAAGTGCTTGGCGTGAGTCGGGAGCTGCCGGTCGGTTCAAGCAGCATCTCCACCTGCGGAGACGGACGCTACGAGGGGATGATCAAGGACGGGCTTGGCGTTGTTCGCGACTGATCGACGGCCTCCGGCTGAGGTGGCATGGTCCCTGTCATGTGACGCAAGATCACAGTCACCTCACCAGCTGGCCAACTCCCGGTGCTCGAGGAGGTGAAGGCGCACGACGAAGCACAGCTGCAGGAGCTGCTCAAGGCGCACCCGGAGCTGCTCCCATTCGAGGAGCTCGGCCTGGCTGCTCCGGCACTCGTCGTCGGACGAGAGTCGGTGCTCGCCTCCGGTCGCATCGACCTTGTGCTCCTCGCGAACGGTGGCGAGCTGGTCATCGTGGAGTTCAAGACAGGTCCGCAGAACCCGGACTTCCGCGAGTGTCTGGCGCAGCTGCTCGACTACGGGTCCGACCTATGGGGGATGACGTCGAGGCCTTCGACGCGCGGGTAGCCCGCAAGTACTTCTCAGGACCGCACTTCCCCCAGGACGAGCTGCCGGCCCCGTCATCCCTCGAGACCGCAGCCACTATTGCGTGGGGCGGGGAACAAGCCGACGCCGTTGACTGGCGGGAGCGGCTGCAGTCGCAACTGCGCGACGGAAGCTTCCACTACATCGCCGTCGCCCAGCGCTTCACCCGGCCCGTACTCCGGACCGTCGAGTACCTGAACGCCACGATGAAGGCCTGTTCCTGGCTGCCTAAGGGCCACGTCCCGACCGGGACCGACGTCGACTCGTTCGATGTTGCGGCGACGACATCAAGCTGTCCCGGTAACCGACGACCAGTCCAGCGGCACAGATTGAGCCCCGTGGGGTGGTGTAGGTAGGCGGCCGCGTTGCAGCTCTGCTTGGTGCTGATTATGCGATGGCGCGGTCGGGGGTGGCCATCTCCTCGACTGGTGTCGCTAGGGCGGTCGGGGTGGTGAACAGGGTCGCCATGCTGGCCTCGGACAGGTAGCGCCGGTCGGATGCTTGCCACTCGTCGTGGGCCTCGACGAGGACGGCTCCGGCAAGCCGGCCCAGGGCGGCCGGGTTGGGGAAGATGCCGACGACGTCGGTCCGGCGTTTGATCTCCTTGTTCAGCCGCTCCAGCGGGTTGGTCGACCACACCTTCTTCCAGTGGGCCTCGGGGAAGTCGGCGAAGGCGGTGATGTCGGGCTTGGCCTCGAGCAGCATGCCGGCGACGGCGGGAAACTTGGCCTCCAGCAGGCGGGCGACCTCGTCGACCTGGGCCCGGACCAGCGTCCCGGTCGGTTGGGCGAAGACGGTCCGGATCGCGGCGGCGACCATCTCGGCGTCGCCCTTGCGGACCTTGACCAGCACGTTGCGCAGGAAATGCACCCGGCACTAGGCTCTTCGCATTAGACGGGGGCGGCCTCGCCCGCTGGTGTTCACGCCGTTCTGGTGACGGCGATGTGGGTCATGATGCGCCGCTGGTAGTTGTCCATGTTCCGAAAGCCGCAGCCGGTGCGCTTGACCTGCTTGATGATCCTGTTGAAGCCCTCCGTTCTGGCGTTGGTGACGCCGAGCTGCAGGAACACCAGGACGTGCGGCCACCACGTCTCGATCGTCGTCGCGGCGTGTCGTCTCGGCCATGTCGGCGGTGGCGCAGGCGGAGTAGAACGCCCAGAGCCGACCGCGGATCTCGGCCGGGTCGCGGGCGGCGAGCAGCTGACGCAGCAGCTCCTGTCTGTTTACCGGCCCTGGGGGGCTCGCGACAGGCGACGGGTGCTGGTTTCCCCCCGGTCGGGGGCCGCAGGCTGCATAGTCCAGCCGACAGGGAGGCACCGCATGGTTGCCACGATCGTGGTCGTGCAGGCCGGCGACGGGCATCGCCTCGTCGGTCAGTCGCAGCTGGTCGAGCTTTCGAACAAGTTCCTGGCCCACCTAGGGGTGCGGCGCTTCTCGCCGGCAACGATCCGCGGCTACGCCTACGATCTCGCGAACTTCGGGACGTTCCTCGCCGACCGCGGCCTCAGCGTCGCAGCGGTGGTGCCGACTGACCTTTTCGAGTATCTCGACTGGCAACAGATCCGGCGGCGTCCGGCCTCGGGCACGGTCGTGACGCTGGCGGCCAGCCGTCCGGCTCCAGCGACGTTGAATCGGCGGATCTGTGCAGTGCGAGGCCTGTTCGAGTATGCGGTCATCTCCGGGGTCCGCCGGGATAGTCCGGTCCCGGCGGCTCGCCGTTCCTCGGGGTTGCGGGCCCGCCGCCACGGGCTGCTGGGCCATCTGACGCCACGGGCCGAGCATGTCGGCGGGAATCTGGTGCGCGCAGAGCACCGGCTGCCGGAGAGCTTGCCGGATGCGGAGGTGTCGGCCTTCCTCGCCGACCTGCTGACCTTCCGCGACCGCGCCATGGTGCTGGCGATGCTGCTCGGCGGGTTGCGTTCTGCGGAGGTCCGGTCGCTGCGGCTGGCCGATGTGGACATGGGCCTACGCCGGGTACGGATCGTCGGCAAGGGCAACAAGGAACGGGTCGTCCCGGTAGATCCGGCGTTCTTCGCCGAGACCGCCGCCTATCTACGCTCTGAACGTCCTGCGGGCTGCTCGACCCCGGAGTGCTTCGTGGTCCTTCGAGGCCCGACGACGGGTGCCCGCGTCACCGAAGCCGGCCTCCGCAAGATCTTCCGGTCCCACCGGGTCAGTTCTGGTGCGCTGCGGGTCCGCCCCCACCGGCTGCGCCACACCTACGGCACCGAGCTGGCCGGTGCCGGCATGGACCTGCTGGTGCTGCGCGAGCTGATGGGCCACGCGTCCCCGGAGTCGACCGCGGCCTATGTCCATCTCTCACCGGAGCATCTGGCAACGCAGTACCACGCGGCGCGGGCCGTCGTGACGCCATGACGTCGGTGGCCAGCCCTTGCCGCGCCGCGCCGCCGTCCGCGGCCGCCGGCGAGTTGCAGAAGCGATACCTGGCGTTCTGTTCGGCGTCGATGCCTCAGCCGGGGCAGGCGCGGCGGCGTGCGAGCGGGGCGGCAGCTTTCGTGGATGCACATCCGGATCTCGACGTGTGGATGCAGCGCCCGGTGTCGAGCCGGCTAGCGGACCTGCGTCGTTATCCGCAGGGCTGGTCGTTCCTGGCCTTCGTCATGCTCAGCGGGGACGTGCGCGGCGACATCGAGCTGCTGGCCGGCAAGAACGCCGGGACGAGCCTGGCGTGGACCTGCGAGCAGCTGTTCCCCGAAGAGCTGCTCGCGCTGGGCGAGGCAGCGAGGCGACTGGATCTTGCTGCGATCGGGACCGCGCACGTGCTGCGCCAGACGTTGCCGGTGGTGGTCGCGGAGTCTGGCCGCCGGCCCGACGCGCTGACCGTCGCTGACCTTGACCGGGTGCAGGCCGGGCTGGCGAACTCGCTGCTGGTGACGGCGCCGATGCGAGAAGGTCACCAGGGGCGCTTGCACACGTTGCGCCGACTCCTCTACGAAGCGCGGATCATCGATGCCCCGGCCGCCCGCCGCCGGGGTGCAGGACCGGCAAGCCGTGTCCAACATCTGCAGAACGTCGCGGCTGTCGAGATCCGTCGCACCATGCTGGCCTACCTGAAGGTCCGCGCCTCGGTGCTGCGCCCTGCCACCTTGGCCAAGCTCGTCACCAACCTCGCCTGCTTCGGGGAGTATCTAAGCGTCAACCATCCCGAGCTATCGTGTCTGGCCCGGTTGGAACGCCGACAGGTCGAGGGCTATCTGACCTGGTCAGCGACCAGGTACTGGCGCGGCAGCCGCTGCCGTGAGCGGCAGATCGGCACGAACAGCGCCCTGCAGGCCGTGCTGTGCCTGCGGACCTTCCTCGACGACATCGCAGCGTGGGGCTGGGCCGACAGCCCGTCGCGGCGGCTGGTGTTTCCAGCGGACGTTCCTCGACCTCCACACCTGCTGCCTCGAGCGTTGCCACCCGACGTCGACCGCGCCGTAATGGCCGCCGTCGCCGAGCTTTCGGATCCCATTGTCCGCGTCGGACTACAGGTCATGCGGGGCACTGGCCTGCGGGTCGGGGAGCTGCTCGACCTCGAACTGAACTGCATCCTCGACTACGGCACGCAAGGCAGCTGGCTGCGGGCCCCGCTCGGCAAGCTCAACACCGAACGGACCGTCCCGCTCGACGAAACGACCCTGGCCGCGCTGGTCGGCTGGCTCGCCGAACGCGGACCCCAGCGGGCGCTGCCGCACCCCCGGCACGGACGGCTCACCGACTTCGTGTTCGTCCGCGCCGGGCGCCGCCCCGGAGCCCGACCTCTGCAGACTGGGCTGAGCCAAGCAGTGCAAGAGACCGGCCTGCGCGGCCCGGACCGTGCGCCGCTGCACGTCGTGACCCACCAGCTGCGCCACACCTACGCCACCAGCCTGGCCAACGCCGGCATGTCGATCCAGGCACTCATGGCGCTGCTCGGACACAACTCCCCGGCGATGACATTGCGTTACGCGACATTGGCCCTCGCCGACCCTGCGCAGCGCCTACGACGAGGCCATGGGCAAGATCCGGCCCCGCCTGCCCATCGCACCCACCGGCCGACCCATCGTGCCGGACCGGGTCGACTGGCTATCGGGAGAAATGCTCAAGACGCGGGTGGCCCACGGCTACTGCTCACGCGACCTCGTCGCCGAAGCCTGCCCCTACGCCAACATCTGCGAGGGCTGTTCGAACTTCGTCACCGCCCCCGATTTCGCACCCGCCCTGACCGGCCAACTCGCTGACGTCCAAGCCCTCCACGCGGACGCCGAGCAGCGCGGCTGGAAGTCAGAAGCCGCCCGCCATGCCGGCGTCATCTCCAGCCTCAAGAGCCACCTGCACCGCCTCGAAACCGGCTCTTTGCCGAGACCGCAAGCTTGACGCAACCGCCAGGGCCGGTTAATTGCAGCCCCAGGCAGCGCCGATCTCATTCGTCGGGTCGTCAGCAGCGAGGACCCGCTCGAGGCGGCGCAGCTGACGGGGTGAGAGCCGGTTCCCGGCGGTGAGCAGCATCCGCCGGTGGACCCAGG
>JAABUZ0100006094.1_pt1 | contig 15316 bp, 15 predicted proteins | sample 5562091 | NCBI WGS metagenome assembly JAABUZ01 (sample SAMN12813069, study PRJNA571459) | rock metagenome | isolation source: Antarctica rocks | place: Antarctica: Victoria Land, Linnaeus Terrace sud | collected 2015-12-21 | reverse complement strand
ATTTGCGATTGTGTACAACTTGCTAGGGGCTGGCATAATATTTGGGTTTGCGGCCTTCAAACCTGTTTTGTAGGCCAATATTCATCCATCACTTACACATAGGATACAAGAAAAGGTGTTTTCAAATAACTGCACACCGGATGAGTTGAAGCAGGAGCTGGATGTCTGCAAAGGCCAAGATCTTCGGTTGAATTTGATGTTCATCATTGCAGCTACGGCAACAAACGTTTGCGCGCTGCCAGCTGGAGGGGTTCTTGACCGCTTCGGCCCACGCATAACCAGCATTATCGGGTCTATCGTCCTCGCAGCGGGCTGTATACTTTTCATATTTACTTCTCAAATTGGTGAAGGAGCTTACATACCGGCGTTCCTTCTTCTTGCTCTCGGCGGCCCTTTCTTCTTCATCTCGTCCTTCCAGCTGTCAAATACGTTCCCCTCCTATTCTGGAATGATTTTGGCATTTATTACCGGAGCTTTTGATGCCTCGAGTTCCGTTTTCCTGCTTTATGGGCTCATCTACAGAGCTACTAGTTTCACATTTGGCCCGAATAAGTTTTTCACAATCTACTTGGTACTGCCGGTCTTCATTGTACTCGTCCAGCTTCTACTTATGCCAAAATCGAGCCATACGTCTATGAAAGAGTTGACTGGAAGAGCACGAGTCGAGAATGCTTCAGATACGACGCCTCTGCTGGGTACCAGTGGTCATGGATCTAGTGCTCAAGAAGCAGTCCCAGTAGAGGGGGATTCATTGACTGTAGAGCAATGTGTTGAACGCGAGCGTAAGGAGGAAGTGAAACAAAAAGTTTCGGGAGTCTATGGAGTGTTGCATGGCAAGGCTGTCTCGGCACAGCTGAAATCCTGGTGGTTTGTCTTGATTACTATCTTTGTGATCGTGCAGATGTGCCGGATCAATTATTTCGTGGCGACAGTTCGCCAGCAATACATTTATTTATTAGGTTCAAGAGACGCTGGAAAATCCATCAATGACTTTTTTGATGTGGCTTTACCGCTCGGTGGAGTCATATTAATACCTTTGATTGGATTCATTCTCGATGGCTTTTCAGAGACATTTATCATTGCCACACTTGTAATATTAGCTGCACTCAACGGAGCATTGGGATTTATACCTACATTTTGGGCGGCATATATCGTATGTCTTTTATTATCAATGCTAACCAAGAACATCGTCATATTTGTCGTCTACCGACCATTCTTCTATACAGCCATATCTGATTATGCCGCAAAAGTGTTCGGGTACAGAACTTTTGGTACCGTGTATGGTACCGTCAATTCTATAGCAGGATTGTTCAACCTCTTACAGTACCCTCTGGATTCTTTGACCAAGCGTCAGTTTCACAGCAACCCATTTCCAGTAAACCTGATTCTTCTTATCTGCTGTCTGGTTGTTGGTTTATCACTGGCGTCGTATGTGTTTGTTCAATCAAGACGCATTGCTCGCGATAACTTAGAAGAAGAAGCCGAGAATGCAGCTGAAGAAACGATGCCCCTCTCATGACCTTTAAACTGGATCAGAAGCTAAAATTCGACATTCTTGACAATCTCATCCTTTTCGTCGTTTCCTAGGGGTGGTAAAGTCCATGGTTCAATGAGGAAACTCTTTCGAGAAGCTTTGAAAGCCAGGTCTTGCAAATGTTGAATTACAAAATGTGTACCTCTCTCTGGAACTGTGAAAAGTTTATGGACCTTGAACAGACCCTGAGCGGATGTTGTCTCGGACCGTGATTCATTCGCAAACGGAATCAATTGAAAAACATTATCGCAGTATAGCTCTATCCACCTGCCCAAACTGCTATTTCGCGAATAAAGGTTCTCTGAAAGAGACAAGCACACGACAAGCCGGGAAGCGAATTTCTGTCTGAGGAGATTGAGTCTCTGCAGAAACACAAGTGCGGTTCTTGGATTTGAGCAACTGTAGGGATAACAAGTCGGAGAGAGAAAATTGGGCAGCACCACTCTGTGGACTGTCGATGATGGGCTTGACTGGAGGATTTTTTCTAGTTCTAGTATCATATTTCTGAAAGGGTCCAAGCCATCCTCAATTTGCACGAATGATAATTTACTCGTCTCTGAGATTGTAAGTCTCTTCGTAAGGTCATACATATGACAAAATGGTCCATCGTTGTTGGTAGCAGTTTGTCCAGTAGCTCGTGACCCCCCAATATCACCTTTATGCTCTCCCAATGACTTGTATCGCCAAGCAATTCTAAGGTTTTCATTCAATGATGGTTTTGCCTGCGCTCTCGTACTTGAGACGGCAGGCAATTCTTTGGCCCAACTTGCTGGCATAGCACAGATATGGACATGATGGCCATGAAGCAACCCTTCGGCAGCAAAGTATCTCAATAAAAGAGAAGTGTAATCCGTTGTGGCAGAGCCTTCTAGAAGTGTTGCAGAGCCCATTGGTATGCCTCCAACAATACCAAATACATTATCTAACGACTCACAGCCACTCGAAGTTACAGTGGTGCTCTTGAACGAGCATGACTTGATTCCAGGCAGCAAGGGAATTGCAGCGGTGTTTCTCTTGAATGACATTCATTCAGCTTTCCATAATTCTGCAATACCAACCAAAACAATATGTCGGGAATTGACATCGACTTTTCTATTAAACGCAGCCAAGCTAATTTACAAAATCTCATAACTTCCAGTGGATTCAGTATCTTCGGCTACGCTACATAGTCGCCGTCAGCTGCAAAGCTGAACTTGTGATGGAGCAAAAGCTGGAACGTTGGTCAGCTCCTTTGAAGTGTGCACAACCTGCGGATGCGATAGCAAGTGACGATAATTACACAATGCTGCAAGATGGACCATCCGCATGAAATAATTTTGGAAATTGATATCAAATGCGACGCAAAGCCTGAACAGAGTGCACATTTGGAGTGGATTGTAAGCTCCTTGATAACTGATAAGGCTGTCTCATCATTCCGGCCAGATCACCAAATCAGGAAACGTATGATGTGAAATGTTCCTGGTAGCTTTGTGCACTGAAAAGTAGTCGGCAATTCCTTCTCAAAACGCGCACTTTGTAGCAATCTAAATTTGACGATCTAGGCAACCTTTTTGAGTAGCATCTAATCCAAAGACTTTAGTGCTTGTGGCGGCCGGCAATTTGATGCAATGTTTTGCAGTCCTGAAAGGAACATAAAATCTGGGCGGGATAATCCTTCCTCACCCTCCTTTCCCAAAAAACTGCGTGATCTTTGAGCTCCCATTTGATTTGTCCACGCTATCTACAGAATGCTTCCGCGCCACTTTTTGTGGTCTATTTGATGTTGGATCTTTCATTGATTTTGACCTTTTAGGATCGCTCTCAAGCTGTTGTTCTTCGGCCTTGGAGGGCAATGGCGCATTGGAATCTTCTTCTATGGTCTTGTCTCTAGGCTCATGGCTACTCACTTCCTTGTAATTTCTTTTCGAGCTTTGCTTGGTCGTATCAGTGTCTTGTTTAAAAAAGTTGGCAATATTCGACTTGTTGGCACTAGAGTCAAGAGGAATGATGAAATCAGGCGAGTTGTTGCCAACTTTCCCAACTTCTTTGCTTACAGGATAGCATTCAAGTTTAGTCGCATCGTATGGTCGTAACAGGTTTTGCAACTCTGGCGTCCATTGCATATTTGCGTCTAACCAGCTTTGCATTCCTTCAGAACCATTGGCGATTATTACCGGCATTCTGTCATGTAGCCAAGTAAGACCGCTAGCAGCGCTTGTCGTCACTATGGAATAGGTGAACATGGGAGACTTACTGTCATCAAACTGTACGGAATCATAAAGACCGAGCATAGACATCAATTGGCCATCCTTTCGTTTTATGAAGTGCGGGAGTTTCTCTCGGCCTTTCTTCAACCATTCGTAATATCCTTGGGCAATTACCACGCATCGCTTCTTTTGCTTCATACTGCTCCACATAGACTTCACTCCCTCATATAGACTGTCGTCCCTACAATTTATCGTTTTTATAGTACTGCCATAGTCTGGAGGTCGTTTGTTCCAGAACGGCACTAGACCCCATTTCATCGATTGTAAAACAAGACGCTGCTGCTTTGCATTGAATTTCGCGGAAGACCTCTCACTCTCGGTCACTTCACTCTCCTGGTTTGCGTGACTTCTGGCGCGGTAGATTGGGCTCATGTATGTCGGAGCCATATTGTAAGATTGTCTTGCTAAATCCTCATCCACAAGCTCATCTACCGGCATGTTCTGGGCGCCCATTTGGTACTGGATCTGCTGCGGCTGCAGGGCAAGAGAGTATCTCCCACACATGGCCCAAAAAGCGCCGTATCCAGGATTGGGGTTACACGCGTAATCACGTAGCTACCGCTTACGAAGATGAGATTGTTGATCTCGCACCAGGCCTATCTTACCCGTCCAATTGCTAGGATACGACCTTTGCGGCAGCTAGGTACCTCTTCAGCCAGCAATGTTCGCCGCCACCGAGGGTTTGCAGCTGCGATAGCTTTTGTGGGCGTTAGTGTGACAGCATTCAGCATCTACCAAAGTTACTCTCAGAATCACCTCCATAACTTCCCCGAGCCGGTCGCAAAGCCATTAAGAAGGGCTTTATACTATTCTTCAGATTCAGGCGGGAAGGAGTATGGCAAGAGTCTGCTTCTCTACCGAGATGCAATTGAGCAATCGAAACAATTTGGAATGGATCCAAGTTCTGATGAGGTCACAGGACTGAAGATACAGATGGCCGGATTACTCGAGCTGCTCGAAAGAAAATCTGCAGCAGCAACTGTATACACTAATGTCCTAAGCGTATTGAACAACGCCGTCGCTGAGACGGATTCTGATAAAAGTGTCCTACGTAAACGGGCTATCGGGGTAGCGGTGAAGCTTGGGAGACTGCAGGAAGAACTTGGGCTTTTATCCAGCGCTCACAATACTTTGGAGAGGGCCACCACATCATTGCTAGAAGAGACAAGGAAGCGAGGCCAATCTATTGGAGAATCAAATCACTGGCTATCAAATGAAGAAACCGGAGGTGTATTCGAAGCATTTGCTGACGTTCTTCAAGCCCAAGGAAAGGTGGATTACGCAGTCCCGTTATATTTACAGTGCCTCCCTCTATGCCGCCCACCACATTGCCACTCGGTTATATTGATGAACAATATTGCTGCTGCACTTGCAATGCGGAACCCTGCGGACGCCCTCCAATGGGCGCATAAATCACTAGAAGTCTCAGAACTGCCAGAGAATACTAAAGACGAAGAATGTCAATCGGGTCGACTTGTCTCTTTATTCAACCTTGGGATGATCACCGAGAGACAAGGCAATTTACAAAAAGCGAAAGATTATTATAAGCGAGCTGGCCACCTGGCAAAGGAGCTGAACGATCATACAGGGGCCAGCAAGGTAGACAAGGCATTGGAACGGCTGAAGTCCTTATAAGCAATGATGAACGAATATACTGGAAATTCAATTGAGCAGCCCTCTTAAGGAGAGATCATACACTACTTCCTCAATTTTTTTGACATCGTATTTCTAATGTAAGCAAAATCGTAGGAGAGTTTTCACGATTGAGTCACTTCTCCTTCTGAGGCTATCATTTTTAAGATTCAGAACCTGAAAACCAGCCAGTAACTCTTTGCTGAACTTACTGATAGCTAATGGACGCTGGTAGTCTCCAAGTGTGACAGAATTCACTGCTAAGCGCGATAGCTCGTTGACTAGGGAAATAACCGCGTGTAAATATTCCTCAAGGGTGAGATGAAATTTGTTTTCGTCTGTGATGTTTGTAGGAACTGATTAGTATTTCTTCGTAACGCATGCCTAACCTCCAAAGACTGTGCCCAGATCTTCCAAGCTTAATAGCCTTCCCGGAGAAGAAGCCTCCCGTTCGACTTGCTTCTCCACGACATTCCATCCCAGCCAATGTAGGAACAGGGTGGCGAATGCTGCATTCTGTAAAGCCCGTGACCACATCTCATTGTGCTTGTAGTACGGATGCTGTGATGCGATGGACGATAGAGATACTATGTGATCCCTTAGCTCGTCAAAGTGGGAATATATTGCAGGTATATTTCTCTGGACTACATTCATTAGACTTGAATATATCAATATATGAACAGGAGCCAAGGTCGGTTGAATGCACAGCAGATAGAATCGCACTGATTGATCGTGCATCCTTCTCCACATCTTTTATTATAATCTTCAATTCATCTCTGGTATTGGAATCAGAGTCAATTTCTTGCTGAATTCGATCGAAGATCGCCAAATCTATGGCTGAAGAAGTCATTCAAAGAAAGAGTGTGTCTCAAGGATATTTTTCCGCAGCAAGAAGTCCCTTTATATAAGTTAATTAGGATGACGCCTGGAAAAATCCTAAACACGTGAGGCGTCGACATACGAGGTATTTCGAAGTCTATACCGTATATGTCCTTAATTTACAGAAGTCTAGGATTTACCTACCCACGCCAAATCCTCCTTTGCACGCCGTACTTCTTCTACATCACCTGTGTGCTTCGCAGACTCATCACTTAGTTTGATTGCAAACCGATCATCAGCTTTGCTTAATTTGATGACAATATTCATCGGCTTTGACTTGTCGCCATGGCTATTGGTAAAATCGTTCGTGAAGAATGTGCCAATTCCAAAGAAGCTCTTGAAGTTGTAATGATCTGCACTTTGTTTCAGCTCGATCACCTTCTGGGTATCCAGGCCATCGCTGAAGACAATAGTCTTGCTCTGAGTATCGATACCCATTGCTGCATAAAACTTGCTCATTTTAATCACAAATGTGGAGGGATCACCAGAGTCCTGGCGAACACCGGAGAACTTTAAAGCGGTTTCCTTGTTGAAGTCCTTTAGAAACGCGTCGGTCCCAAACGTGTCCGGCAGCGCAATACCAGCCGAGTCCCCATAGATCTCTGCCCATTTCTCCAACGCTATGAAATTACTTTTTGCGTATGTACCCATGAGGGCAGCTATGCCCATTGTCCATTCGTGTGCCACAGTCCCAATAGGCTTCAGGCCAAATTTATGGGCCAAGTGAACATTAGAAGTCCCTGTGAATGTTGATCCAGGATTTGCCGACAGTATACCCTCCATTACCATAATCTGAGTCTTGAGGTCACGTCTCCTCCTGGTGCCAAACTCTGAAAACACACAATTATGGTCCACAAGGGTTTTGGATTTACGACAAGCTTTCTCTCGCTGACCTTTGTAGTTCCAGTCGGTATCAACAAACATGAAATAAGCTTGCGAGGTAAGTAGAAGGAGAGGCACCTCCCACATAATTACGTCAACCCATTTGCCTCGTATTTGTATCGATAGCTCATTTTGATCATTGAAGCCGCAAAACACCTGATTTGTTGGATCTAGTTCTAACAAACGTAAGTACGCCAAGTATTCTTGAGAGAATTTATCATTCGATTTTTTCAAGAAGTCAAGCTCGTCTGCAGTCACTCTCAATAAAGACATTAGATCTATTTGCTTTCTGAGCCAAGATAGGCCGGCTTGATTAAGCTTCATCTCCGGCGAACGATTGTGAAACTCATACTCCACGTCCACAGAATTGTAGCATCTGAATACCGCGTACTGCATAGTGAACTTATACATGTCGGTGTCCAGCAGACTGACGATCGCAGGCGTGTCCATCGACCCCATCTATGGTCAGAATTGGTCTAAAAGATATAGTAAATGAAAACTCAGGACAATTTGGCGATTTGACATCAATGAAAATCAGAAACAGCTTCTAGTTGATTGAACAAAATGCCATCATCATTGGAGGTGAAAAGAACAACTTGCCTTCGTTATCAAAACAGAGCTGCAATGACCAATTATTCGTACGCAGCAATCACTTACGGGTGGCCGGCCGATACGTACTCGTACGGATTTCACCTGAAAACTCTAAAATATGGTGACAACCGAAACCGCTGGCTTGTGACAGAAGCATGGAAAAAGGAACGATATATGAGGAACAAAATGCACTTAAATAAGCATCTGCTCGGAATGCACAAATCTCTACCATCAATGACTTGAGAATTTGAGCTGCCTCAGTAGACGCTGATTGAGCCCGGTAGACCATATCAAACCAATCAATTACAAGAAGTAATATTGATCAGGAGCGATCAGCCCAATTCATGGCTATGACACCAACGCTATGGTCGTCAACGTAATCCCAAACCAAAACACCAGTCTGCCTTCTAATCTCAAGTACTATTTCGTACACTCTGTGATTTACGAATTTGGCAATTGTCTTTGGCCAGTGACGTAAAGTACTTGCACTGCAAAAGCAAATCTTCATTCCTTCTACATCCTTTCGCAGGAAGTCCATGACCGCCTCCACTTTTTGTTCTGGGTTTAATCGATACTCATCTTGAATGGAGAATGCATCCCAAGGAATGCCGACATTGCCATCAAACCTGCGTATCAGTACCAGGTGTCCTCGAACGTCGCCCAGCACAGAGATCTGTGTGCCTACGTACCAATCCTTCCAATCAAAATCATGAAAACATTCGTAATCAGTACTAGTGCCTTCATTTTTCAACGAGCAGAGTATTGTCTCGTGGACATGACTAGCTAAGAAAGCTTGCAATACGGCGTGTACTCTAGCCCAGCTTAAATGACCCTGGTATTGAGCTGGAAATCCACCGTGTACAATAACCCAGTCTCTCTTTCGCTTGGCCAGCCGAATGTCAAAGAAGCGGACACCACGTTCGAGTTGATATTGTATACCATGATTCTGACATCGCACTGTGGGTAGAGCTGCGCGATGACACGCAGAGTTATGTGTGCCAGGTATACTCAACCTGTGCAGAAATTTACTAGAATCAATATACTGCATCCAGTCTCGTAAGTCTGGCAGTCTCAGGAGAGATAACCTTTTCGAAGAATAGTGAGCATGCAATGTTCCATATTGCCTGTGTCCTGCGAATGGAAGATGAATTATCAAACATTGATCTGCAAGAACAACATTGACTTTCCACGGCAGTACAATATTTCGTCTGACGGACGTGTTTGGTGCAATGCTCACATTTCCGTTCTTGTCATCCAATATCAAACACTTGGTTTCGAACGAGAAGAACGAGATGATACATTCTTTCGCGGGTAGCAAGGGCATTCATTTCATCTGCATGTCTCCACAATCCAACGCCTTTAGATACTTTGCCTACCCAATAGTAATTGCTATATACATTATGGAAATTGGGGTCCCTGACCTGTTATACATGTCATCATCCTGCCGGGAGTCCGACAGCCCGAGTACGCCAAAGAGCAGCTTGCTCCACATCCCCTCGCTTTTCAAACATGATTGCAAGATTGTTCCCAGCAAGCCTTGAACATTGCACACACGAACTAGATTTTACTGAAGATGCTCTATTAAAAGCAGATTGAGTCCACTCCGTTGCCTGCTCTGCGTTGTTTAAACCCCAATAGACTTCCCCAAGGTAGGCTTCCACTAAGGCTAGTTGACAAACATTCCCAGCCCCGAACCTCGCGTCAGGCTGCTTCCGTGCACGAAGGACAGTGAGAAAAATAGCGAGTGAGTGGGGAAGATCATTTTGCTTGGCGAGGCACAATGCCAATGACGTACAAGCGTCCAACAATTGAGGGGAGGGGTGTTCATCCTCAGGAATCAATGCTTCTTTCATAGTTGATGGTTTCAGTAGATCGACCGCTCTCCATAAAAGCCGCAATGCTTGCTCTTGCTCCCCAAGTTCTTCGTAGATAGTCCCTAACCGTCGACAAGAATCACTCACTCGACTTGGCGAAAAGTTCTTATTGTAGTCCCCTTCCTCTTCGGCCCGTAAAGCCTCTGAAAAGTGTTCTTTGGCGCTTTCTATATGTCCAAGTCGTAATTCCGCTCTTGCCATCCGAGCCTTAGCTTCTGCAAATCCAAATCCATTCGTTGACCCACTCCTCTCCAGAGCTGCTCGGCTGTATGTCAATGCATTGCGATCATCTGCTGTCCATCTTTCTGATAATCTGCTGGTACGGAGAAGTATTCTTGAAGCAAATGACCATTCCCCAGGCGTAGGTTCTTTCCTCTCTAGATAGATCTGAGTGGCAGAATATCCTGTGATTGTGAGCAGACTCAGAGACCCTGTAGTATAAACGATGATTTTTGAGGCGATGAGAGTTTGCTCAATTGCATATCGCCACTTGGTGCTCATGATCTCGCAGTATTCTAAACACAACAGATCAAAACAATTCTTTACTAAAGACTATCAATCTACAACTCGCCTCACATCTTACGGACACTTCTGTTCATTTGCTCAGTCCAGCCTTCTAGATTCCAGTGAAAGTGCCTCAACACCAGCAGTGGAAAAAAGAGGGGAAAGACAACCAGTATAACCGGAATCGAATTTTACCCTGACCTTCAACAGGTTACAAGGCAATCCACACATTGCACTAAAGCATAAACGCAATCCTCGCAGGAATCTCCCAAGTAGTAGTGACCCCAGCCCATACACGAACAAGGTTCTTCCGGGCCTCGATGGGGGCCCGCCAAAGAACACCACGGCTTCCCCCGGCCCGCAAGCACTGATGCCATACCACGAACTTTCTGATGTTCCTGCAGGTGATCATCACAACAGGCCCGCGAAGGCGTCTACTGAATGGTGTCACCCATCCAGCAGATATGAGGACGTTTCTCCGAGTTTCTCACTTGCATTTAAGGAAAAGGCCATTAAGCCATTCGTATGTGGGCAAGTATGTGTGGTAGTGGTGTCTTCCGCGGGAAAAAAGGGGGGAGGGGGGACTGGGTGTTTAAATACAGAGCGGATTTTAGCCCCTTCTAAAAATAGAAATAAAATTCACATGCGGTGTTTGTACTGCAGATCGTCTCTGAACTTTGCGTGAATTCTGCATCATGGGACCAAGCCACTAACCATCCTGGCCGTGAATCCAGGCGCGTGATGTCCCACGGAGCCTGACCGTGTGACTGAGTTCCGTCGATACCCATCATGGGCTCATGTATCGAGATGGTCACGCAGCCAAGTGTACACATAGAAAATGATCGCACTGCTTGGAGCACTGCGAAGCACGGTTATACCGGCCCCTCTGTAGAAGCCATGAACACCTCCCTCATGCCAAATCTCCTTTCCTACAGTTACAAATCCTGCACGGGCATGCCGCAGTGGTGCAAATAGATCACGTCGCCCCTCAGCAGCAGCAACCGCTTTCGCCCTGGTAACGCCGGTGTCTTCCCACCCTCGTAGATGAGCTTCTGTCTGCATTCGCGATTTGATAGTGTCGGCTGGGAAGAGGGTTATGTTATAGCCAATACCTGCACAAGCGCCAGCTAGCAGTTGTCCGTGCAGTGACACTTTCTGGGTAGTCGTATCTCGAAAGTGAAGCGAAATGTACTCATACGCGCCAAACCAAGCGGCACTACCGCCCGTCTCACGAAGCAAGGTGCCTAATTGGCCACGCCAAAACCCCGTTATCCCATGTCGTCTGAAAGTTCGTTTGATGACACGGAATGGGTTAGATCGCTGCCCAACCTGCAATTGGCATTTTACAAGTTCAATCGGGGTCAAGATCCAGCTTGTGAAAGCACCGCTCATTGCGCCAGCAGTGACTTTGAGGAGCAGAGAATGTTCATGTGATGTTTCTTGTCCGGCGGAAGACGCCAGAAACCGCCGAGACCAGTTGTAGGTGTAGAAGAGGCATGCATTCTCGGCTGCTGCACCTATGAGTGGAGGCGATAATCCTCTATAGAATCCAAGCAACCCGTCGGTACGGAACGTACTTTGAATACATGTCCATGGGCCGGAGAAAAAGCTGCTGGACTGTAAGCGCACCTTGACCGTATCGAACGGGTACTCCAGTAGTTTCCCCGCCATCCCAGCGACACTGCCGATAAGAATATCGCTCATAAATCTGTGCCACCTTTGACATCCGTGATCATTTACAGTTCAGGAACGGATTGGATCGGATCAAAAGATATCTACAGGGTCCTAAATTCGGATAAATACAGGTCATTATGCGACTGGGTCTTCTTTGATTTCGTCAACATTATCTTGCAGGGTCGTGAAAGCATTGTGGTGGGTTTCGAGGACATGTGGGATCGTGGACGACTTCTCAAGTTGGCCATCCTCTACGGACGTTTCACCTGAAGGCGGCAGCTTCGCGGAGTTTGCACTGGCAGCACTTTCCCGACTAAATCTGCGATGCCTTTTAGATGACCAACGGGTTTGAGAGCGTTGGTCTGTCGGCGGAATGTCGTGACTTATCTTCCTGCTGCTCCGGCTTTGCTCACGTGTAGTTTCTTTCCTTTCCACGTCATCGACATGCCGTACAATATAGTCCATTGCACGGAATGACGTAGGCGTAAGTGGTCTATCACCGTCGGAAATGGGGTCTCTTTCTAATCCCGTTGCTGAATGCTCGAACGCTCTGGTCTGACTGGCGTCACCAAACTCGTCCCATTTGACACGCACAAAGATTGCTTGAGGGTGACGCAACAGAAAGCACCATGCACGTAGCAGTGACACGCGGACCTCTATAAGAAGCAGAAGGATTCCGGCCAACATCATCAAAATGTAGCCGGCAACGATTCGAGACACTGGTCGAGAGACTGGAAAGGAAATTGGCAACAAATTGTTGCACGGCGTCGAAAACTGCGATGGATGCATGACACATGCTGGCCATTCACTCAGACCATCCGCAACTTGTCCCCTCTCTCGGTGTGCTTCGATGATCAAAAAATCGATGGCGAGAAAGACGGTTGACAACATGAGAAAAATAGAGAATATAATAGTGCGCCATTGCAGCTTCGCAGCAGTCCGGAGTGCTGTTAGAATCCTGCGGGTGCGAGTTTTCCGCAGCATGGTCATTCGCTCGATCCCGATTTTGGTCCGCAAGTCGACTTCTGCACCCGTATCCGATGAGAGTTTTAAGGAAATGACAGTGCGAGTTATATGCACGGCATTCAGGACTTGCGTACTGCTTGCAATTACCACGTAAACCAGTAAAGGTGCAAGAACGAGTCCGATAGAAGGCCCACCGCCGACAGGAGAGCATACCGGGTTCAGCCGGTTATATTGTGTGAACGGGATGGATACAAGACTGAAAATCAAAGAGATCCCGAACACGAGAGCGGTCGGCAGCCATATTCCTAGATCCCTTCGATGGCACATGCCTAAATACAACGCCAAAATACGCACACACAGCCAGAGCAGCATGGAATGAATCCCAAAGACATAAAGGACGCCTTGCAGGGTACAGCGCCAATTATTGAACCAATCTGAGCGAGTGATTGAGTTATAACACCATGTCTGCGCCGGCGAAGCGACCATGAACCATGCAATCGAAGAGCTGAAAAGAGCAATACCAATGAAGTGAAAGATTGAGTGCGCGTTCAGGCGACAATGCCGAGCAGGTATCAGAACCCTGGAGAGGAGAAGAAAAGCGCAGCCGGAGAAATTAATGAATGCAACGACTTCTAAAGTTTTCAACAATATGCCCGTCTCGCCAGCACTGAAGACTTGGGGAATGCATGGTGCGCAGCAACCATTTATGCAGAGACGAACTGGCGCATACCTCGCCTCGAGTGCAGGGTTAGCGATCGGATAGAAGGGGAGGAACGGGTCGGGGCAAACAGTGCCATTGCCAGTCATTATTTCATAGTCTCTTCCGTGCCCAGTTTATACTTTCCACGAGTCGACTGAGAAAATAGAAAGGACCCTACTGTTGCTGTCTTGCGGTGTATTCGGCTCGCCGAGGGGACGCGGTTTCAAAGAGTAATGTGCCTGCTGGAATTGTCCGTATTTGGGCAACGACAGAAAGCCGCTTTCCGGAATTAAGCCTCGGCAACGCTTCCCTGATCCAATCAAATCGAAGGTGCCAATATATGATGTACGCCTCCATGGGATGAGCCTACACTGCCTCGGTAGTAATGGCAAGCTGCAACTAGGGCAAGATCACGACGATGACGTCCATGCAGCCACCCGGGTGACCGCATTCGATGCAATAGACTCCACCGAAGGCTTGTTGCCCACCTGCTATGCCGGCGGCGGGAATCATTCTTGTTTTATTATACATGAGCGGCTATATATCCTCGGGCACTTGGAATCTGCGAAAACTAATGGATCGATTTTTCCCGTGGATGGAAGGTGGAAATTGCTTGCGGCTACGTGGGAGGCTGTTATTGCTGCCACAGTAGATGACGAGGTATACGCCTTGGGTCGTGGGCTCAAAGGAGAGCTTGGTCATCCTGAGACAGTATTGCACATCCCAACCCGGGTGAATGTTCCGAGAAAGCCTATTCAGCACCTCGCAGCATCCGTGGGACATGTCGTTGTTGTGTACGTGGATGGGTCAGTGTATGGTTGGGGGGCAGGCCGAAAAGGCCAGCTGGGTACTCCAGCCGAAAAAGTTGTCAAGCCACGCAGGCTGGATGTTGACCGCGTGAGTTTGGCAGGCTGTGGTCATGAGTACACATTCTTCATCACTCATGCGGGAGAATGTAGAGTACTCGGAGGCGATAAGCACAATCTCCAACGCCAATGCCCACGTACTCTACCCAGCTGGAAGCAAGTAGCATGCTCATGGGGAGGAATTCACGTCTTGATGCAGGATCTGTGCTTGATTTCGTGGGGCCGGAATGATCACAACCAGTTGGCACCGGACAACTTGCCACCTGTATTTAGTATTGCATCTGGTAGCGAGCATACGGTGGCGCTGGGCCTGGATAGCCAGGTCTATGCATGGGGATGGGGAGAGCATGGCAATTTGGGGGGGTCTTTATCACACCCGCACACGATTGAATTAGGCAGTGACAAGCAAGCAAAGTGGATCGGGGCCGGATGTGCGACAACTTTCATCTATGTGTGCTGACTGTACTCTCGTAACTATGGGCTACCTTGGTAATCACTCCATGACCGGTAGCGAGCCTGTTAGTAATCTGCCGTCGGGAATATCCCCCGAGCGGGGAAATTGGCGGGTGCTGATTGGTGGGCTTTTTATAGATTCAGCCACAAAAGCGATGCGATTTCCCGTGATGATGCTGCTTCAGCCATTCAGACCCACTCCGCAGACATGTTCAATGACCAATATATATGCGCGCTGCTGCTGCTGCTCTGCAATATGTGCCTCTGTAGGGCTGCACTGCCAGAAAGCAGAGATAGCTGTCATCCAGCAGGCCATCGCATGGATATGGCTTCGCAGCTAGAAACGAATAGATTCTACACCTCTGAGGACGAGCGTGCTAGCTTTGTGAAAAAGGTACGACTACAAGCACGCCAGGCTGGGAACACAACAACGACAAGTACTCCATCTAGCACGACGTCATCTGTAGCACCGTCCACTTCATTGATAACATCGCAAGTCCCAGTCGTCTTTACGT
>JAABUZ0100006093.1_pt1 | contig 15316 bp, 10 predicted proteins | sample 5562091 | NCBI WGS metagenome assembly JAABUZ01 (sample SAMN12813069, study PRJNA571459) | rock metagenome | isolation source: Antarctica rocks | place: Antarctica: Victoria Land, Linnaeus Terrace sud | collected 2015-12-21 | reverse complement strand
GGTTGGCGTCCATCATTAGTGTGCGCGTGGGGCCGATCTCCTCACGCATGACCCGGGCGCGGCGCGCGTCGTCGGCGGGGTCCACGCCCACCTTGAGCTTGAAGTGGGTCCAGCCCTGCGCGACGGCCTCCCGGATGAGCGCGCGCATCGCCTCGTCGCTGTAGCCAAGCCAGCCGGCCGACGTGGTGTAGGCGGGGTAGCCCTGGGCGCGCATCTCCCGCTCGCGCTCCCCCTTGGTGGGCTCGTTGCGACGCAGGATCGCCAGCGCCTCCTCGGAGGTCAACGTATCGGTGATGTAGCGAAAGTCGATGCAAGCGATGAGTTCCTCGGGCGTCATATCGGCCAACAACTTCCACAACGGCTTGCCCTCAACCTTGGCCCAGAGGTCCCAGACGGCGTTGACGAGCGCGGCGGTCGCCAGATGGATGGCCCCTTTCTCGGGACCGATCCACCGTAGCTGGCTGTCGCCGGTCATCCGACGCCAGAACCCGCCCATATCGGCGGTGAAGGACTCGAGCGTGTCGCCGCATATGAGTGGGGCGAGGGCGTTGATGGCCGCGACCACGATCTCGGTGCCACGGCCGATCGTGAAGGCGAGGCCGTGACCGGCCAGCCCCGCGGGATGATCCGTGCGCAGGACGACATAGGCCGCCGAGTAGTCCGGGGCAGGGTTCATCGCGTCCGAGCCGTCTAGCGTCCGCGAGGTCGGGAACCGAATGTCACGCGCTTCTATGCGCATGATGCGCGTCCGGCGTTTTTCTACAGCCACGACAATCCTCCTCAAAAAAGTCCTGATCTAAAGGCGCCGATGGTGAAGATATCGGCGCTGGGTGACGGCGGCTAGCGCCGCCGTGTCGTGACCCCGTTCGCCGTCCCACATCGCCGGCTCACCCCACGGATCACAGTGCAAGGATCGCTCGTCAGCGAGGAATCCGTTGGGAGGTGATACGGTGCGCGCACGTTGTTTGTTTTGGGCGCCTGTTACCCGGTACAGACACCTATCTTCGCGGCCGCCCGTGCGCTCCACACGGCGACCACCGTTGCACGTCGCCGTCTGAACTGACCGCGCCGCGGCTATGATCGGCCGCGCCCATCGGCCCGCTGGACCCTGATAGAGCGACTGACAGGGATTATCCGTCGGGTACAGCGCCAGGACCTGCCGTGACCTCCAGGGCGTCACGGTCAGGTAGGGATGGGAACGCGGCGTGCGGCTCGGCCTGGACCAGCGTGGCGGCGTGGGCGGCTGTCGACCCGCGCATGGCGACCACGCGGGCATTGCCCTGCCGCCACGCGCGCGGCCTGGCGGGTCACCACCGCCGTGCGCCCCTCCAATGCGGCCACGCGCCGGTCTACCCGCCCCTGGATCCGACCGCACTCGTTCCGCACAGGACACACGGTCCTGTTGGGTCCGTCCGCCGGGGTCAACCGTGCGCACCACCTGCTCCATCGCCGTCCCCCCATCGCTCGCCGTGGTGTGCCAGCGCAGCCCGCGCTCCTGCGGCAGCCAGAGCGCCAGCGTCCACGTCTCCCCGTCTACCGGCAGAGGGCCCTCCGCCAGCCAGACCGCCCCGCTATGCACGTCGACGACAGTGAGATACGCCCCCTGCCGATCGGGCCCGTCGATCTCGTCCAGGGCGACCGCCCGCTCCTGGGGTAGCGCCAACTGGGCCACCAGCGCCAGCCGCTCGGCCGCCCGCACCACGGCGCTGATCGTGCCCAGGCTGACCTGAGGGGTCGTACAGAAATAACCACTCCAACTTTTCGCCCCATTTATGCCGACAGTGGACGGAAAATTGACTGCTTTATTTCCGCACGACCCCTGACGCTGCCCCACCTGCCGCAGGCAGCACCGGATGCCCCGGTAGCTGGCGTGCCCCTCCACCAGCAGCGTCAGGATGTGCCGCTCCAGGTCCGCATCAGCGGCAGCAACCGGCGGCGCGAACACCTGCTCCAGCGCCGCCCGTCCGCGCTCCACCCAAGCGTACAACGTCTGCCGTGACACGCCCATCGTGCGGCTTAGGGCCGTCCCGACGCCGTATTCCCCCGCGTGGGCCAGCAGATAGCTAACCCAAGCGACCCGCTCCCTTGGTGTACTAACATGTGTGTGCCTCATACGGCCCTCCCTGGTTGTGGTAGTCGATGGTGATACACCGACCATACGCGCCAGGAAGGTTTGATGCAACCCGCGTTTGGACTGTCAAGCTCAGTCGCTCAGTTTTGAACCATCTCTTATGCTCTTATGTCGGGATGTGGTCCGATGGGAAGAGATCGGCGAGCACACCGGCTTTCGAGTGGGCGATATGATCGGTGAGGAGGCGCGCCGCATCGTCGACTCGGTCATCGATTAAGGCATGCAGGATACGCTCGTGATCATCGAGTGCGGTGTGCATACGTGATGGATAGGAGGTGTCCCGGACCTGAAATAGAGCATGCTGGCTACGCAAGGTCACGAGAAACTGAACCAGTCGCTGATTATTGGACGCGTGGATTAGCATGTTGTGTAGGCTCATGTCAGCCTGCAAAAACAGGGCGATGGGGCGCTCGCCTAGCTTGGCGCGGACACTAGACAATATGTCGAGTTGTGCTTGTAATTCCGCAGTGTCGAGGTGGGGAGCCGCCAGCCGCAGAGCGAGAGCTTCGAGTGCGCCGCGCAGATCATAGATATCATGCACATCTCGATAGGTGAAGGTACGGACCCAAAAGCCACGGCGCGGGTCGGCATGGACTAACCCATCCTGTGTCAGTCGCACCAGCGCTTGACGGACAGGGGTGCGACTGACCCCCAAACGTAAGGATAAGGTGACATCCGAGAGACGCTGTCCCTCCGTCAGAGTGGTGGTCACCAGTAATTTCCATATTTCCTCATAGGCGTGGTCTACTGCCGTGGGCACGACGCTACGTTGATGCCCATAGAGCAGATCGAATAGCACAGCGCTAACGCTCGCGCTATCCAAAGCCAGCCCGATGTCAGGCGCGCCATTCTCATTCCGTTGTATAGCTTGTGAGGTCATTATCGAGTATCACATCCTCTATCTCTGACTTCTGAATACAATATACACTCTATCTGGCAGTACATGCACATTATGGTGGTTCATCATCGCTCCAGCACGATCATGGCGTGCCCGTCAACCCGTGGCACGCGCACCGACGCATACGTGCCCTGCATCGTCACCGGTAACGCGGCCCGTTCCGGTGCCAGATAGGCCGCGCGCGGGGTCCAGCCGGTGCGCACCGCCACCTCCACGTCGTGCAACGGGAGCACATCCTCCAGGAGGTCGAGATCGGGGGCGCGCCGCTGCGGCACATAGTGCAAAATATGGCAGATGAGGCGCTCGGGCGCGTCACCGTCGGCACCAGCCGCCTGTCGGAGCACCGTTATTTCCCCGGTGGTGGGCAGTGTGGTCCGTACCAGGGGATTGGGCAGCAGCCGCTGGAGCAGCGCGCCCACGATCTGGCGATAGACGGGATAGCCGTGCTGCTGGTAGGCGCTGAAGAGCGGGTGCGCCAGATAGGCCACCCGTCCGCGCAGCGTCGCCGCCGCCAGCCCAGGGACAGCGGCGGGATCGGCGGGGGTCTGCGCGTGGGACGAGAAGTGCGCCCAGGTGCGCGAGAAGTAGGGCGAGACCACCGCGCCAAGCGTCTGTGTCCCTGGCCGCGCGCGCACGGCGCTGCCACGCAGGTAAAGTGCGTGATCCATCGCTGGGATCTCCGTCTCCAGTCCATTGACCGGACGCAGGAACTCCACATCGTCCGTACTGGCGGCGAGGTAGTCGAGTCCCATCTCCTCGTCCAGGGCAAAGCCCGCTCCGTCGCGACGTAGCCCCGATTCGTGGCTGAGCAGCAGCGCGCCACCGCCCGCGACATAGGCGCGGAGAGTGGCGGCGAGAGCGGGGTCCAAGCGGACGTGGTCCGGCGCGACGATGACCTGGTAGAGCGAGAGGTCCGATTGACGGTCGAGCACCGCGACCTGGGCGTCGAGCTCCAGCAGCATATGCAACGCGCCTTCCTCGCTCTCCAGGCCCACCGGGCGTGTGCCGCTCAACACGTCGGGCGCGAGCAGCAGCCCAACCTCGGCCAGGGGCGTCGCGTCGCGGCACCACGGTTCCCTGGCCTCCACGGCGGCGTAGGTGGCGCCGATGCGCCGGTAGGCCTCCGGGTTGAGGACGCCGCGCGGGTGCATCTGGTCCCCGATGGAGCAGGCCGCGCCGCCGGCGAGCGCGCGAAAGCACTCGTAGTCGAGCGCGGCCTGGCTCTTGACCGTGCCGAAATCGGCCCAGGAGCGGTGGAAGACCGCGGTCATGCCCAGACGTGGCTTGTCGAGCGTCTGGAAGAAGCGATTGTAGAGGGCGAAGTGGGTATAGCCCCAGCCGCCGCTGGGCAACGACTCGATTTCCCAATGGCTAAAGGAGGGCGCTTCCGGCCGATTGCCAAGGGCGGGGTCGCCCGCGAGGCGCAGGCGACTGTTGAAGAACAAGGGTAGATCGGGGCGCAGCGCCCAGGCCTCGCGACTGATACGCTCCATGAACCGGCGCTCGACGGAGAGGGCATACCGGCGCAGGTCACCCTCGTCCTCCGGATTGAGCCCGGCGTCGCGCATCCCGTTGAGGCAATAGCCGCAGACGCAGCCCGGCGTGACCGTCATCACGATGTCCAGGAAGAGACCGTCAACGGGATAGCCGCGCACGATCTCCGCCACCACCGCCGCAATATGATCGGCGTAGGGGCTGTTCAGGCACAGCCACTGCCAGTCGTGTTTCCCGATCGGGCCAACCGGCAGGCGTCCGGCCACGCGACCATCGGGACGAATCTGCCGCCACTCGGGGTGTAGGGTGGCCTGGTGTTCGTTCCAGACGACCGTGATATAGCCCGGCACACGGATGCCGTAGCGGTGACAAGCGTCGATCTGCTCGCCCAGTAGGTCGCGCGACAGATGCGGGTGCACGGCGCCCACGGTGGTCGGATAGTAGCTCAGACCGTGATGGCAGACGGCGAAGCAGGTGACCGAATCGACGTGCGCGTCGCGTAGGGCGCCGGCAAAGGCCTCCGCGTCAAAGTCGGCGGCTATCTCCGGAATGAGCGGCGAGGTGTGGAAGTCCATGTGCACCTGACGAAACCGCAAGTGGAGAACCGCAGGCGTGACCGTCTGCTCGTTGTGCGTGGTCATCGTGAGTTGCCCCTCCTTGGGTAGTGGGTGGTTCGCGCATGGCGATTAGGGACGTTTCAGGAATAGTTCGATCACCGGCACAGCAACGGGCGGCTGCTGAACCGGTAGTTCCAGCGTCAGCGTGCCGGACGCCGTCCCGCCCGGCGTGGTATTCTGAGCCTGTTGCTCCGGATCAACAACCCGCATCTTGACCTCCGAGGCGTCGTTGAGCAACTGCGCATACGCGACCCTGTCCGCCAGGCCGTCGAGGTGGACGTGGCGGAACGGCCAGGCGAAAAGGTGCAGGTACAGACGGTTGCCATTCTGGGTGTAGCGGCAATCGGGCGGCGGCGTGAAATCGCTGGCGGTGCAGCCATAGATCGAACGATTGTGCAGGCGCATCCAGGCACCGAGCCCGCGCAGTCGCTCCAGCGCGCGCGGCTCGAACTCGCCCCGCGCGTTGGGGCCGACGTTGAGCAGCAGGTTGCCGCCTTTGGACACCGTATCGACGAGCATGCGCACCAGCAAATCGACCGGCTTCCAATCCAGGTTGTCGCGGTCGTAGCCCCAACTCCCGTTGAGCGTCTGGCAAGCCTCCCACACGACCGGTCGCCCATCGACCTCTAGCCCCACGCGGGGCTGGTATTGCTCGGGCGTCTTAATATCGCCGCCGATCTCCAGGCGGTCGTTCACAATGATCCCCGGTTGCAACTCACGCACCGTCGCTATCAACTTCTCGGATTGCCAATCGTCCTTGCCCTTGCCCCTGGACCAGCCCCAATCCATCGTCGAGTAGGAGAAGTCGAACCACATGATGTCGATCCGCCCGAAGCGCGTTAGCAGTTCGCGGGTCTGACCGTGCAGATAGTCGGCATACGGGCGGATGTCGCGGCACCCTTGCTGAGCCTCCCGGAAGGCCACGTCGTCGCGCATGGGGTGGAGGCCATCGATGGGGAACGCGGGATGGCTCCAGTCGATGAGCGAATGATAGAAGCCGACCCGCAAGCCCTCCGCGCGAAAGGCATCGACCATCGGGCGCAGCACATCCTTACCCCAGGGCGTGTTGGGCGCCTTGTAGTCGGTGAGCGCCGAGTCCCACAGGCAGAAGCCGTCGTGGTGCTTGGTGGTGACGACGACGTATGTCATGCCCGCGTCCTTGGCCGCTTGGGCCCACGCGTTGGAATCGTAGAGGTCGGGGTAGAAGTGGTCGAAATACTGCTGGTAGTCCTCGTCGCGGATCTGTTCGCGGTTCTTGACCCACTCGTGCCGCGCCGCGAGGGCGTAGATGCCCCAGTGGATAAATAACCCGAAGCGATCATGAGTGAACCACGTCGTATCGCCGGTGGTCGATTTGGGATGTGAGGACACTAACTCTCTCCTTCCAAGGTTCCTGAAATAGATGGCGAATCATCCATCCGTCGTGTCAATCCATGTCAACTATGTCGCTACCTTCGGTCAATTCACCCCTGGAGCTGGCTCGGACGGCTGCAACTGGAGCTTGATCACCGGCACTGGCATATCGGATAGCCCGCTAGGCACATGCACGCGTACCGCTCCACGCCGCAGATCGGGGGGATACTGCTCGAATGCTAGCGATTGGTCGGTCCCAAGCAGCGTCGCATTGACGACCGAACGCGGCATTTCGCGTACACGGAGTACTCCATCCGCTGGACGCCCCAGCACATGTAGGTATAACGCATCGGAGTGACCGGTTGATGGGCCATAATAGGCGCCAGGTGGTAAGCCCGGCCCAGCGCCATAGATCGATTCCCCATTGCGCCTTAGCCAGTCGCCTATGACGCGCAACCGCGAGGCGAACTCGGGCGCGATCTCGCCCTCTGCCGTCGGACCGACGTTGAGCAGCAGATTCCCTCCCTTGGCGACGACTTCCGCCAACGTGACGACAAGCTCGACCGGCGTCTTGTACGCGCGGTCCGCCGGGTTGTAGGCCCAGGTTTCGTTGATCGTCATGCAGGTTTCCCACGGCTGATCGGGCGATACGGTGGGCACGTATTGCTCCGGTGTGGCGTAGTCGCCAAGGCTCGGGTCGGCCAGCCGGTCATTGATGATGATGCCGGGTTGCAGGTCGCGGATCATTGTCACCAACTCGCCGGCTCGCCATTCATCCGCCGTGTGTTCCCACTGCCCATCGAACCAGAGAAGGTTGATCGGGCCGAACATGGTACAGAGCTCGCGCACCTGCCCATGCATGAACGCCACGTACCGATCCCAGTGGTCGGGATCCTCGGCGCTACTGGCCGGCGTGCCGGGCGGCGCTGCCTGCGGCGGACGCGTCAGGCGCGGCTGCAGCGGAGTGAGCGCGAGGGGGTAGTCGGGGTGGTGCCAGTCGCAGAGCGAGAAGTAGAAGCCGACGCGGACGCCGGCGGCGCGAAAGGCTTCGACGTATGGGCCTACCAGATCCCGGCCGGCCGCTCGGCGGGGGGCGGAGTAGTCGCTGAGCTGCGTATCGTACAGCGCGAAGCCGTCGTGATGCTTCGTCGTCAGTATGGCATACTTCACGCCCGCCGCCGCAGCCAGTTCGGCCCAGGCGACTGGGTCATAACGCCGGGGATCGAACCGGTCGGCGAGCGCGTCATACTCGGCGTAGGCGATGTCGCCGCGGACGAGCGGCCAGGATGCCTCAAAGCCTCGGACAGCATAGCTGCCCCAATGAATGAACAGCCCGAATCGGGCATCGCGAAACCAAGAATTCTGCTGCATCGCGCAGCGCCTCCTCTGTGGTTGTGTCAGCGCCTATCAAGGCGGTCACCGCTCAAGTCGCGGCGGTGACCTCGCACCTGTCCAGTGTCAGTAAGGTGGCCGGCCGCACGGTGTATGACCGACCGATGTGTGGACGCGACGCCGCGTGGTAGTCGGGTACAGCGCCATAGGCCGATCCATATCGGCGCTGCCCCACGCCTATGCCACGCGCAGATCCGCCATCTTGTCCCACAAGAAATCAATGCCATGACCGGGTGCATCGGGAACACGCAGGTGTCCATCTTCAATGCGCAGCGGCTCGGCGACGAAGCGATGCAGGAAGGGGATGTATTCGACGAAGATCGCGTTGGGTACAGCCGCGGCAAGGTGAATGTGGAGCTCCATCAGAAAATGCGGCGCGATCGACACATTATGAGCCTGTGCCAGCTTCGCTATTTTCATCCACTCGGTGATACCGCCCACTCGGCCAGCATCGGGCTGGAGGATACGGGCGCCACCGGCGCGTACGTATTCCGCAAAGGTGTGACGGTTGTACAGGCTCTCGCCAATGGCAAGAGGGATAGCCAAGGCGTGTTGTACGGCGGCATGGCCGGCGACGTCGTCGGCCTCGAGAGGCTCCTCAAACCAGAGCAGATCAAAGGGCTCAAAGGCGCGGCCGCGCCTGATCGCCTCCGCAGGCGTGAAGCGCATATTGGCGTCGACCATGAGCGGCACAGCGGGGCCGATCGCCTCCCGCACAGCCGCAAGCCTGTCCAGGTCTTCCGTTAGGCTCTCCTTGCCGACTTTCAGCTTGATGCCCTTGAAGCCGTCCGCGACTTGGGCCGTAGCTTCAGCAACCAGGTCCGGCAGCGCGTGATTCAGCCATCCGCCGTCCGTGTTGTAGGTTGGGACGCGGTCACGATACCCCCCCAGGAGCCGGTAGAGCGGCACGTCCACCACGCGTGCCTTCAGGTCCCATAACGCGATGTCCACAGCCGCTTGGGCGAGGGAAAAGATGCCCCCGCGTCCGACCCAGTGCAGTGTCCACCACAGTTTCTCCCAGATCCGTTCGTTGGCTAGAGCATCTTCTCCATGCAGCAGAGGCACGATCTCCGTATCCAGCAGGGTTTTCACGGCGCGGCCACCGCGTCCGATCGTGTAGGTGAACCCCACCCCCTGCGCGCCGCTGGCGGTCCGGATGGTGAGAACGATGAGCTCCATGGCCTCGAATTGCTGGGTCGCGTCGTAAATGGGTCTGTGTGGCGGGATACGGTACAAGGCCGTGTCTACTTGGCAGATTCTCACGAAATCTCACTCCTGTTGACTCGGCGCGGGCCTACGCTGCGCGTAAACCGATCGCGTGACGCGGGGCCTATACTATGGGCATAGGCCCCGCGTCACGCGATCTACAACCCCTTGCCCTTAAAGGCTGACGTGTCGAATGGCTTGCCCATGGCGCTCTGGGTTATCTGCAGATATTGGCTCAACCCCAGGTTTTGCACGCCTTGCACGTAGGTATTCCAGTCCTTGTTGAGGTCTTTGGACCCGGTGATGAACTGGTCGGTCCACTGACCCACGAAGTTGTTGATGTTGGTCCGCATCATGTCGTACTGCTGTATGTCCGCGGGCGGCACCCAGGCCGCCGCCGGATACACGTATTTGGGCTGATGACCGGAGTAATTCGTCTGCGTCTCCACTTGATCCAGCGTCTCATCCCCGTTCGGTGACGACAGAGGCTCTCGCACGCCGCCCTCGCGCCACGCCTGCGATTGGTAGATCGGCCCCATCTGGTCCCAGCCCCAGTTCTGCAGCGCGGTGCCGTTGTAGAAGTTCTGCCAATCCACCTGGATGAGGGCGCGGCCGCCGATCAACCCCTTCTGCCCTTCCTTCGCTGTCCGCCAGTACTTGCCTTCCGGACCGAAGTCGAGCATGGTGGTGCCCTTGACCGTGAACACGAAGTTGATCAGCTTCATGACCGCGCGGATCTGGGCCGGCGTGGCCTTATTGGTGGCGGCAAATACCGCGCCCGACGGCCCCTGCCCCGCGAAGGCGGCATAGCTAGTCCCATTAGGCCCTTTGAGCGGCGGGACCGTCTTCCAATACTGCCAATCGCTGCCCGGCCGCCCGTAGTTGATGAGGACCTGGATCGCCCCATTGGGGACGGCGCCCACCTTGCCCTGCTGCATCTGGCTCTTCAGTTGGTCATCTTGCTGTGAGAGCGCGGTGGAGTTGATCAGGCCGTGCGTATACAGCGAGTGGAGGTAGGCCAGGCCCTGTTTCCACTGCGCTTGGACCGGCGCGAAGGCGACCTTGCCGTTCTGGATGAAGAAGTGGGTGGATGGCCCAGGACCGGCCACCGGCCCGTCGTCGTAGATGAACGCGTTCATCAGGAAGGTGGTCAGGTCGTCGTTGTAGCCGCCGATGCCCCCGTCGAGCGGGATCGTGATGCCGCCAGGATGCTTCGTCTTGAAGGCTTCGAGCACTTGCATGAACTGGGCGGGCGTGGTCGGCATCGCCATATGCACTTGTTTGAGCAGGCGCGTGTCGATCCACATCTGATCGGACCAGTAGCAGTGCCAGCAGTAGTTGATGCTGGGGATTCCGTAGATGTTCCCATCCGGCGCGACCATGTCCTGCTTGAGGCCTGGGAACTCGCGCATGGCCTTCTCGACGTTGGGGGCGTACTGCTGGATGTACTTGTTCAGAGGGACGAAAACGCCCTGCTGGCCGTACTTGAGCACCTGCGCATTGCTAAAGCTCCCCGACCAGAACATGGCGGGGTAGTTGCCGCTCGCGAGCAGCAGGCTTTGTTTCGTGGCCGTGTCGCTGGCGGCGGCGATCTGCCACTGGATCTTCAGATTGAACTGCTTCTCGGCGTATGTCGTGAACCAGTTCGTGTTCAGATTCTCCACGTCGGTGGGCGGTGTCGCGAACATCGACACCGTGACCGGCGAGGCGCTTGCCGAGCGTGCCTGGACACCGGCCGACGCACTGAGGCCGGATAGCGTCACACCGGCAGCCATCACGAGCGCGACTAGCTTGACCTTCATTGGTATCACTCTCCTGCATACATGCATATCTGTATTCCTGCGATCAGGACAGCCTGCTGCGCCATCGCAACAAGGCAACGAGCGAACTCCTCCACCCCGGATCACCACCTCCTTTCTTTTCTTCCCTGGGGGCTGTGGATGCGCTACCGCCCCTCGCTTACTCTTTGAGCGAGCCGAGCATGACGCCCTTGACGAAGTATTTCTGGGCCAGCGGATAGAGCAGCAGCACCGGGATGCTGGCCACCACGATCAACGAGTACTTCAGCAGCGTCTTCATCGTCTCGAAGAGTTGGTACTGCGTCGGATTCAACGCCTGCATCGAGGCCTGATTGCCCCCCAACACCAATAGCGAGCGCAAGATCAGCTGCAAGGGGAACAAGTCCTGCGAGTTCAGGAAGATCAGCGCGTTGAAATACGAGTTCCATTGCCCGATGGCGTAGAGCAGCACCAGCACAGCCAGGATTGGCTTCGAGAGCGGCAGCACGATGCTGATCAGGAAGCGGACATCGCCGCAGCCGTCAAGTTGCGCCGCCTCGTACAATTCGTTGGGGATCGTCGACTGGAAGAACGTCTTGGCCAGCAGCACCTGGAAGATGCCCAGCGCGGTGGGCACAATCAGCGCCCAGCGCGTGTCAAGCATGCCGAGATTCTTCACCACCAGGTAGAACGGGATCAGGCCGCCGTTGAAGATCAGGGCGAAGAGCAGCGCCCAAATGAAGACGCTCCGCCCCCAGAAATCCTTGTGCGAGAGCGGGTAGGCCATCATGACGGTCAGCGTCACGCTGAGCAGGGTGCCGAAGAACGTGTAAAACGCGGAGTTGAGGTAGCCCGTCACAACTTGCGAATCGTCGAAGACGGCCTTATAGCCGAGCAGGGTCGGCTGCACCGGCCATAGCCAGACTTTGTTGCCCTCAACCGCAGCGTAGGAACTGAAACTGGAGCTGACGATGTAGATGAGCGGATAAGCGATCGCGACCAGAATGAGGCTCAAAAAGACGTAGATACCGATGAGGAACACGCGGTCCCCCGGCGACTCGCGGATGGTCGTCGCGTTTTGCACGGCGATTCGCCTTTTCTCGACTAGGACAGACATGGCGCTGCTCCCTCTTCCGGCTAAAACAGGCTGGTATCGGAGACCCGCTTGGCGGTGAAGTTGACGAGGAGGATCAAGGCGAAGTTGATGGCCGAGTTGAACAACCCCACCGCCGTGGCGAAGCTGTAATTGGCGTCGAGCAGGCCATTCTTGTACACGTAGGTGGCGATGACTTCCGACGAGCTGAGGTTGAGCGGCGTCTGCAGCAGGTAGACCTTCTCGAAGCCCACGCTCATCAGGTTGCCCACGGCCAGGATGGTCAAGATGATCACGGTCGGCTTGATGGCCGGGAAGTCGATGAAGCGCATCTTCTGCCAGCGCGAGGCGCCGTCGATGCGCGCCGCTTCGTAGAGCTCGAGGTTCACATTGGCCAGGGCGGCGAGATAGATCACGGCGCCATAACCTGTCTCCTGCCACACCCCCGACCATACGAAGAGGGAGGGGAAGGCGGTCGGACTGCTCAACAGATCCGGCGCATGCCCTCCGACAAGGCCGGTGATCTGGCCGAGAAGGCCATTGCTGGGCGAGAGGATGATCTCCATCATACCGATCAACACAACCGTGGAGATGAAATAGGGGGCGTAGGTCACCATTTGCACGGTGCGCTTGAAGGTAGCGTTCTTGACTTCGTTGAGCGCGAGCGCCAAGATCACGGCGGCGGGGGTGCCGACGAGGAGCGCGTACAGGCTCAGGGTGAGGGTGTTCTGAATGAGAGGCCAGAAGTAGGGCGACTGCACGAAGAACTGGAATTCTTGCAGGCCGATCCAGGGGCTGCCCCAGATACCGCCGATGGGGTTGAAATCGCGGAAGGCGATCTGGGCGCCGAGCATGGGCACGTAGTTGAAGGTGATCAGGAAGGCGGTCGGCAGCGCGATCACCAGATATAATTGCCAGTGACGCCGGATCTTGGCCCATGTTCGCCGCAGCGCCGAGCGCGAGGCGACGCTGGCGCGGGGCGCTTGACGCGCGCCTATAAATTCAACGCTCATACGCTCCACTCCCATTTCTAACGCCTCTACCCTCCCGTCCCGGATCTCTTCTCCGAGCGCACATGGATGGACTGCCAGGCCGTGTCTAGGCTGCCAGGTCGCGTGTCCTCATGACCGTCGCCGGCTGGTCGTAAACCCTGAACCATGTATTTATATCTCCCGATGTCTACCCATTGGCGCTCCTCTTCTTTGCTCCAAGTCCTTGACGAGGATGGGTTTCTCAGACGAAAGAATCGAAACGAACTATCATGGACAATCAGGTCGCCAGGATGTATCGTCAATATTGTATTCAAAATACAGTATGAAAGCAGTGCTGTCAAGGGTAAGGCGGGGGGAGGGGTGCGCCACAGCAAAGTTCCCTACGCGGAGCGCGGTAGGAGCAGCGGACGCTGGGCACGCGTGGGTTTGGGGCGCGGCGCAGTCCGCGCGGTGTCGGCCCGCGCAGAGACACGCGGCGCTGTGGCGGACACTGCGGAGGCCGCCGTGACGGCGGGACGTGGCGCGGACGCGGCCGGCCCGCGCGGGGTGAGCGGGGACACCTCCTCCGTCGGCGGTTGGTACTGGTCGGGGTGGGTCTGCCAGAAGGCGGCCCAGCGCCCCGAGCGGTGCAGGGCACGCAGGCTGGCGATGGCCTGGCTGCCGGGGACGCCCCAGCGCATGCCGGCCTGCTTGAGCCGCGCTTCGACCAAGCACTTGCACGAACTCTCCGCGGCTCCCGAGCCGATGGGCAACTGCCGGGCGACGAAGCGCGGGTAGTCCATGCGCGCCGCGTTGCGCGTGACATAGGTCCGGGCGTCGTCGATGGCGGTCAGCGCCTCCGCCGTCGTCGGCGTGAGCGCCGCCAGCGCCGCCAGCACGGGGGCGGCGCCGTGCAGGTAGAGCTGATCCTTGAGTGCCTCGACCCAGACCGTCGCGCGCAGGCTCCCCGCTCCATGGAGCGCGTGGCCTACTGCCCAGAGGTAGCCGTAGGCGTGATAGATGTCCGCGATCTCCACCACCTCCACGCCCGGCAGGCCCAGGAAGGCGCGCGCGCGCTCCCAGATCCAGCGGGCGCCGTCGGCCAGCACGACCACGGTGCGGACCGCCGGTGTGCCCAAACCCCGCCGCAAGGCTTCCACATGGACGCGCCACCAGCAGTCCTCGGCTTCCTCCGCGCCCACCCCGTAGCTCGCGTCCCCCCAGGCCAGGTGGGTGCGTTTCGTCTCGGGGTCGGTGTGCAGGTCCGGGCCGAGCGGGGCCAGCGTGGCGAACTTCATCTCGTGCCACCCGGCCTCCTGATGCACCAGCACCCCGTCCACCTCCACGGCCAGGATCGTGGTGTCCTCCGCGCGCTCCACCTCATCCTCCGTCCAGACCACCTGGCCCTGCCGGGCGCGCGTGATCGCCGCCTGCGTCTGCGCCTCGGCCGCCGCCCCGATGCGCTCGGCCAGACGGCGCACCGTCTCGTCGCTCAGCGTCGCGCCGAGCGCCTCCTGGACCTGCTCCGCCGCCGGCGTGAAGGTCGCGTCCACCGCCACCCGCGCCACCACCCGCGCCAACCCTGGCGAGACCTCCCCCGGCCCCAGGCCCAACGCTGCATCCAGCGGCGCCGTGCCCCGCTTGCACGCCGCGCACCAATAATAGGCGCGGCACAGCGTATAGTCGCCGACCAGACCCACCAGCGAACGCGGTCGCTCCCGTCGCTTCAGGGCGCCTTTGCACGCCGGGCAGCGCGCCGGACGCGGCAGCCCCTGGGCGTGCCCCGCCGCCACTCGCTCAATCAGCCCGCCCAGGATCACGCGGCCCACCTGTTGGACCCGCTGCTCCAGCGTCGCCAAGTCCGCCGTCAATAACTCCGGCACCACGGTCGCCAGCGCCTCTCCCACCACACCCTGCATCTCTTGTATGATGGCGCTGGACAGTTCTGTTCTGTCCATGGGTATCCTCCGAGGGGCCGTTATGGAGATGTGTCTGCATCTCCGCCCCTCGCTAGGGTACCGCCTTCCGCACGGCGGGAACTTTCTTGTGGTGCACCCGCCGACGCGTCAAGCGCTTGACAAAAAAAGTCAATCGTGTGATGATATCGCCATGCCGCGCCTTCGTCGCCACGCATTAGGATTCTGGCGCCGGAGGCGCCTGATGTATGCGGATTCTTGACGCCACCTTTTGGCGGTGTTGGGAGGCCAAGTGAGCGCGTGAAAGAGGTGTCATCGTTACTCTCGTGGCGTGAGCCGAGCGTGAGGAGAGGGAGGAGCGTTCGTTAGCTCCGGCACGGTCTTTTCGATGGGGTGGATGGCGCGTATCGTCCGGCAGGAGATCGGTGATGACCTCCGTCCGCGCATCATCACAGTGGGGGTACTTC
>JAABUZ0100006092.1_pt1 | contig 15319 bp, 13 predicted proteins | sample 5562091 | NCBI WGS metagenome assembly JAABUZ01 (sample SAMN12813069, study PRJNA571459) | rock metagenome | isolation source: Antarctica rocks | place: Antarctica: Victoria Land, Linnaeus Terrace sud | collected 2015-12-21 | reverse complement strand
GTTCCGTCGCGGTGACCAGACCCGGGGCGGACAAGGCCACCGACACCCCCGGTCCCAGGGCCGCAGCCACGATCGCGTCGACCGTCCCATCCACCTCGGCCAGCACAACACCACTGGCGCGGGCGGCACGCTCGGCCTCGGCCCGGATGTGGTCAGGCTGCCATGTCGCCCGCGCATCCGAGACAGTGCCGACTACCGCTACCGCGGTCTGGTCAATCCACTGCTCATCCACCCGGGCAACGAGCTGCGGGTGCGCGGCGGGCACCGCGTCGTGGAGCATCGCGCTCAGCTGGTGTGCACCGCCGAGGACGTCGACAGCTTCGGTGCGCCACTGCTGACGCTGCTCAGCCAACGAGCGGGGTTCGTGTTTGGCTTCCCGGGTTTCCAGGGTGGCCTGCTGCGCCAAGGCGAGGGCTTCCACCGCGGAAGGCGCCCGCCCCTGCGCGGCCTGAAACACGGCCGCCAACTCGGCCCGTCGGGCGTCGATGCTCGCCCGACGCGCCGACCACACCCCCGACAAGTGCTCGTCGACGCCCACGATTTCTCGGACCGACCGCTTGCTCGGATCCGTGGTTGCCCGTTCGGTGAAACAGACTCCGAGCCGGTCGATGAGGTGGGCTTCCAGGCGGGTGTTGTACCGCTCCGAGGCGGCCACCGCCGCCTTATGGATGACCCGGCCATCCAGGGCCAGCCACCGCAGGACGCCATCGGTGCCCCGGGTTTGCACCTTGTTACTGATCGCGACGTGGGTGTGTAGGTCAGGGTCGCCGGCCCGGGAGTCGCGGTGGGTGAACACCGCCCCGATCAACCCTTCGGTGTCGACTTGGCGCACCCCGTTCGTACCCACCCGGGTGTAGGCGGCGTTGGCTTCAAACCAACCAATAACGTCCGCGATCGCCGCGTGGTGCGCTGCCTCAATCTGCTGGGACACCTCCCGCGGGGCCACCGCCCACAGCGTGGACACACTCTTCACCGGGCTGAAGGTCAGGTCATACCCGGCTACCGCGGTGGTGGCTTGGCGGGAGCCTCGGGCGATGTAGCCGGACAGTTCCCGCTCATCAGCCGGTGGCCGGCCGTACTCCTTATGGAACAGTTCGGTGCCGACCTCGGTGCGGATCCCGGCCCGCACGTCCTCGGCGATCACCGCCGCGCCCTTACGGCCGGCGGCCACGTTGTGCGCCACAAACCGCTGCGCCACCACGGTGCGGAACTCGGTGGCCCCTTCAAACACCTTGAACGGCACGCCGAGCCGCGTCGCCGCAAGGGCCGTGGCCGGACGTTTGCCCTCGGCGATCATCGCCTGCGTGATGGCGTCCGAGTCCGGGTGCCGCCCCTCCCCGAACAAGGCCTTCATCTGCGCCTCGGACACCACGCTGTCCGCCGCTACACTGCCCAGACCGCCGAGGCCGGTACCCATCCACTGACCGGGCGATTCCCCCTTCTCCGTGTAGTACTCCCCCAAACTCGAGGACCCTCGTTCGGTCGAATCCGCTACCGCGACTTGGCGGGTCAAGTACGTATACCCGTCCCCCGCCGTCAACTTATGCAGCGACATCACCAACACAGCGTAACACCCTTAACCTGCTATCTCACATCAAACACACCTGAATGCAAGAGGTACGTCGGCTCCTGTGCCGTCGGCTGCGATGCTTTGCCGTTCGGCAAGGGGTGGCAGCTCGGTGCGCGGGTGGGCGGTACGACGGGGATACCGGCGTCGATGAGCTGCGGTAGCGCTCGATGCGTGGGTGGCTGCCGTGTACGTGGATGTGCCACTCGCTGAGAAGGACGAGGCGAAGCGGCTGGGTGAGAACATGACGTGCGTAGAGCGCTCCTGATTCACCGGCCGGAGGCCTACGAGCCCGACGATTCCCGCTCCGGCGAGGCCGACCTGATCATGGGCAAGCACCGCAACGGTCCCGCTGCGCACGATCACGGTGGCACCGCAGCTGCACTACTCACGCTTCGCCAACATGGCCTGCGATTAGGGCTCGCTTGTTGTCGAGATGCAGCCAAAATTAACCAACAGCACCTGATAGTTAAACTGGGGACGGTGTGAAGTCTGAGTGGCGCAGTCTGCTGATGCAGAAGCTGCTGCTTCGGCAGCACCTCGGCCACTTGGCGACCTCTCCATGACGACCCAAGACATCGACCGAGCGGCGCTCGGCGGTTTGGAACCGCCGTGGGACCCGGCTTGAAAGCTGATGTGCATGGCGGAGACGCACGCTGAACTCCCAACGCCTCGCGCTTGTTCGCGGGCTGTGGACACAGTCCGACGCTGTGTCTGGTGCGCCCGCAGGGCAGTGCAAGACATCATGCAAGGTTGGTAATGCGGACTCACCTCAATCTGCTCGTCGCTGGTCAGACTGGCCTGTAGTCCGCGCGGCTCGTCGGTGCGCGGATCATCGCAGCGATCGTTCCGGAGGTCGGTCACCCCGATCAGCCGTGGATACGTCGCCGTAGATCGCGAACGAGGCCGCTGCCACGGGATGTTGCCGTCGGTGTTAGGACGCGCATGCCCCGCCATGTGGGTGGGGCGCGCTCCGCGGTAGGTGACAAATCTCTAGATGTCTGCTTTCCTTACCTCATGTGAGGTCGGGAAAGCCGACACCAAACTCGGAGGTCGATCGATGGAAGAGCACGTCGAAAGACGCAAGACCCAAAAGATGATCGACACCTTCGGGTTCGACGGTGCGTTGCTACGCGATGCCGTCGTTGCCCGCGCGTCAGCTGCCAGCCGCAGCTATGCCGACGGGCTGTACCCGCCGGCCGCGGCAGGCACTATGCGGTGGATCGAGAGCGTCGCGACGATTCGTGAGGCGCTCGCGCCTTTCGGCTACGAACCCGATGACACCGACCAGCTGGCCAAGGTTATCCACCGCGCCCGGGGACTAGCGATCGTGCCAGCCTCGGGTAGCGCACGCACAGGCATACCGTTTGCGGTCGCGCGCAAAGAGCCGAGCACCAAATGGCCAAAGGGCGAACGCACCGCGATCGCTGTCGAGCGCAACAACCAGCTCGCACTCTTCTGCACTGCAAAGGACGCGGCCATCGACGAGGACCCCAGTCCCATGGAGACGTGGATACTCCTGCAACACGCCACCACGCACGAGGTCCGGTCCGAGCTATCACTCCCGGGGGGCATGAACGCCCGCGGTTTCATCACTACTTGGCGCGAGCGCTTCATCCTGCCGCCGTTAGACAATGACGGCGGTCCCGTTGATGAGCCCTTTGGAGACGACTATGACGAGGGCACCGATATCCCTGTCGTGCCCCGATGAACGCTGAGCGTCCGCTGAATCAACTGGTCGTCAGCCCCTCTCGCCTGAGGCTCGCCCGGAAGCGGCGAGGTCTCACCGCCACCGCTCTTGGGCGCGCAGTTGAAGTCACGCCCCGCACCATCTCGCGGTGGGAGGATGGCGAGGTCGAGCCGCAACCCACGAACGTGGAAGCACTCGCCCGAGCGCTCGAGGTACCTACATCATTCTTTACCGCCGCAGACCTAGATTTTGTGCCGATCGCGGCCGTCAGCTTCCGAGCGCTGAGTAAGATGACCGCCCGGCAGCGCGACTCGGCGACGGCGGCCGGAGCGATTGCTGTCGACCTCGGTAATTGGATCGACTCGCGGTTTCGGCTTCCCGCTCCCACCCTGCCCACTCTTGAAGGTTATGACCCGGAGCGAGCAGCCGCCGTAGTTCGCGAACGATGGGGCCTCGGGCAAACCCCGATCCACAACCTGGTGCACCTGCTCGAAGCCCACGGTGTGCGGGTGTTTTCCCTCGCCAGTGACGTCGCCAGCGTCGATGCATACAGCTTCACGATGGACGGTGTGCCTCACATCTTCTTGAACACCGAGAAGACAGGTGAGCGGCGGCGTTTCGACGCCGCACACGAGCTGGGGCACTTGGTGCTGCATTGCGGCGACGAGGTCCCCCACGGCAAAGCAGCAGAGCAGGAGGCGCAGGCTTTCGCCGCCGCACTGCTCATGCCACGCACGACTGTTCTCGCCGCCGGTTTGCGTAATGCAAGTGTCGACCGGATCCTGCGCGCGAAGGGACGATGGAAAGTCGCCGCTATGGCTCTCACGCACCGACTGAATGAGCTTGGTTTGCTCACCGACTGGGGCTACCGCGACGCCTGCGTCCGACTATCGCAGATGGGATATCGCAGCGGAGAGCCCAGCGGCGCGATTGTTCCCGAGACGTCGCAGGTCTTGGCCAAGGTGTTCAAGTTTTTGCGTGAGCAAGGTGTCGGCGCCGCCGAGGTCGCGACCCAACTCAACATCACCCAGCACGAGCTCAGCCGCCATGTCTTCGGACTACTCCCCTTAGCTGTTGATGGCGGCCATCAGGGCGGTGGTCCTCCGCTTGGGAAGCCGCCTTTACGCATGATCGCCGGCGGCCAGCACCCGACGTCGAAACGATGATCCCGACTACGCCCGGCAGGAATCTTGGTCGTCACGAAAGACCGTGCGGGCGTCCGTTGCCCCTACTCGCCGCCTGTGGGGTAACGCCGCAGGCACCAGCGGGCCTGAGCAGTATGCGCTTCTAACCGCACGCGATCGGTGTACCGCACGCTGCCCTGAGCAAGGACCTGCTCGATGAGCATCACTTCGTCTGTCAGTCGAGCGTGGGTTCGCAACGCGCTCTGTCGGCAGCTCCGGCTGCAGTATTCGCGCGGCCGTCCGGCACCTTTGGGCCAGGAGCACTTGTTATCGCAGAGCGGATTCAGGCAGGTGACGAGGTCCGGCAATGGGAGGCATCGGTCGACGGCGGAGGCGACATCGTCGGCACGGAGCGGCCGATCCAGTCCCGATACGACCGAGGACAGCAACTTGCGCACGGCGGGTGATCCACCTTCATTGCGCTGGTCAGGCGCGGATGGTGTGGGGACGCCGCCGCGACCAAGTGCGGCAGTCTTGGGTTGTGGCACGCTCTTCATCCCAGACATTGTGTACTAATCCTGAAGATAGCTGAAGTGGCTCCACAGAATAAGTACTCACACGTTCTCACGGTCATGACCTGGGGGAACACTGCGTCATAGACCTAGCCTGGAGCGCGCGCAGTAGCACTCAGGACTGCCTTCGGCAGACACATCGCTGGGCGTTGACGCAGCGATCTATGACTTCGGCTGCGCTAATTCTGCCTGGCCTCTTGTCGGCTGGGATGCGCCGACGGTAGCGTCTGCGGTAGATCCTGATCGAGGTCGGCGCGCCCGAGTGATAAGCAGCGGTAGACAAAGAGGGCGCGGCTGTTGGTCGCAGCCACGCCCTCGTGACGGGTCCCGAGACACGCTTGGAAAGCGAAGGATCCGTCATGCCTGAGTGTATTGGCTGTGCCCCCACGCATCTACCCCATGTGGAGGCGGTGGATCATGCCGCGACGGGGTGGCGGTTGCGGGTGGAGGATGATGAGGTCGACTGGGACTGGTCGACGGGGCGCCCACCGGTGCGGGCATTGGGTTCGATCAGGCGCCCGCAGTCCACCGCGGCATCCCGCCACGTCCCGGTGGAAGCGCACAGCGTGACCACGGGGCGCACCATCCGGTTGGAGTCCGGACTGGAACATGACCTGCTGCGCGCCCTGGACCGCCAACACGGTGTGGTGTGGCTGGTCGCTCAGCCGGCCCGGTTGACCTTCCCGGTCAAGCGGAAAGGACGCTGGATCCGCCACATCCCGGACCTGCTCTCGCTGGCCGCGTGCGGTGCCGTGACGGTGTGGGACGCTCGGGCCGAGCCGAAGCAGGGCGAGGACTTCAGGCGGAAGGCGACGCTGACCGCGGGGGCGTGCGCGCACGTCGGCTGGGAGTATCGGGTGTTCGCTGGCTACGGCGATGTCCGGCGTGCGAATCTGATGTGGTTGCAGGCTTATCGGCGCGCCCAGCCGTGGTACGACCCGTCCCGCGACGTGTTGGCCGAGCTGCTCACTGGTGGAACCGCCACGGTGGCGACAGTGCTCGCGGCGGACGCGGGATCCGGGCACGTGATCTCCGCGATGTGGCACTACCTTTGGCGGGGGGACATTGGCTGCGAGTTGGACCAGCCGATCACGCTGGCGACGGTCCTCACCCCCGAGCAGGCCATGGCGGATCGCGCGTGAGCCCGCAGCGAGCGGTGGAGCTTCGCCCGGGTGGTCGGATCCTGACCAACCACGGCCTGCTTGTCATCCTGCACCTGGAACGCCACGGTGTGCGCGTGCAGGACGCTCTGGGGGCCACCCTGTCGATCTCCTACAACAACCTGGTCGCAGCCCAGGTAGGAGACGGCGACGTCCAGGCCGAGCACTCTTCGCTGGAGCCGTGGTGGTCGGGTCTCAATGACGACACCCGGAATGATGCGCTGTTCAAGCAAGAAGTCGTGCTGGAGGTGCTGACCGGGTATCGAGACGGTCACCCGGAACTGACCCATGCTGGCGAGCCATTTTTCCCCTTCGGCACCGGCTACGGCGCCAGCGTCCGTCAACGCTGCGAGGCGATGTCCAAGCAGCTCTCCTTCGAACGCAGCGTGGACCGCAGTGTGATGCGGCGTGTCCGTGAGGCGGAACTAGTGAGCGAGCGGGTATCTCCGGAGTCGATCAAGAGATGGGTCACGGTGTGGCGCAGCGGTGGCCTGCGTGGCCTCGTGGACGGCCGCAAGACCAAAGGGAAGCAGGGCTTCGACACCCTCGACCCCCGGTTCCTGCGGATCGCCGACGACGAGCTGGCCGCCTTCGACGGCGGGATCAGCGGGGTAAACCTCGGAGAGATCGAGCGGCGCATCCTGGTCCGCCTCAAGCAGGAGGGCATCACCGACGCGGAGCTTCCGCAGCGCCTGACCCAGGAATACCTCTCCAACCGGTACACCACGCTGGGCCGCACCACCCGGGCGCACCGCTCCAACGCCCAACGCGCCGTGTCGTCGCGATCGCGCTACCCGGTCACTCATCCGAGTCATCTGGCGATCGACGTCACCCGCGCCGACAACCTCGTGTGGGACGACGTGCAGGAGCGGGTCTATTCCGTGGAGATCATCAGCGTGATCTCGGTGTCCACCCGGGTCATCGTCGCGTGCCGGATCGTGCCCCGATCGGCCAACGGGGTCGAGGCCGGACTGGCGGTGTACGACGCGATGCGCCCGTTCTCGATGGTCGTCGAGGACACCACCATCGACGACTTCCGGTGGTGCGGCATACCGGCGTCCCTAGACTTCACCGGCAACCCGATCCACACCGGCCGCCAGCAGGTCGTCAAGGCACAGCGTGCACTCAAGGGGACCCACCACCTCCCGGGAGTCATCCCCTCCTCGTTGCGCGCCGACAACGGGTCAATCTTCCTCAGCCAGCATTTCCGGGCGTTGCTCAACGAGTGGCAGATCGATCTCATGCTCTCGCGCGGCAGCAAACCGACCGACAACCCGCAGATCGAGCGGTGGCACGAGACGCTGCAACGGGCCTACCAGCAGATCCCGGGCTTCAAAGGCCGCGGCGTTTACGAGCGGGGCCGCTGGGTCGGCATTCATGCCGACCAGCCCCTGTTGACGGCCACCGAGCTGCAACAGCACCTGCACCGGTTCATCGCCTTGGACTACCACCGCAGCAGGCATCGCGGGCTCAAGCTGGCCGACCGCACGCAGGCCGCGCTGAGCCCGCTGGAAATGTTCGACGCCCTGATGGACGCCACCGGGCGCATTCTGGTACCCCAGCACCCCGACCTGATCTACCAGTTCCTCCCGATCCGCTGGCTCACCCCCGGCCACGCCGGCGTCGAGTACAAGGGACTGTCCTATGACGCCGAGATACTCGACGGGTTACGCAACGTCCGCACCGGCACCTTCCGCGCCCAGGACGGCAAGATCCCCTTTCACTACGACCCCCGCGACGTCACCCGGATCTGGCACCGCGACCGCGAGAGCGGGCGCATTCATAAAATCCCCTGGCGTAGCGCTCATCTGCTACATGCTCCGCTAACCAACGTGGTGCGCGACCGGGCGATCGCGTTGGTCAAGCAGCGGGGTGGCAACAACGTCTTGAGCGCCCGCAACGTGCAGCGGCAGATCATTGAGGAGATCACCGGTGCCCGCGCCCTCGAGGACTGGAAGTCGCAGATGTCCGCGGCGCGGCTGCGCTGGGAACAGTCGCGGGTCGACCACGCCGAAGCGGCCGAAGCCCGTCGCGCGCTCGAGGACCGGCAAGCCCAATCCCTGCCCCGCGTTCCGCGTACGCGCCGACCGGAGACCGCCGCGTCCCTGACCGAGATCGACTTCTACTCCCCGTGGCCCGACCTCGCACAGGAGGAGGCCCAGTAGTGGACGCCCGGATCTGGCACGAGCAGGCCACCACCGCGCCTCCGGTGATGCGCCCACCACTGCCCCACGCGCAGCTCCGCGCGCTCTCGGCGAAGGAGCGCGGCCGCTACCTGCGCCGGGTGGAGCAGTCCTTCGAACGCCTCGTGCTACCCCGAGCCCACACTGAGCCGGTGCAGGCCGGGATGGACCGTGTGCTGCGCAAGAACGCCCGTCAAGCACCCGGGGCCAAGCGGATGATCATGCTCGACGCACCGTTCGCCACGGGTAAGAGCACGATGATCAAGTCGTGGGCGCAGGGCCTGCACCGCCGCTGGTTGGGCGACCAACTCACCTGTGAGCGCCCGACGTGGCGGCCCGAGCCTGGAGTGACCGCCGACCTGGTGCCGGTGGTTTACGCCACCCTGCGCTCGGCGTCGAAGGTCAAGGAGGTCAACGCCCAGATCCTCGCGTTTCTGCGCTACCCGACCGAGGGCCTGACCCGGGTGACCACCACCAAGGTGGTCTCCGCCCTGTTCACCCACGGCGTGCGGCTGCTGATCATCGACGACGCCCACATGCTCAAAACAACGTCCATCATCGGCCGCGAGACCCTCGACTACCTCAAGTTCCTCAACTCCGAGCTCGGCGAGGCTGGGGGAAGCATGGTCCTCGTCGGCGCCGACCTGAAGAACGGCGCCTTGCACGCCGACCCGCAGATCGAAGGGCGCCTGCAACGCTTCGCGCTCACCCCCTACGAGATCACCACCGTCGCCGGCAAGACTGCGTGGCAAGCCTTCTTGGCAGACGCCGAACGGATCCTGCTGCCCTACCTTCCCGGGGCGACGCCGGGACTGTTCGCCCGCCAGCACGCCCCCTACCTGTGGCTGCGCACCCAGGGTTACGTCGGTGACACCGCCATACTTCTCACCGAAGGCCTGCTCACCGCCCTTGCCGCGGACACCACCCTCACCCGTGAGCACCTCGCCGCGATCACCCTCAGCGAACGCGCCCACCACGCCGAGGCCGACATCACCGCCCAAGCCAACCTGCTCGCCCGCCGTGCCGGCTGACCTGCTCCCCGTGCGCCCGCACCTGGCCGAGGGGGAGGCCCTGCACTCCTACGCGACCCGCCTGGCCCACGCCAACGGGCTCGCGCCCACCGAGCTGCTGGCGCGCCCGCGCAACGTGGGGCTCACCGCTGCCCGCCTAAGGGTTCTCTCCGCGGCGTCCGGCTTGCCGGTCGCACAGCTGCGTGAGGCGACCCTGGATCGGTACCCGGCCGTCATCCGTGGCACCGCCGGCACCCACCGTGGCGGGTGGCGACTTCACCAGACGGAGTGGAACTGTCCCCGGTGCACCCCGATCACCGGAATCCTCCGCCGCGACTGGGCTCTGGCGCTGCATCCCGTCTGCCGCGGCTGCGGGGTCCTGCTCACCCAAAGAACCGATCTCGCCTCGGGCACCACGCCCGCAGTTCGGGCCGCTGATCGGAAGCTCCTCGACGTCGTTGATGCGCTGGTGGTGCTCACCGAGGCCACCCGCACCGACCGCCAAGCCAGCGCCGCCATGCGGCGCCTGTCCCGGCTGTGCGTGCTGATCGCCCAAACCATCGACGAGCGGTGGCCCCACCGCCCCGCAATCGCACCACCGGTGAACATCTCGGCGGCACAGGCATGGGGGTGCTACCCGGCCGAGGACCCGGCCACGGTCGCCGCGATCCTGCTCGCTGCATCGCCCGCGCTCACCTCCCCCGCTACCGAGCGGGAATTGATCCGCGACGGGTACACCCGGCTGAGGCACACAACCAGCGCCTCCCCGCGGCCTGCGCCGCATTACCGCCCGAAGCGGTCCATCCGAACCCGGGCACCGGCGGCTCCGCCCGGCTTCACCACCGCCGACCGTGAACGCCTCGTCTGGGTGCGCGCCCAGCTTCGCCGGCTGATCACCACACCGGGGCTGCGAGCCCGCCACATCCCCGCGCTGGCGTGCCTGCCCGGTGAGGACCCGCTGCCCGACAGCGGGTTATGGACAGCGCGGGCCAACGCCGCCACCGCGTTGTACATGCTCGTCTCCGGACTCACCGGCGGATTCGTCGCGGCCAGCACCGCCTGCCACGCCTTCGGGACCGCGCACACCGAAACCTCCCGCCTGGTGTCCGGTGCCGCCCTGGGCCGGGGCATCACCGCCCCCCATGCCCGCCTGTTGTTGGGTACCGCCGAGGGGCTCATCGACGACGGGCTGATCGATTACCAGCGCCGACGCGACCTCCTGCGTGACGTCCGCACCCTGGCCTGGCGCCCGCACCGCAGCCTGGCGCTGCCCGCGGTCGAGGGCACCCCCGGCCCTGAGCTGGCACTGGGCTGGATGTGGATGGTCCTGACCCGCGGACCCCTGTACACCAGCAACACCCCCACCCTGTCCGTCGACAGGGTGCTGCGCTTCGGGGCGCAGCTCGACCCGGAAACCCAGCTCGTGCTCTACGAGCACGGCATCGGGTTGCTCACCGACCCGGACTCCGACACCGACACCGACCTCCCTGTCACTCCTACGGCTGCGGTGTCCAGACCCGCAGTCCTACGCTTTTCGAGTGCCCAGTTGCCCGTCGGGTTTGTCACGCTTCCAGTATGCGGATGAGCTACGGCAGCTCAGGGGCAGCCATCCCTTCCTGCTCGGCAGCTCTCGAACTGCGCGACCAGCGCTGCCGACGTGGTGGACTTTGCCTGATCCCACCAGCGAGAGTCGGACATCGCGGTCAACGATGGTCAGGCGGGACCGCCGAGTGGTCCTGTCGTTGTGCCATCGTGGCGGGGTGGATGAACGTTTTCCCAGCCCCACGCTCCCTGTCGACTCCCGCGCCGGGATCTTCCTGGGCTACCTCGATTACTTCCGGGCGCAAATCATCGCCAAGACGGGGGGTCTCAGTGAGGACGAGCGACGCGGTAGCCGGCTGCCGTCAGGATGGACGCCTCTGGAGCTGGTCAAGCACCTCACCTTCGTCGAGCTGCGTTGGCTTGAGTGGGGCTTCGAGGGCCGTCAGGTCGACGAGCCGTGGGGCGATCAGCGAGGCGACCGGTGGTGCGTCACACCCGAGGAGACCACCGAGGATCTCCTTGCTTCCCTGCAGGCCCAGGCGGTTCGTAGCCGGACAATCGTCGAGGACAACGACCTGGCCAGTGTCGGTCGGCCGGGACCCCGCTGGGACGGTGCTCCTCCGCCCACCCTTGAGCGGGTTCTGTTCCATCTTCTCCAGGAGTACGCCCGCCACCTCGGTCACCTCGATGTGGTGGCGGAGCTCGGTGGTGGCCCCGTCGGGGAGTAGCGGACTGAGGGGGACTGCGAGCAGCTCGTGGCCGGCCCAGGCTCCTCGTCGACGATCGCGGCCACTGTCAGGCGTGGGTCCGGAACGGGTGGGCGGCCTTCTGGATGCGCGCGATGTACGCCGTCCAGGTGTCGTTGTCACCGAACGAGTCGGCGTCGCGACCGCCCTGTCCGTCGAGACCCTCGCGCAGGATCTCGGCGTGGCCTGCGTGCTGGGCGGTCTCGGCCACGACCCGGATGATTAGGCTGCCGAAGGAGGGGTGGCGCGTGCCCTCCTTCCACCAGCTGACGTGGGCTTCGGTGTCCAGCGGCAGCGCTTCGATCGAGGCGTCGGAGTTCCGCCAGCTCTGGTGGTAGAGGCCGACGATGTAGTCGCGGGACTCGTCCGCGCGCACCCACATGTCGGCGCCGTCCCAGATCGAGCCGTCCTCCTCCCACGGCAGGGTGAACTTCGGTGGCCGGCCGACGCACGCCCCGAGGTAGGACCGTTCGACGCCAACAAGGTGCTTGACCAGCCCGAGAATGTTCGTGCCGCTCGGCGTGAGCGGGCGCCTCGCGTCGTACTCACTCAGTTCCTCGAGCGTGCGCATCATCGCGTCGCGTCCCTGCTGCATGTACTGCCGCAGCGAGCCGGTCATGGCGTCCGTCATGGATCAAACCTATCCACGCCCACCGACTGGGTGATGACCTTGAATGTTTTGGCAGAGGATTGACGAGTAGGACGCCACACGCAGGATGTCCTCGACGGTTTGACCCCGGCCGCGACGACTGGGGCCGCGTCCAACGAACCCTGGTCGAGGAAGCCGAAGCGCGGGTCGTGGACCTCGAACGGCAGCTCGCCGCGCTGGAATCCGGCGACAAGCTCTGCGAACTGACCTGAAGAAGACCGTGCGGTGGCGGGCACCGCACGACCCCTGATCGGCGGTTGCGGGGTGCGGCCCACCAGAATGGTCGGTACCGGCACACGAGGAGCGAGACGCGCCGGCACGCTCAACCCCTCCAGCGTGGTTGTCGCCCGACGATCAGACGTGGCAGCAGCCCGAGCATTGCGAGCCTGGGAACCCTCCGACGCCCACGCTGAGCACCACCCGGCCGGCGGATGCATGCTGCAGCGTCGCTAGCTGATAGCCAGGACGAGGGCCGGCCGCAACGGCGCGATCAACACGCCGACCTCGATGCGCACCCGTTCGGTGCGGAACTGCTACTACTGCCGCGGCGATCAGGTAGTCGCCGGTCAGCACATCAGCCAGACACACCCCCCGCTTGCTCGATGTCGCAGGCGGCGGACCCAACCGCACTGGCATCACCGGCAAGAGGTACTCCCACCGCGAGGCCGTCCTGCGTCCTGGATGTGATGATTTCAGCTCGCGCGACGGGCGGCTAGCTCATCGCGGCGGCCCTGCGAAGTCGGCGACGTGGTCTCTGGCCCACTGCGCGAAGGGCAGCGCGGGCTGTCCGGTCAGCTGCTCGACGGTGTCGGTGACCGGCTCCGGATGCGCGACAAACGCGACGTGGCCCTCGGCGATCGAGGCGACCATCTCAGCGGGCATACCGGGAAGCAGGTCTGCGGCCCCGGCGGCGTCGATTTCCTCGAAGCGCAGCGACCGGCTGAGGGCCTCGCCGAGAGCGTGGAGCTGCTGGACCTGCGTCAGCTGCTCGGGGCCGGTGAGGTGGTAAACCCTGCGGTTGTGCCCTTCCTCAGTCAGCACGCGCACCGCGACCGCGCCCAGGTCTGCCTCATGCACCAGCGCGCGCCGGGCTTCGGGGTGGAACCAGCGCAGCACGTCGGATCGACGAATCTGCTCGGCCCAGCCCAGCGTACTCGCGGCGAACCCGCTCGAGCGCAGGATCGTGGAGTCGGTCGGCGAGGAGGCGATCAGGCCCTCCACGTGAGCGTGGGAGCCGAGGATGCTGCCATCCGGTTCGGCGTACCCGTCCGGCTCCTCGGGAACCCCATGGGCCGAGAGATACACGACCCGGGGAGCATGCGCGGTCAACGTCGCCACCACTTCGCGCGCCGCCGCGTCGGCGGTCACCGACGGGAAGACGAGGAACACCGCGTCGACACCATCAACGACAGCGGTCAGCGTCCCGGGCTCGGCGAGGTCCCCACCGACGACCTTGACGCCCTCGCCGAGGCGCGCCGAGGCGCGAGCGGGATCACGCGCCAGCACGCGCACCCGCGTGCCGGATCCAGCCAACTGGGCAGCCACCTGCCCTCCGACCTTGCCGGTCGCTCCCGTCACCAACACCGTGCGCATTCCCGATCACCTCGTCCGTCGTCATTCGCTGTCGATCCGTCGTTTCACCCCACGTGGGGCCGACGTGGGGTGACGCTAGGGGTACAAGTGCACTTGAAGGCAAGGGGTGAACACGGCACCATTCAGGAGATGAGTTTCGACTGGCACGTCGACGGGCTCACCGTCGGCCAAGTCGCCGACCGCATGCAGATCGCGGCGTCGGCGGTGCGCTGGTACGCCGACCAAGGATTGCTGCCCTGCGAGCGGGTCGCCGGCAACCAACGGCGCTTCTTCGCCGACGTCCTGTGCCGAGTCGCGATGATCCGAGCCGCACAGAAGGTCGGCCTCAGCCTCGCCGAGATCCGCCAGGCCCTCAGTGCGCTACCCCCGAAACAAGCCCCGACACCCGAGGACTGGGACCGACTAGCCGACCAACTCCGAACCGCACTAGGTCAACGCATCGACGCACTGTTCGCCGTGCTGGACGAGCTGACCCCCTCAACGAGCCACTCCCCGCCCCCAACACCCAGCCAACAGCACCACAGGTAGCACCCCTCCCAAGCCGCCGCCGGCTCGGTGGGGGCGGTCGATTGGCTGGGCGCTGACCGACCGAACCACCGCCTACCGCGGGCGGGTTACTTCGGCGGTCTGAAGCGTTGCCATCTGCACGAGCGCGGTCAAGTCCGGGGTCGAGTGGTAGCTTGCGGGGCAATCACCCGGCTGACGTAGCGCCGGTCCTCTGTAGAGCATCTCGCTCAATTCCCCGAAGCCAGCAACGCTCGCGCGTTCGCTGCGAACTCCCCCGACCCCGCGTTCCCGGCCGGCGAGCGATCGCGAAATCGCGTCTCGACACCCCCGACACAGCAATCGACAACGGAAGAAGACCCACATGACCATCGGCGAATTCAGGCGGTCGTCGCAACGACGGGTGATTCGGGGTCCAACAGTAGGCGTTGCATCGCTTGTGCGGGGGTGATGCCGCCCAGGGTTTTGCGGGGCCGGTCGTTGAGCTCGGTGGCCACCTCGAGGAGTCGCTGCGGTGAGTGCGCGGACAGGTCGGTTCCCTTCGGAAAGTATTGGCGCAGCAACCCATTCGTGTTCTCGTTGGAGCCCCGCTGCCATGGGCTGTGCGGGTCGCAGAAGTAGATGTCCATCTTGGTGGCCATGGTGATCTGGCGGTGCTGGGCCAGCTCGGTGCCCTGATCCCAGGTCAGCGTCTTGCGCAGGTGCACCGGCAGGGTCTTGATCGCGGCCAGGAGGCCGTCGCGGACGGCGAGGGCGCCGTGGCCGGCGGGCAGGTGGGCAGGTGGATCAGCATCGCGAATCGGGTCTGGCGCTCCACCAAGGTGGCGATGGCGGAGCGGCAGTTCGCCCCGAGCACGTAGGGGTCGGACCGGGGCGCGGTGCCAGGATCACTCCCGGCCCGTTTCCCCGGCCCGCCCTCCGCACCGGACGTGCGACTCTCATCGCATCCGGCGCTCCACGGACTGCCACTGTCAGGCAG
>JAABUZ0100006091.1_pt1 | contig 15320 bp, 11 predicted proteins | sample 5562091 | NCBI WGS metagenome assembly JAABUZ01 (sample SAMN12813069, study PRJNA571459) | rock metagenome | isolation source: Antarctica rocks | place: Antarctica: Victoria Land, Linnaeus Terrace sud | collected 2015-12-21 | reverse complement strand
GCAGCGTTTTCTGGTTCCAGGCCTTGCCGCATTGGCCATGTTGGCCGGGTCGTCGCTGCCGCACCCGGCGGCCGCGCAAAACCGACCCTATCAGAATGGCGGCACCACCACCGGCGATTCATGGATGAACGAGAACGATTTCGACTACAACCGCCAGCATTGGACGGCGCCCAACAACCGCGCCCAGACTTACGGCGATCGCTATCAGCAGGGCGACCAGCGCGATGATGGCCGCGGATATGACCGTCACGGCCAGCAAGATCAGTATCAGAACAACTACGGCCAGCCTCAATACGGCAATCGCAACCAGGGCTATTATGGCCAGAAGAACAACGGTCGGCCCGCTTACGGCAATCAGCCTAACTCTGGCCAATACGGCAACCGTTCCTACGCGCCGAACGACGACAACCGCTATGGCGGCGATACCGACCGTCGCGGCAATCACAGCTACGGCCGATCCGCACCGTACAGCGCGCCCGGCTACGACGACGAGGACTGATCCGGGCTTCTTTGCCGATTGGGGCCTCTCCCGGAGTTAACACCCGGGAGAGGCGTCGGGTCAGCCGGTCCAGTTGGCGGGGGCGACCGCGCTATAAGTGTTGGTGCCGTTGGACAGGAAGGTTGCCGAGGCGCCTGCGACGGTCTGTCCATCGAACTGCATCGAGTTGAGATACAGGTTCCGGTCGGTGGCGGCCGAACCGCCATAATCGTCGTTGTTGAACGACACCGCGATGCTGTGCGGCACGAACAGTTCGGCGATGCCGGAAATGGTGATCGCCTGGTCGGCGCCCGTACTGTGCGCCGCGGTCACGGTATAGCTCTTCGCTGCGCCGCCATCGATGCTGACGCTCACCTGTGCGTCGCCTTGCCAGGCGTCTTCGGCCACGTGCAGGGTGAGCGAACTGGTGACATTGTCAGCACTCGGGGCAATTGCCTGGAACGAGGCGGTGCCGTTGGACAGGAAGGTCGCCGTGCTCCCGGCGATGGTGGTGCCGTTGATGGTCGCGCCGTCGAGGTAGAGGTTGCGGTCGGTCGCGGCCGAGCCGCCATAGGCATCGTTGATGAAGCTGACGGAGACGGCGTGCGTGCCTGCTGAGAGCGTCCCGACCGACACCGCCTGGCTCTGGCCGGAGCCGTGCGCGGCGGTCGCGGTGTAGATCCCGCCGACCTGCTGTCCATCGACGGCGACGGTGAACTGCGCATCCCCCTGCCACGCGTCTTCGGAAACGTTGAGCACGAAGCTGTTGGCTGGGGTGGTCCCCGTTGAGGTCGGGGTCGGTGTAGGCGTCGGGACGGGAGTCGGCGTCGGCGTGGCCACCGGCGTGGGTGTCGGTGTCGGAACGGGCGTCGACGTCGGCGTGGCCGTCGGGACGGTAAGGTCGAAGTTCCTCTGGCCGTTGGACATGAAGGTCATGTTGCTATTGGTGATGACCTGGCCGGCGAAGCTGGCACTGTCGACATAGAGGTTGCGGTCGGTGCTGGCTGAGCCGCCGTAAGCATCGTTGAAGAAGGTGACGCCGACCGTATGGCTGCCGGCCGCCAGGGCCACGTTCAGCGCCACGGCCTGGGTCTGGCCGGTCGCGTGCGACGCGGTGGCGGTGTAAGTGCCAACCGCCTGGCCGTCGACGGTGACGGTGTACTGCGCATCACCGCTATACGCGTCCTCGGAGACGAACAGGACCAGGCCGCTCGTGGTCGAGGTGGGCGTAGGGGTCGGCGTGGGTGTCGACGTAGCGGTCGGGGTGTCGGTTGACTGGATCGGCGTGGCCGTGTTCAGGGCGGGTTCGCTGGAGAGCATGGTGGTGCCGTTGGTGTTGCCGGTCCCCACGAGCATCTGCGCCGCAGTCAGACCGTAGGTCTTGTTGCCGCTGACCACCGCCGAGGTGGAGGTGTCGTTCCTCACCGCGCTGACCGAGCTCGACGACAGATCGTTCAGGATCGTGTTGCCGGTCACGAGCAGCTGCGGGTTCGCCCGGAGGTTGCCTTCCTCGCCGAAGCTGATGATCGCCGGGTTCTGCGAGGCCGCACTCTGCTCGATGGTGTTGTTGCTGATGTGGACGTTGCCGCCGTTCGGCAGGTCGATGCTGTAGCTCGCGCTGCCGCCGGGCTCGTCCTGGATCCGCGAATTGGAGATGTTCGTGGTCTCGGCCCGGCTCTTGATCTCGTGGCCGACCACGGCGCCGTGGAAATAGCTGCTCTCGATCGTCAGCGTGCCCACGTCGCCGACGTAGAGGTTGTGGGTGTAGCCGCCGCCGTCGCCGTTGTGGAAGAACTCGCTGGTCTTGATGGTGATCGAGCCGCTCGGGAGATCGGCGGCGAGCAGGCCGTTCTGGTTGTCGTGGAAATAGGAGTTGGTGATCGTCAGATTGCCGCCCTGGTAGCGGACGCCCGCGCCGTTGCCGTCGCGCACGGTGGCGCCGCTGAACTCGATATGGTCGAGCGTCACGTCCGTGTCGGTGATCAGCATGGCCTTGCCGTTGGCAATCTGCCCGCTGGCCACCAGCTTGGCCATGCCGCCGACGCCTTCAATGGTGATCTTCTTGGTGATCTCCGCAAAGTCGTTCACGTACGTCCCGGCCTGCACTCGAAGCACATCGCCGTCCTGAGACGCCGCGACAGCGGAAGCAATGGTCTGGAATTGTTGGCCGGCGCCGACGGTCAAGGTAGACATATGAGCTCCTATTTAGGCAGTGCACACAACAGATCATCCACACCTTAATAAAGTGTGAAAACGATCAATATTATTGCGGCAGATCTTCGCTGCAGTCTGGCTGCGGCGACGGCCGGGGTGGCACCCGCGTCCTAGGAGAACAGCGCATAGCTTGTAAACCACGGAGACATGAAATAACGATTTTTTAACGGAAAAACCTTCAAGTCGTCGTCCGCATCTCCAAAGCGGTGGCGCAATTCGAACAAACCCGCGTCCCAGCTCTAGAAGTCGGGACGCATGCGCTTATCGACGAGTGTGTGGGAGATTAACGGACGGTCAGCTGCAGCGTGGCTGATCAAAGGCGAAACATGACAATTTGGTTTTATTGGCCAGCCGGCTACTTGTGCTGTACCAAAGCTTAACCCCCGGTCCAGGATGAGGCGTTCACCCCGCGCGTCACCGCCTGCTCGGCGCGCGAGACCGCAGTGACCTCCGTCGCCCCCGCCTCGCGCATCGCCTGTTCCGCCGCCCGCATCTTCTCGGCCGAGCGCAGACGCACGCCCAGAATCAGCTTGCCCTCCGCGCCCCACCGGTCACGTTCCTTCGAACCCGCCTGGCTGGCCAGCACGCCCGCGCCGCTCGTCGCCGCCGAGGTGCCGATCGCGCTCACGCCGGCCGCGGCCGCGATCAGCGGGCCGGCCAGCCCACCGGTTGCCATCATCGCGCCGGCGACCGCCATGCCCGCGGCGACGCCGCCCATGCCGGAGGCCATGGTGCGGAGCTGGCTCTTGTCGATGTCGTCGGTCGCCGCCGATGCACCCTGATCCGGGGTGTCGGACGCGCTGTTCGGGTCCGGGATGCTGAAATCGGCATGGTCGAAGCCGATCAGCGTCAGGCGCCCGAGCGCGTCCTGCAGGCTGGCGTCGTTCGGGAAGCGCCCTTGCAGCTCGTGGGCCTGCTCACCCAGCGCCGGGCCGGCCTTGTCTTGATCCATGTTGTGGGTGTCATCCATTGCGGAACTCCTCGCGTTCGCGCGGCGGGGTGCGCCGCTGCCATTCGGTCAACGTGCCAGAACACCCGCCTGTTCCCGATCCCGGGGCCCCGGTCCCTGACCCGGCGGGACCGGATCTCAGGCCGTGGTGCGGATGCGTTGGTGCCGCGCCCGTGCGCCACGCTCGACCGCGGCCGCCACCAGCGGATCGAGATGCAGCTCCTGCATCACCAGTTCCAGCATCCGCAGCACCGGCTGGGTCGCATGCCGCCCCGCCGCCACCACATCGCAGGCCAGCGCATAGGCCGTCTCGCGCAGCCGCGGTTCGAGCGCGTCGCGGATCAGCTGCCCGGCATGCGACAGGCCTTCATCCTCGCCCAGCAGCGAAATCGCCGCCTCGGTCGCCGTGTCGAGCCGTTCGCTGCTGAAATCATGGAACGCCGGCAGCGTCTGCACCAGCCCGGCCATGACGCCGATCTCGCGGTCGCTGATCGCCCCATCGGCGGCGGCCACCAGCACCATGGTGCAGATGAGCGCCTCCTCCGCCGTCAGCGTCTCGCGGGACAAAAGTTCGGTCGCTTTTCGCTTTGTCATGCGCCGGACCCTACTCGACCGCGGCGCGGCTGCAAATTACTGCTGCGCGAGCGAGACGTGGCCGAGGAAGCCGCGCGTCTCGGCCACCGCCTCGGCCAGGCCCACCCGGCGCACCACCACCCCCGGCGGAAATGCCGCCAGCAGCCGGCTCGGGGCCCGCCGGTCGAGCAGCACGAACACGCCCCGGTCGGTCTCGGAGCGCACCAGCCGGCCGAACGCCTGCCGCAGCCGCAGCCGTGCCTTGCTGTCGTCATAGCCGGTCGGATTGCCGTCCGAGAGATGGATCCGCCGCTCGCGATGCAGGATGTCCGGCCGCGGCCACGGCACCCGCTCGAACACCACCAGCCGCAGCGCCCGGCCCGGCACGTCGACGCCGTCGCGCATCGCGTCGGTCCCGAGCAGGCAGGAATCGAGCTCGGCGCGGAACACGTCGACCAGGGTCGCATTGTCCATCGCGTCGACATGCTGGGCCAGCAGCGCGATGCCCGCCTGCTCCAGCGCCGGCGCGATGCGCTGATGCACCGCCTGCAGCCGCTTGATCGCCGTGAACAGGCCCAGCCCGCCGCCGCCCGAGGCCAGGAACAGCGCCCGGTAGGCCCTGGCCAGCGCATCCAGCTCCAGCCCGACATCGGTCACCACGAAGGCCCGCGTCTGCGCCGCATAGTCGAACGGGCTGGCGACCGAGACCCGCAGCGCGGGCGAGGGCAGGTGGCCCGCGCCGACCCGCGCCTCGGCCGCCTCCCACGCCGCCTCGGCATCGCCCGCGCCGGTGTCGCGCAACGTGGCCGAGGTGATCAGCAGGCCGTGCGCCGGGGCGGCCAGGCTGGCGGCGAACGGGATGGTCGGGTCGAGCCAATGCCGGTGCAGCCCGGCGTCGCGGTCGGCCCCGCCGCGCCGCTCGAGCCGCAGGGTATGAACATGCTGCGGGCGGGTGCCGGGTTCCGGCGCCGGGTCGTGCAGGTGGCGCAGCATCGCCTGCCAGGCACCCAGCCGCTGCACGGCGCGCCGCTGGATCGAGCGCCGCGCCGCCTCGATCCGCTGCCGCTGCTGCGTGTCGAGCGTCTCGCCCTCGCTCTCGAGCAACTCGCCCAGCCGCTCGCCGAGCGTCTTCAGCGGCTCTTCGATCCGGTGCAGCCCGCGCGCGAGCGTGGCGCCGGCCGCCGCCAGCTCCGGTGCCAGCGGCAGCAGGTCGCACTCCAGGCTGGGCGACGCGTCCTCGCCGCACCGCGCCAGCACCTGGCGGCGAATACGGCGCAAGACATCCTCGAACGGGCCGGCCTCGCCCTCTTCCGACAACCGGGTCGACCAGCCCTGGCTCGGCAGCACCCGCGCCGCATGCAGCGCCGCGTCGAGCGACGGCTCGAGGCCGGGATAGGCCGCCAGCAGGTCGTACAGCCGCCGCCGCAACCCGCGCGCCCGCGACCGCCCGCCCTCGGCGCCGAGCAGCCAGCGGCGCAGCTCCGCACCCTCGACGCCCGAGAGCTCCGCGGCGAACGCGCCATCGGCGGCGTCGAACACGTGATGCCCCTCGTCGAACACGTAGCGGCTCGGCACGGTGTTGTCGTCGAGCCCGCCCCAGGCCGCTTGGGCCATCACCAGCGCATGGTTGGCCACCACCAGCTCGGCCGTGCGCGCCCGGCGGATCGTGTGCTCGACGAAGCAGGTGCGGTAATGCGGGCAGGCGCCATGGATGCACTCGCCGCGCCGGTCGGCGATGGCCGGCAGCAGCCCGGGGCCGAACAGCTCGGTGAACCAGCCCGGCAGGTCGCCGCCCGACACGTCCCCGTCGACGCTGGCCAGCGCCCAGCGCGCGACCAGGCCGAGTGCGACCACGCTGCTGCCGAGCGGGGAATTGACCTGCTCCTGCAGGTTCAGCAGACAGAGATAGTTCTCCCGCCCCTTGCGCACCACGACCCGGCGCCGGCGCTCGGCCGGGTCCGGATACAGCCGCGCCAACTCGCCGTCGATCTGGCGCTGCAGATGGCGGGTGAAGGTGCTCAGCCAGACGCTGCCGCCGTTGCGCTCGGCCCACAGACTCGCAGGCGCCACGTAGCCGAGCGTCTTGCCGGTGCCGGTGCCGGCCTCGGCCAGCACCAGGCTCGGGTCCCCCCGTATCTGCCGCGGCGCAAAAGCCTCCGTCACCGCGCTGGCGTAATCCGCCTGGCCCGGCCGCTGCTCGGCGCCGGGGCCGAGTATCTGCGCCAGCCGCGCCCGCGCCTCGGCGGCCCCGACCGGATGGCTGCCCGCCGGCGGTGGCGGGGCGGCCTCCTCCCACTCCGGCAGCCGGGTCCAGACCTTGAGCGCCTCGGTCGACGGCCGCGCCGCCGGCTGACCCAGCGCCGTCAGCACCATGCGCGCCCACGGCCAGCCGGCCCGGCCCATCGCCGCCGCCAGCCCCGCGGCATCGCGGTTCATCGACAGCCCGGCGCCTGCCGCCAGCCGGCGCAGCAGCGCCTCGGCGATCTCCGGCAGCACCGACGCCGCATCCTCGAGCGTCTGCGGCACTGGCAGGTCGAGGGCGGCCGCCAGCGCCCCCGGCGTCGGCGCTGCCGCCTGGGCCGGCAGTACGAAGGCGAACAGCTGCAGCAGGTCGAGGCAGGCGAAGGGGGCCACGCCCAGCCGGCGCAGCGTCATCGGCGCATGCACCACCAGCGGCGGATCATCGGCCCCGATCCGCCGCGCCGCCTCGGCGACGCTCAACAGCAGCAACTCGCCATCGCCGCTCAGCAGCGCGGCCCGGCCATGCCCCGCGACAATGGCAGGCGCCTGCGGCAGCAGACTCGGGACAGGTGTGGGCATCGCCCTTACCTATCACGGCAAAATGCCTGCATTGTCCTAAATAAAAGGCGCTTCGGCCGGTCTTGTGATTGACCGACGTTCACGCCGTTTTTATCGTGTGCGCCGATGCCCCATATCCCCGAGATGCTCGCCGGCTTGCCGTTGCCGAAAGCCTGGCCGTTCGACGAGGCCGTCCGGATCGCGCAGCGCATGGCGGCCAGCGGGAAAGACACGGCCCTGTTCGAGACCGGCTACGGCCCCTCTGGCCTGCCGCATATCGGCACCTTCGGCGAGGTCGCCCGCACCACCTGGGTGCGCCACGCCTATACCGAGCTGACCGGCAAACCATCCCGCCTGCTCGCCTTCAGCGACGACATGGACGGCCTGCGCAAGGTGCCGGACAACGTGCCCAACCGCGAGCGCCTCGCCGAATTCCTCGGCCAGCCGCTGACCCGCGTGCCCGACCCGTTCGGCACCCATGCCAGCTTCGGCGCGCACAACAACGCCCGGCTGCAAGCCTTCCTCGACGGCTTCGGCTTCGAATACGAATTCGCCTCCAGCGCCGACTACTACACCAGCGGCCGCTTCGACGACGCGCTGATCCGTATCGCCGAGCGGCACGACGAGATCGTCCGCATTGTCTTGCCGACCCTGGGCGCCGAGCGGCGCGCGACCTACTCGCCGTTCCTGCCGCTGCATCCGCGCAACGGCCGGGTCATGCAGGTGCGGATCGACCACGTCGACCCGCAGGCCGGCACACTGCAATGGCAGGATCCCGAAAGCGGCGAGCGGTTCGAGACGGCGATCAGCGGCGGCGCCTGCAAGCTGCAGTGGAAGGCCGACTGGGCGATGCGCTGGTCCGCGCTGGGCGTCGACTACGAGATGTCCGGCAAGGATCTGATCGACAGCGTCAAGCTCTCGGGCCGCATCTGCCGCGCGCTCGGCGCCGAGCCGCCGGTCGGCTTCACCTACGAGCTGTTCCTCGACGAGAACAGCCAGAAGATCAGCAAGAGCAAGGGCAACGGCCTCTCGGTGCAGGAATGGCTGCAATACGCGCCGCCCGAGAGCCTGGCACAATACATGTACAATTCGCCGCAGCGGGCTAAGCGGCTGTTCTTCGACATGATCCCGCGCGCGGTCGACGAATTCCTCGCCAACGCCGCCAAGCTGCCGGATCAGCCCGCCGAGGCGCGCTACGTCAATCCGGCCTGGCACATCCTGCACGGCCGCAACGGCGATTTCAGCAGCCCGGTGCCGTTCGGCATGCTCCTGAACCTGGCCAGCGTCGTCAACGCCGACAACCCCGGCATGCTGTGGGGCTTCCTGCGCCGCTACAGCGCCCAGGCAGCACCAGGGCGGCACGCCTTCTTCGACCAGATGGTCGACCACGCCATCGCCTACTACCGCGACATCGTCCGCCCGCAGAAGCGCTTCCGCGAACCTTTGGCGTTCGAGCGCACCGCGCTCGAGGACCTGGCCGCCGAGCTGCGCGCCCTCCCGCCCGGCGCCGACGCCGAGGCGATCCAGAACCTGGTCTACGAGGTCGGCAAGCGGCATCCGTTCCCAGAGCTGAAAGCCTGGTTCTCCTGTCTCTACGAAGTGCTGCTGGGCCAGTCGGAGGGACCGCGCTTCGGCGGCTTCATCGCGCTCTACGGCATCGAGGAAACGGTCGCGCTGATCGACGGAACGCTCGCCAGGCACGCGGACGCCGCCTGAATGTCCCCCGCGCTCAAGAAGGCAGCGCGACAGCTGCCGGCCTTGCTTGGCCTGCTGCTCCTGGCCGGCGCGATCTACGTGGTCTGGAAGGAGTTCCGCCACCTCAAGATCGCCGATATCCGCGCGGCCCTCGAGCAGATCCCGCGCCGGGCGCTGATCGTCTCGTTCCTCTGGACCGTGCTGTCCTACGGCGTGCTGACCTTCTACGACCGCTTGGGCACCATCTTCGCCGGCAACAAGGTGAGCTACCGCCGGGTCGCCTTCGCGTCGTTCTGCGCCTATGCGCTGTCCCACAATCTTGGCTTCGCCGCCGTCTCCGGCGCGGCCGTGCGCTACCGGCTCTACGCCCATTGGGGGCTCACGCCGATGCAGATCGCCAAGGTGATCGCGTTCTGCAGCCTGACCTTCGGGCTCGGCGGCATGACGCTCGGCGGCGTGATCCTGGTGCTCGAGCCGGAGGCGGTGCCGTTCCTGGGCGCGCTCATCCCGCACTGGGGCATGTACCTGATCGCCGTGCTGATGTGGTCGATCGTCATCGGCTACATCAGCCTGTCGCGCTTCGTGCGCCGATTTACCCTGTTCGGCATCCAGATCGAGCTGCCCGCCTGGCGCATGGCCTTCGTGCAGGTGGCGCTCGCCACCCTCGACGTCGGCGTCACCGCGGCGATCATGTACCAGCTCCTGCCGGACGCGCCGAACCTCACGTTTGCAAAGTTCCTCGGCGTCTACCTGAGCAGCTACTCGGCAGGCCTGGCCGCCAACATCCCCGGCGGCCTCGGCGTGTTCGACTCCGCCATGCTGCTGGGCCTGCAGCCCTACATGGACGCGCCGCACATCCTCGGCGCCATCGTCGTCTTCCGGCTCTATTACTACATCATCCCGCTGTTCCTGGCCGGGGCGATGTTCTCCGGCAACGAGATCTTCGTGCGCGGCGGCGCCCTGTTTCGCCGCCGCGGCGCACCGGCGCGCACGCCGGCCACCTCGGCCTTCAGCGAGCGCAGCTTCGCCGTCGTCGCCTCGACCGGCTCGGTGGCACTCTGCGGCGCGATGCTGCTGGCCATCGGCGTGCTGGACGAACGGCCCGACTTCTCCTGGATCGACCCCGACTTCGCCGAGGTGGCGGCCAATGCCGGGCAGTTCATCCCCTCCCTGATCGGCGCCGCCCTGATGGTGCTGGCCATCGGCCTATCGCGCCGGGTCACGCTGGCCTGGGGCATCACCATCGGCCTGCTCGTGCTGGCGGCCATCTACACGCTGGCCCAGGGCGCCTCGAGCTGGGTGCCGGCGGTGCTGTTGCTGACCGCGCTGCTGATCGCCCCGTTCCGCGAATCCTACTACCGGCACGCGAGGCTGCTGGCCCGGCCGCTGCGACCGGGCACGCTCCTTCCGCTCATCGTGCTCGCCGCCTGCGTCCTCAACCTCACGCGGCTTGAACCGCGCGTGCGCCGCCTGGCCGATAACAGCCTGATCGAGCTCGTGCTCTCGCCCGACGTGTCCAACGCCACCCGCATCACGCTCGCCTTCGTCGTGTTCCTGGCGCTGTTCGCGATCTGGCGGCTGATCCACCCGGTCCGGGTAGGCTGGCTGGTCTGGCCGGGCGAGGGGCGCCTGCGCTACGCCGCCCTCGGTGCCGAGCCGCCCGCCCAAGCCGATGGGCTCGTGTTCGGCGAGAGCCAACGGGCCGGCCTCCCATTCCGCCGCGTCGGACGCGTCCTGCTCGGCCTCGGCGACCCGGCCGGCGCCGAAAGCGACCGCATCTCCGCCGTCTGGAACCTACGCGATCTCGCCCTGCAGCAAGGCTGCGACCCCGCGATCTACGCCGCCGGACCAGGCTTGCGCTCCGTCTACGAAGACATCGGCCTGACCCCGATCCCCCTCGGCATCGACGGCCTCCTTCTCCCCGAAACCGAAGACCCGGCGCACGCGACCACCTACCTGTTCTGCGTCGCCGAACGAGACCTCGCTTTGCTCGCCCCGCATCTGCCGGAAATCCAGCCCCCGACGTTCAGGCACGCAGCGGAGTAGGGGCCATCCAGCCCTTTGGCCCGACCGGACTGGAACGCAAAGCTCGCCCAGGCAATGAAGTGCTCTAGCGCCGGCCGGCCGGCCTCGTGGCGGGTTTCGTGGCGGGTTTCAGCCCCTGCGAAAGCGGCGCGAAGCTGCCGATGGCCATGACGGGGATACCGCCGAAGGAGGCCACGGCCGGCACGCGCGGCGCGAACGCGCCATAGGTGAAGCTTGTCGGTGGCATCGCCGCGAAGCGCTGGCCCGGCGGTGGCCAGATCCCGTACGGGCCATTCGCCTTCAGTCCGCCGGTGCCGCCCATCGGCGTCATCACCTTGCCGAACACCAAGCGCTGGTACTCCTCGCCGAGGTCGGGCGTGCTGGAATGATAGTAGGCCGTCGCCAGCGGCCAATCCCGGGTCTGGCCATAGAGCGCCAGCAGGAACTTGACGGCGTAGCGCGCATTGGCCGGCGGGTCGAACGCGTCGTCGAGCGTGGCGAACGCCTTGGGGTGGTGCATCAGGTTCACCTGCATGCAGCCCACGTCGATGCTCTTCTTGCCCTTGGCCTGCAGCGCCCGCACCGCCGCGATAACCGCTTCCTTGCTGTCGTAGAAGAAGCCGATGCCATCGACGTTGATGGTCCACGGCCAGGCGCGCACCCGTCCGCTGGCCGGGTCCAGCCGGCCGCTCTCGACGCGGGCGATCGTCGGCAACAGCTTCTCCGGCACTCGCCCCGGCAGCTTGGCGGCCGCGCTGACGGCCGCGTCACACTCCGCGTACGGACTGGCCGGCGGCTCGGCCGCTTGCGCCGCGCCGGCGGCCAGCGCGGCGGCGATTAGGACAAAGGATCGCATCAACCTAGGCCGCGATGAGGCCGCCGAGGCGCGCCAATGCCGCCAGGTGCGCCTGGGTGTCGCCGAAGCCGCGCTCGATCATCGTCATGCGCTTAAAATAATGGCCGACCGAATATTCCATTGTCACTCCGATACCCCCGTGCAGCTGCACGGCTTCTTGGCCGATGTGCCGCCCGCTGCGCCCGATCTGGACCTTGGCGGCATGCATCGCGCGCTGGCGCTCCGTGGGGTCGTCTTCCTGCGCCATCATTGTGGCAAAAAAAGACATGCTGCGAGCCTGTTCCAAAGAAACATACATGTCGACCGATCGGTGCTGCAACGCCTGATTGTCGCCGATCGGGCGTCCGAACTGTTTGCGGGTCTTCAGGTAGTCGACCGTTAAGTCGTGCATGGCAGCCATGACGCCGACCGACTCCGCCGCGACAGCGGCCAGCGTCTCGTCCTGCACCCGCTCCATCGCCGGCAACGCATCGTCGCTCCCGCCCAGCAACTCACCCTGCACGCCGGCCAGTTCGATCTCGGCCGCGCGCATGCCGTCCTGGGTCGGATAGCCCCGGCGCGCGACGCCCGCGGACTCCGCCTCGACGAGGAACACACCGATCCCGTGGCGCTCCCGCTCGCCGCCGGCGATACGGGCCGACACCAGCAGCGTGTCAGCGGTCTCGCCATGGAGGACCAGGCTCTTCGCCCCGGTCAGCCGCCAGGCCTCGCCGTCGCGCTCCGCCTTGGTTCTCACGTCGTTGAGGCTGTGGCGTGATTGCCGCTCGATCTGCGCGTAGGCGAGCGTGCGCTCGCCCGATGCGATCTCGGCGATCAACCGGTCCCGCTGTTCCTTGGTGCCGAGGTGGCGGAGCAAGCCGCCGCACATCACCACGGTCGAGAGGTAGGGCTCGATCACCAGTCCGCGACCGAACGCTTCCATGACGAGCGCGGTCTCGACCGCGCCACCGCCAAAGCCGCCATCCTCCTCCGAGAACGGCAGCCCCAGCAGACCCAACTCGGCGAACTGGGCCCAGAGGCCCCGGCTCCATCCACCGGGCTCGGCGGCATAACCGCGCCGCGCCTCGAAGCCGTAGCGATCGGCCATCAGCCGATCGACGCTGTCCTTGAGCAGGCGCTGCTCGTTATTGAGATCGAAATCCATCGCACGTCCCGGAATGAGGTGTCTGGCTGGTGACCCAGCGCATTACCCCATCCCGGCCAAGCGTCACAGGCCGCGGCGAACGTCGTTGGCCCCGCGCGTGACCGCCTGTCCGCCACTGCTCACGTCCTGCCCGGCGCCAGCCACCGTATTGCAGGCTGCAAGCAGCGGCGCGGCGGCCGCCAGGATCAAGGTGACGATGACGGCGCGGACCAAGCTCTTGTACTGCATGACAATCTCCTCAACCGATGTTGAACAAGGCGATAACTCACGAGCGCGCTATCGGTTTCAGCGGAGCCCGCCGGCGCAATCAACGGTTGTAATAACGTCCGCAGCCTTCGCCACGCGGATTGTAACGGCACCATTCGGCGTGCTGGTCCGCCTCTCGCTGCTGATAGGCGGCTCCGCGGCGCTGGTCCTGATATCGGCCGTTATCGCGACGGCGCTCCCAATTGGTTCGGGGATCACCCGGCGGCGGCGGGTTGAACACGTCGTCCCACGCCCGCTGCACCCGGTGGTCGAGCTCGGTCTGCGCGACCGCTCCCTGCGGCACGGCCAGGGCCGTCAGCGCGACGGCGGCGGCGAATAGCGTCATCCTCATCTGCATGCCTCCTCAACGGCGAACCCTGAACAAACACGTAACAACCGCTCGGGTTGCTAGCGTCGGGTCTCGAGCGAGCGCAGGAACTGCCGCGCCAGCGCGCCATAGAGCGGGCGGCGGCAGATCAGCCGGGAGACGCCGTAGGCCAGCATCGACGTCGCCATCAGCGGGATGGTCATGCGCTGGTTCTCGGTCATCTCCAGCACGATCACCGTCGCCGTGATTGGCGCCTGCACCACGCCCGAGAAATACCCGACCATGCCCAGCAGCACCATTGCGCCCGCCGGCGTGTCGTTCATCAGCGATGCCAGCGAGTGCCCAAGCCCGGCGCCGATCGCCAGGGACGGCGCGAAGATGCCGCCAGGGATGCCGCTCAAATAGGAGACCGTCGTCGCCGCGAGCTTCATCAGGAAGAAGGCGGCCGGCAACTCGGCCTTGCCCTCGACCAGGCTGCGCGCCTGTGCATAGCCGGTGCCGTAGGTCGCGCCCGCCGAGAGCAGCCCCAGGCAGGCGATCGCCAGTCCGCACAGCCCGGCGAACAACACCGGCCGCCGCCGCGGCCAGCTCCAGGCCAGCCCGGCGAAGCTGATCAGGCACTGGCTGAAGCCGCCGCCGAGCGCGCCCCCGGCCACCCCGCACAGCAACACCGCGAGCCAGGCGTGGCCCAGGTCGAACTGCGCCCCGGTGGTGCCGAAATAGGTGTAGTTGCCGACCAGGGAGAGCGTGCCGATGCCGGAGATGATCACCGCGGTCAGTACCGTCCCGCTGGTCCGCGCCTCGAACGAGTGGCTCAGCTCCTCGATCGCGAACACCACGCCGGCCAGCGGCGTGTTGAACGCGGCCGAGACGCCGGCCGCGCCCCCGGCCAGCACCAGCGCCCGCTGCGCCTCGGCCCGCGGGATGCGCAAAGCGGCGCCGAGCGCCCGCATCAGCGACGCGCCGACCTGCACCGTCGGCCCCTCGCGGCCGATCGAGGCGCCCGAGAGCAGGCCGAGCAACGTCAGCAGCACCTTGCCCGCGGCGATCCGCAATGACAGCACGCGCGCCACCACGGCCGAGTCGTGGATATGCATCGAGGCAATCACCTGCGGGATGCCGCTGCCCTGGGCGCCGGGAAAGACGCGCTGGGTCAGCAGGACCGAGAGCGCCAGCCCGGCCGGCGCGATCACCAGCACGAGCCAGGGCCGCGGCGACACCGCGGCGGCGAACCCAGCGCTGGCCCAGTCGGCCAGTTGCGCGAACGCGATCGCCGCCAGGCTGACCAGAACCGCCCCACCCCAGATCAGGATCCGCCGCAGCCACAGCCGCGGCGAGGTCAGCGGCGAGCGCTGCAGCCGCCGTAGCGTCCGCGGCGAGGGGCGCAGGGTCCTCACGCCATCACCTCGCCCGGCACCGCGCGCGTCTCCGGCAGCGCGGTGATGGCCAGCACGACCGCGCAGAGGGCGGCGGCGGCCAAGGCCCACAGCGCCGTACTGGTGCCGTAGCGGTCGGCGATCTCGCCGGCGAGCGCCGTGCTGACGGTCGCCCCCAGCCCGGTCGCCAGCCCGAACAGGCCCATGCACAGCGTGAACCGCCGCGTCCCGCGCGTCAGGTCGGCCGCCACCAGCGGCAGCATCACCCCGAAGCCAGCCGCGCTGATCCCATCCAGCAGCTGCACCGGCACGAGTGCGCTGGCCGAGCCGCCCACCATGGCCAGCAGCGCACCGCGCACCGGCACGGCCAGGAAGGTCAGCGCGATCACCGGCCGCCGCCCCCACGTGTCGGCCAGCCGGCCGACATGGGGCGAGGCATAGGCGACCAGCAGCTGCGGCAGCACGATGCAGGCGGCGATCACCAGGCTGGCCTGCCGGCCGATCGATTTGGTGACCTCGCCGGCGACCAGCGGCAGCATCGCCGCATTGCCGAGATGGAACAGCAGCACGACGGCGGCGAACAGCAGCACACGCCAGCCCAGCAGGAGCCGGGCCGCCTCGCGCCAGCCCCCTCCCG
>JAABUZ0100006088.1_pt1 | contig 15322 bp, 9 predicted proteins | sample 5562091 | NCBI WGS metagenome assembly JAABUZ01 (sample SAMN12813069, study PRJNA571459) | rock metagenome | isolation source: Antarctica rocks | place: Antarctica: Victoria Land, Linnaeus Terrace sud | collected 2015-12-21 | reverse complement strand
ACCGACCCACCCGACCAGAAAGCCACACTCACCCGATCCACCTGGCGACGCCGCCACCAACAACGCGCCCGTCAATGCCACTACCGGACTCGCGGGCACCAACCCTAACTACGACTGTAGTACTAGGTCGCGGCCGACTCCGAAGCGGGGATTTGCGCATCCCACAGATCGGGGCCGAACACCTCGTAGCGGATCCGGGTGGCCGGGACCCCGCGAGTCAGCAGGCTGGATCGGACGTGCCGCATGAATGGCAGCGGTCCGCAGGTGAAAACCTGGATGTCATCCGGCAGCGGAACTTCCGAGAGGTCCATCAAACCCGGTCGGGCACGGCGATCGGCAGGATCGACGGTCTCGTACCAGGTGTAGGCGGTGAAATCGTCGAGCTGGCGTCCTACGTGCAAGACGGTTTCCCGGAGCGCGTGATCCTGCGCGGTGCGGTCGGCGTGCGCCACGATCACCTTCCGCTCCGGCTGGGTGCGGGCGATGTGCTCCACGATGGGCAGGACGGTAGTGATGCCGGCGCCGGCGCTGGCCAACAGCAACGGTCCCTCTGTCGGTTGCACGACGAAATCACCGGCGGGCGCGCTGACATCCAACAGATCACCGGGCTGGACGTCATCGTGCAAAAAGGTGGAGACCTGCCCGTCCGGAGCGCCGTTCACACCTGTGACGCGACGCACGGTGATCTGCAGCCGCGGCCCGAGCGCGGAGGACACGGTGTACTGCCGGGGCTGCCGCGCGCCGTCGGGTAGATCGGCGAACACCGAGACGTACTGCCCCGGGTTGATCGCCGGAAGGTCACCGCCGTCGGCGGGTTCCAGGATGAGCGAAACGACGTCGTGAGTTTCTTCGATGCGCCGCATCACCCGGTACGGACGTAGCGGGTGCGATGCATCCACCCCGGCCTGCTGGTACAGCCTCGCCTCTTCGGCGATCAGTTGGGTGGCGAACAACCAATACACCTCGTCCCATGCCTGCGCGACCTGTGGGGTGACCGCATCGCCCAGGACTTCGGCGACCGCGGCCAACAGGTGGTGCCCGACGATGGTGTACTGCTCCGGCTTGATGCCCAGCGAGATGTGCTTGTAGGCGATTCTCTGCATGACGTGGTGGAACGACGGGGCATCAGGATCGATCAGCTGCACGGCATAGGCGACCACCGACGCAGCCAACGCCCTCGACTGCTCACCGGTGGCCTGATTGCCCTTGTTGAACAGTCGCAACAGCTCCGGACGGTCGGCGAACATCCGGGGATAGAAGCGTGCCGTGATCTGCTCCGCATGCTCGGCCACTACTGCGGCCGTGGCGTTCACCACCTGCGCGGAGCTGTCCGACAACAACGAAGAACGGTCTTGCAACAACGATGACGACATGGAGCCTCCCACTTGTTCGACAGGACGCACTTCTACCCCCGGCACTGTGCCGGTCGGTACGAAGATGCGTACCCCGTCATCATCTGGCCTGCCACCGTGCCGTCGCCAGTGCCGAAAGACCCTCCCCGGCCTGCTGAATGCTCCGCGACCCTGCCGGCGCAAACCACTGCCCTCGAAGTCGCGAGGTCCTCGCTCCAGGCAGCCGGCGTCACCCTCAATGCCTCGTCGAACCCCGGCTAGTCGATGGCCGCTCTCCGTCGTCGGCGGCCAGACCGTGTTGGTTGTCGGCCTGGTCTTCCCGAACCAGGCCGGACGCCTGGTCCCTGCACACACCCACTTAGTACCCTAAGTGGGTGTAACTTCCAATTGTGATCCAGCAATCAGGAAACTCTCGCGGTCTCCCACCCGGCGGCCAGGTGGCACCGCAGCACCACCGAGATGCATCCACCCGGCTGCCCCCGGAGAACTCGGCCTGGCCGGCCATCGGGCTGGAGCCTCAGATCTGGGAACCTCGATTGCCGATGTGGGGCGTTCAAAGTCGACGCGATCAGGCTGCGATCGGTGCGACTTACCAGTCTGCTGTACCGGCCGCCATCGCCGAGCTCGAGTTCGCGCCGCGACGGGCGGTTTCGGCGGCGGCGGAAGATGCCTCGACCGCAATTGTTCGGTTCGATGCCGAGCTCGGCGGTGAGATCGCGCCGTTCTCATCCGTCCTGCTCCGGACCGAATCCGTGGCCTCATCGCAGATCGAGAACCTTTCCGCATCGGCTCGAAGCATCGCCATGGCCGAGCTCGGAGACTGCAGCAAAGACAACGCCAGCCTGATCGCGACCAACACCCGAGCCATGCGGGCAGCAGTCGACCTGGCAGACAACCTCGACGTCGACGCCGTCCTGAAGATGCACGAAGCTCTGCTCCGGGACCACGATCCGGATATCGCCGGCAAATTCCGAACCGAAGCTGTCTGGATCGGCAGGCGGGGCGCGAGTCCCATCGGTGCCGACTATGTGGCCCCGGCTCACCGTAGGTTGCAAGATGCGATGGACGACCTGATGGCTTACATCAACCGCACCGACATCCCTGTTCTGGAGCGGGTTGCCATAGCTCACGCCCAGTTCGAGACCTTGCACCCGTTCCCGGACGGGAACGGTCGCACTGGAAGGGCCCTGATGCACTCGATGCTCAGGGCGAAGGGCCTCACACGCAACGTCACGGTGCCGGTCTCCTCCGGCCTCCTGGCCGAGGTCGATTCCTACTACCAAAGTCTGACCGACTACCGCGCCGGCAATCCGGAACCGATCATCACCGTGACCGCGGACGCCGCGTTCAGAGCGATCAACAACGCACAGCAGCTGGTTCACGACCTTCTGGACCTGCGCGCCAATTGGAAGGCAGCAGTCAAGGCCCGCAGCGACTCCGCCGTCTGGCGCGTCATGGATTTGCTGCTGCGCCAGCCGATCATCAACACCAAGGTCTTGCAGTACGAACTCGGCATCGCATCCAAGCACGCCGACCGGCACATGACGGTCCTGAAGGACGCCGGAATCGTATCCAGTTTCACCGCCTACCAGCGGGGCATCCACTGGAAGGCCGACGATGTGTTGGGGTCCCTTGACGACTTCGCCCGCCGAAGCGGCCGGCGCGCGAATCCGACCAGGCTGAGTTGAGCCCTGCTGCTGCAACCAACCAGCCGCCAGACCGCCCCAGCACACCAAAAGCCGACCATCCTCTTCCGAGGTGGACCGGCCTGGGCGGACCACACATCGAGTACGAGATGCTTCCAGCGAACGACCGCGGGTTCCTGCCGACGTGGTGATCTTCTTACGCCGCCGTACGGCAGGGACGGCCGTTGCCCGTCATCGACGAACCGTTGTCGAAAGCCATGACAGTGGCCGAGCGGGCTTTGTCCGCTATACCTGACATCTCGGTGGCATGTCAGGTATCGCTGACTCAATCGGCTGTGTCATATTTGGATGACATCACGGCGGGGTTTGTGTGCGCTCACAGCGAGAGCTGGCTTCCGTGGTCGAGCAGCGCCGACGCGAGCGCGGGTCGACCCAAGCCGAGCTCGCTGAGCGCGTGGGGGTCAGCCGGCAATGGGTGAACGCGCTGGAAGCCGCCGAAGGCAACCCAACTTTCAAAAACGGCTCGCTGTTCTGGCCTCGCTCGACCTGAGCCTTGACATCGTTGAGATGACATCAGCGCAGCGACCGGCGATCGTGCACCCGGACCTCGACGGGCTGGTCAACCGACACCGTCTACCCCTGTCGCAACCACGGAACCCGTGATGACGGTGCACAACAGCAACCTGCTGATGGTCATGGACGGCGAGGTGGTGGGCGACATCGCCGTCAAAGGAAAAGGCGGCCGGTTGCTCTACGACGGTTCGGCGCATACGCCGCTGTCGGTCAGCATGCCTCTGAACCCGCGAAGGCATCGCGACGATGCCTTGATCCCGTGGTTGAGAAATCTGCTGCCCGACCGCGAGAGCGTGCTGATGCAGTGGCGACGCACCTTTGGTGTCCGCTCGATGAATCCGATCGAGCTGCTCAACCATGTTTCCGGGACCGCATTGACAGAGCGGCGCAACATGTCCCCGACCTCGATGTCGGACACCGGACGGGCCGGCCGCCAGGCAGTGGCCTCGGACAACCTCTCCTGACGGACGAACTGGGCGCCGCCCGCGACCTCCCCGCCGACATAGCTAGCCCTCGGCCCAGCCGACACCCGGAGAACTTGCCGTGTGCAGACCCGGACAGCAGAAAACCCTGCCCGACCGAAGCCGCGACAGGGTTTTCCGAACATACAACGGGTAGTTAGATGAACTACCCTAAGTAAGTGGGCGAGGGGGGAGTTGAACCCCCACCCCGTTTCCAGGACACGGACCTGAACCGTGCGCGTCTGCCATTTCGCCACTCGCCCGAGCAACCGGTTGAGATTAACACGCAGCGTCAGTCGGCCGACACCTCCGAGCGGACCGATGAACACCTGCCAGAACGCGACCGGGTCACATCAGCCAGCACCTGGCTTCCTTGTCGGCGGGAAGAGTGCGGCAGGACCTCGAGAACCGGAACCTTCCGAACCATCGAACGTCCATTAGTTCGCACCATTACGATCGGATGGTTGCGACAGCCAGGCGCAGCGACCGCCGGCGCCGGGCGTCACCGACCGAAGCGGACGAACGAACGCAACCACGGATACGAGCAGAAGGAGGTGTGGCCATGGGCGTCATCCAGAGTTTCGAGCGGAAGCTGCAAGGTGCGGTGGCCGGTACCTTCGCGCGCCTGTTCGGCGGTTCGGTGCATCCGACCGAGGTCGCCGACGCGCTGCAAGCCGAAGCCGCCTCACATCTGCAGCACCAGGGCGGCCGCACCATCGCTCCCAACAGATATACGGTTCGACTCGGTCCCACCGACCACGACGGCGTCGGCCAGGACGAGGATCGCGTCGCATCAGCCCTGTCCGGCATGATCAGGGAGTATTTGGACGAGCAGGGCTGGCAGACCTTCGGCGACGTTGCCGTCACAATGGAGGCATCCGACGCTCTGCACACCGGACAATTCCGCATCAGCTCGCTCGTCGACCCCGACGTCGATCGGCGTACAGCCCACCGAAGCGCAGGAGTGCGATCCATGACTCAGCAGTCCGACGACGCCGGCAGGCCGCCGGCCGACCAGCCGCCCAGTGGCCCCCAAGATCAGGTTCGGCCGGCTGAGCAGCAGGGATGGGTCCCACCAGGCGGCTACGGACAACCTCCGGCCGGTTGGGGTCAGCCGTCCGGAGAGCAGGGAAACAGTCAGCAGCCACACCCCGCCTCGAGCCAACAGCCGGTTCCCCCGGGCTACGGACAACAGGGCGAGTACGGGCAGCAAGGTCCGCCTGCTCAGGCGGCCCAGTCCGGGTACGAACAGCCCCCTCATGGGCAGCAACCGTATCCACCGTCGGCAGCGCAGCAAGCCTATGACCCGGCTTACGGCCAACCGCAACCCGGGCAGGGGCAGTACGGTCAGCCACCTCAAGGTCAACAACCTCCGCCCGGCTACGGCCAGTACGGCGCCGCGGCTTCCAACCCGTACGGCCAGCCGGCGCAGGATTACGGGCAGGGCTACGGTGCGCCCGCCGGATATCCGCAACCCGGCTATCCGCAACCCGGCTACGGCCAACAGCAAGGTCAGCCGCCAGGCCCGCAGTACGACCAGCGCGCGTACGACCAACCCCAGTACGGTCAGCCCCAGTACGGTCAACCGCAGTACGGTCAACCGCAGTACGACCAACCGCAGTACGGCCAACCGCAGTACGGTCAGCCCCAGTACGGCCAACCCCAGTACGACCAGGGCTACGGCGCCCCGGCCGGTTACCAGGAGCAGCAGGCGGCCCCGGTCGATGTGCAGGCCGTCTTGAGCGTCGACGACGGTTCGCACCGCAACTATCAGTTGCAGCGCGGCTCCAACATCATCGGACGCGGGCAGGACGCGTCGTTCCGCCTGCCTGATACGTCCGTCTCCCGCCGGCATGTCGACATCTACTTCGACGGACAGGTAGCAGTGATGCATGATCTGGGATCGACCAACGGAACCTCGGTGAACGGATCCACCGTCCAGACCTGGCAGCTCGCCGACGGCGACGTCGTCAGGGTCGGTCATTCCACTGTCGTGTTCAACACCCACAGGTAACAAGCGGACAGCCATGCCTGCACTGATCCTCCAGCTGACCAGAGTGGGATTCCTGATCCTGCTCTGGCTCTTCGTGCTGGCTGCGATCAGAGTGGTCCGATCGGATCTCAAGCTGGCGTCCGACCCTCGCTCCGGAGCAGCCCCGGTTCGCGGGACACGGCGGGACGCGCGCCGGCCCACCCCCGCAGCTTCCTCCTCGATGGTGCCGTCGATCCTGGTCGTGACGGCCGGGTCGCTCGCCGGTACCCGGTTGCGCCTGGGTTCCGGCCCGATCCTGATCGGGCGCGCCGAGGACTCGACGCTCGTTCTCGACGACGACTACGCGTCCACCCGGCATGCCCGGATCGTCACGCAGGGCCACGGGTATGCAGTGGAGGATCTCGGCTCGACTAACGGCACCTACCTCGACCGCAGCCGCATCACAGCGCCGACGCCAGTACCGGTCGGCGTGCCCATTCGGATCGGCCGCACTGTGATCGAGTTGCGCCCATGACCCACGTGCTGCGGTACGCCGCGCGCACCGACCGCGGTTTGCTGCGCGCCAACAACCAGGATTCGGTGTTCGCCGGCGATCGACTGCTGGTGATCGCGGACGGCATGGGCGGCCACGCGGCCGGTGATGTGGCCTCGCGCCTGGTAGTGGCCGCCTTCGTCGACCTCGACGAGCTGCCACTGGGCAGCGACATGGTCCATCCGCTGACGGACGCAACCCGGCACGGCAATGCCGCGATCGCCGAGATGGTCGAGCAGAATCCTGAGTTCGACGGGATGGGCACCACCCTCACCGCCTTGCTCTTCGACGGTCCTGTCGTTGCACTCGCGCACGTCGGCGACTCGCGGGCCTATCTGTACCGCAACGGCGTGCTCCACCAGATCAGCCACGACGACACGTTCGTGCAGTCGCTCGTCGACGACGGGCGGATCACCGCCGACGAGGCGGCGCACCATCCCCAACGCTCGCTGCTGCTCCGGGCCCTCAACGGCACCGAGATGGACCCGTCCATCACGCTTCGCGAGATCTCGCCGGGCGATCGTTTCCTGATCTGCAGCGACGGGCTTTCTGACGTGGTGTCGCCGGAGTCGATCGCCGACGCCCTCAGCGGCCCCGAGCCTGATGGAGTCGCCGACACGCTGATCCAGCTCGCGCTGGTCGGCGGTGGCCCCGACAACGTCACGGTCATCGTCGCGGACGTGACCGAAACCGGCGGACCAGCGTCGTACGGCGGTCCGGCCGGTGGACTGGACCCCGAGGCCACCGGCCCGATCCAGGCGATTCACCTGACCCAGAAGATGCCCCGGGTTCCCCTGCCGCCCATTCCGGAAGAGGCAGCTGCGAAGCCGGAATACGCGCCGGCCGACGACGACCTGGACGCGCAGCCGGACTCGGAAGGACGCTACGGCGACGACGAATTCGGCGACGATGCCGAACTTCCCGATGCCCGATTCGACGACCCGGATATGACCGACCCGGATATGACCGAGGCCGAAAGGGCCGCCGCAGCTGCGGGGAGCCAATCGGCCGGCCGAGGTGGCAACGGCGGCCCGACGTCCGGAGCGCCCCGCCGTCGCTGGCATCGCTACGCGGCGTTCGCGCTCGCGCTGCTGGTGCTGGTCGGCGTGGCTCTGAGTGGGTCCTACCTGTGGGCAAGCACGAAGTACTACGTCGGCGAGGACAGTCGACAGGTCGCCGTGTTCAAGGGTGTGAACGGGTCACTCCTGGGCTGGCGCTTCGCCTCGGTCGAGGAGAACTCGTGCGGCCCGACGCCCGCGTCCTGCACCCCACTCAAGGTGGACGACCTCGTCCAGGCAGCCCGCGACCAGGTGAGTGCGGGCATCCCGGTGAGTACCCTGGCCGACGCCCGAGATGTGATGAATCGGTTGACCTCGCAACAGCTTCCGCCCTGTTCGACGACCGATGGTTCGGTGAGCGCTGTGCCGGCTACGGCGGTCCGGTCCGGCTCTTCGTCGTCGCCGGCCAGTTCGGTCCAGACCGGCCGCAGCCGCCTCGCATCCTCGACCGTCAACGCGCCGCCGATCGACCCGGCGGGGAGCCCTACCACCGGCGCGCGGACCACCAGAGCGACCGCAACAGCAGGACGGACCGCCCGAGCCACTGCCACCGCGCGAGCGACTTCCACCGGCGGGACGCCCATCCCGGTCACCACCAGGGTGACGGTGACGGTCAATCCCTTCGAGCCGCGGGTCACCAGTGCTACCAGCGCCGGCCAACGGCTGCGAGCACCCGGGCCATTCGGAGCTGTGGCGCCCGGTTCGACCCGCAGCGCGCCGGCCCGATCCACCACGCCACCGAAGTCCACCGCAGGCCGGACCACCGCGGGCAGGACCACCGCAGGCCGGGCCACTGCCGGCCGGACCACCGCAGGCAGGGCGACCACCGCGACGACCGTGGTGCGGCCGACGCCGGCGAAATCGACCCCCATCCCCACCACGCGAAGATCGCTCCCCCCGGTGAAATCGTCGACGTCGGGAAAGCCGGCGCCGACGGTCTCCATCCCAACGGTGACCATCCTGACAACTGTCACGAGCGCTTCGCCGCAGATCAGTTCATCCGCGTCCAGCGGTACTCCACTGGTGAGCCCGGCCGCCCAGCCGGGCGTCACCTGTCGGCCGGTCTCGTGAGCCGCTCGACCCGCTCGGCCGGCTTCGCACCGAACGGCGGCGGCCGCGCGTTCCGTTCCCGGCCGACCGGACGCGGAGCGGAGCTGTGGATGCTGATCTTCGCGGCCATTCTGGTCAGCTCCGCTCTCGTCATCGTGGAGTTGAATCAGAGCCGCGGGTTGTCGATGAGGCTGGCCTACTACGGCGGCGGATATCTGGTCGCGTTGACGCTGGCGCACCTGATGACCAGACGCTTCGCGCCGTACGCCGATCCGGTGCTGCTGCCACTCGTGGCACTGCTCAACGGACTCGGACTGGTGATGATCTATCGGCTCGACCTGGCCGCGGCGATCAAGGCGGCGGCCAACGGCAACAAGGCGCCCGCGCTGCAGGCTCCGGCCCAGCTGCTCTGGACCGGAATCGCCCTCGTGCTGTTCCTCGCCGTGCTGATGATCGTCCGCGACCACACCGTGCTGGCCAAGTACTCGTACACGCTGCTGCTCCTGGGCTTGGTCTTCCTCGCGCTGCCGGGTGTGCTGCCCGTCAGATATTCGGCGGTCAACGGTGCACAGATCTGGATCAAGATTCCGGGAGTGTTCTCGATCCAGCCGAGCGAGTTCGCGAAGATCGCGCTGATCATCTTCACGGCGGCGTTCCTGGCCTCCAAGCAGAACCTGCTCGCGAGCGCCGGAAAGAAAGTCTTCGGGCTGGTGCTGCCAAGGGCCCGGGACCTCGGCCCGCTGCTGCTGGCGCTGCTGATCTGTCTGGCCGTACTCGTCCGTGGCAACGACCTCGGTACGTCACTCCTGATCTTCGGGGTGCTGCTGATCATGGTCTACATCGCGACCTCGCGGGTGTCCTGGTTGATCATCGGGCTGATCGGCTTCGCCGGCGGGGCGTTCGTGGCGTACAAGCTGTTCGCCCACGTCAGGGTCCGCGTCGACATCTGGCTGCATCCGTTCGCGGACCCGCAGAACACCGGCTACCAGTTGGTGCAGTCGTTGTTCGGGCTGGGCACCGGCGGCATCTTCGGAACCGGCCTCGGCGCCGGTCGACCCGACATCGTGCCGTTCGCATCGACCGACTTCATCAGTGCGGCGCTCGGGGAGGAACTCGGCCTCGTCGGGCTCTCGGCGATCTTGGTCTGCTACCTGTTGATCGGCGGCCGGGGCCTGCGCGCCGCCATCGCCGTTCGGGACCGATTCGGTTCGCTGCTGGCCGGCGGGCTGGCATTCACGCTGGTGTTCCAGATGTTCATCGTCGTCGGCGGCGTCACCCGGCTGATCCCGCTGACCGGCCTGACCACGCCTTTCCTGTCCTACGGCGGGTCATCGCTGCTGGCCAACTACATCATCCTGGCGCTGCTGATCCGCATCTCCGATTCCTCCCGCCGTCCGCCGGCCCCGAAACCGCAGCAGAAGGTGCCGCTGCTGGAGGCCAACACCGAGCTCGTCCCGGTCGCCAGGGTGGACTCGTGAAGCGGCCACTTCGACGGGTCGGCATGGTGATCACCATCCTGATCGTCTTGCTGCTGGCCAACATCACCTACATCCAGGTGGTCAAGGCGTCCGCGTACCGGGCAGATCCGAACAATCAACGGACCTCCCAGCAGGCGTACACCAAGCCGCGCGGACAGATCACCACGGCCAAGGGCACAGTGCTGGCCCAGTCCGTTGACAGCACCGACAACTTCAAGTACCAGCGCAGATATCCGCTGGGCGCGATGTACGGGGACGTCACCGGCTACTTCTCGTCCCTGTACGGCGCCACCGGTATCGAGCTCTCCCAGAACACCATTCTGTCCGGCGACTCCGACCAGCTCATCGGCAACCGCTTCACCGATCTGTTGACCGGACGGGAGCCGCGCGGCGGAAATGTCCAACTCTCCATCGTCGACGCGGTGCAGCAGGCGGCCTACAACGGACTGAAGAACAAGAACTTCGTCGGCGCCGTGGTGGCCATCCGGCCCAGTACCGGCGCGATCCTGGCATTGGCGACCTATCCGTCGTACGACCCGTCGCCGTTGTCGAGCCATTCCGAGACGGTGCAGAAGGCGGAGTCGAAGCGGATCAATTCGGCGAGGCCGTCGCCACGGCTCAACCGCGCGACCTCGGCCGTCTACCCGCCGGGCTCCACCTTCAAGCTGGTGGTGGCCGGCGCGGCCCTTCAGAAGGGGTACACCCCGAACTCCCTGGTGACCGGCGTGTCCAAGATGACGTTGCCCGACAGCGGCGGCGCTACCTTGTCGAACTTCGGCGGTGAGACCTGCGGCAACGGCGGTGGTGCGGACGTCTCGCTGACCGAGGCCCTGGCTCATTCCTGCAACACAGCGTTCGCTTCCCTGGGTATCGCCCTGGGTGCCGACCCCATTCGGGCCCAGGCCGCCGCGTTGGGGATCGGTCCGACCGGCTTCGACGTCGGAATACCTGTGGTCAAATCGCAACTCGGACCGATGGCCGACAAGGCTGCCGTCGGGCAGAGCAGCATCGGGCAGCGGGACGTCGTGCTGACACCGATGGAGAACGCAATCATCGGGGCGACCGTCGCCAACCACGGGAAGCGGATGGCGCCGTACCTGGTCAGCAGGACGACCAAGCCGGACCTGTCGGTGATCAACCAGACCGCTCCGACGACGGTCGGCCAGTCGATGCCGGCACCGGTCGCCGATCAGATTCGCGACATGATGATCCAGTCCGAGAAGGACATGATCGGCGGCGATCCTTTCACGGGCATCGTGATCGCCTCGAAGACCGGGACCGCAGAGCACGGTACGGACCCCAAGCAGACGCCGCCGCACGCGTGGTATGTCGCCTTCGCTCCGGCTGAGGATCCGCAGGTCGCGGTCGCCGTTCTGGTCGAGAACGGTGGCGACCGCGGCCTCGACGCGACCGGCGGGGCCGTGGCCGGCCCGATCGGGCACGCTGTGATCAGCGCCGCCCTGACCGGCCAGTGACCCGCGCGCCGGGCCGCTCGAGCGCCTTCGGTCTCACCCCGATCGCCTCCGAAGGGCCGGCATGGGCCTGACGCCGGGACTGCTGCTCTCCGACCGCTATCGACTGACCCATCGCATCGCCGTCGGTGGCATGGGTGAGGTCTGGGCCGCGGACGACACCAGGCTGGCCCGCGGCATTGCGGTCAAGATCCTGAAATCCGAGTTGACCAGCGATCCGGAGTTCGTCGACCGCTTCCGCGCCGAGGCCCGCATCACCGCATCCCTGAACCATTCCGGCATCGCGGCGGTGTACGACTACGGCGAGGTCGCGTCGATCGTCGGCGGTCCGCGCGACACCGCCTTCCTGGTCATGGAATTGGTCGTGGGAGAACCGTTGTCGGCTGTTCTGAGCCGATCCTCGCGGCTGTCGGTGCCACGTACGCTCGACGTCGTCGAGCAGTCCGGGCGTGCTCTGCAGGCCGCGCATGCCAGAGCCCTGGTCCATCGGGACATCAAGCCGGGCAACATCCTGATCACTCCGACCGGCCAGGTGAAGATCACCGACTTCGGCATCGCCAAAGTGGCACATCAAGTTCCGGTGACCAGGGGTGGCATGGTGATGGGCACCGCCCAGTACCTCTCGCCGGAGCAGGCGACCGGCAACGAGTCGTTCCCGCCTTCCGATGTCTACGCGCTCGGGGTGGTGGCTTACGAATGCCTGGCGGGCGTCCGGCCGTTCAACGGGGAGCATCCGGTCGCCGTGGCCATGGCGCACGTCCGGGACGAGCCGCGGCCGCTGCCTGCGGACATTCCGCCGCCGGTGGCGGCTCTGGTGATGCGGATGCTCGCCAAGGATCCGGCGCGGAGATTTCCCGACGGCGGATCGGTGGCCAACGCGGTTGCGGTCGCTCGCCATGGCGCCCGACCTGCGTTCGGGCCGGCAACCGGAGCATTCCCGTCGGTCGCCACCGGCGGCTCCACCCGATTCGGATCCAAGGCCATCGTCGGTCCGAGGGCGTCCGGCCCGATGTCGTCCGGCCCGATGTCGTCCGGCCCAATGTCGTCTGGTTCGAGGTCGTCCGGTTCAAGCCCGGTGTTCGCGCCCAACGCCGGCCGACCGGGCCATCCGAGCACCCCCGTACCCATCCCAGGACTTCCCGTACCGGTACCAGGAGTCAGCTCCGGTACCGGCAGGTCGGGAGTGCCGGCCTACGCACCTGCCATCCGAGCTGCGGTTGCGCCGCAGCGGAACCGTGCCCAGGTCGACTGCCCGGCGCCGGTGAATCGCCATACTTCGCTGGCGGTGCTTCTCGCGGTGATCGTGCTGCTCATCGCGGTGATGGTGGGTGCAATCATCCTGGCCCGTACCTCGGCGGCCGGGAGTAGTGGCGAACCGTCGAGGGGAAGTTCAGCATCGCCGACCTCGACGCGGGCCGCCGCGCAGCACGTGGGGCAGGTCGGGCGGTAGGACGATCGCACGTCGCGCGCAACCAAGGAGCTGCTCGCGCGTCGATCTGGTGGCGTGCCATGGCGGCATGCTACGTGGTGTGCCGCTTCGACGGCCTCGCCGTCGCCGATGCCGGGGCTGCCGGCGATCGGGTGGGACACTGTTCATGCCGCAGCAGGACAACGTCCACATTGCGGCATGGCTGATGCGGCGGCCGGTGATGCAGCGGGAGTGGTCCGTACCACGGGCCACCCGAGATGAGGATGAAGGACGGCGATGACGGGACACTTGTTCGGCGACCGGTACCAGGTCGGCGACACCCTCGGCTTCGGCGGGATGTCCGAGGTTCACCGGGGTCGCGACCTGCGGCTGGGCCGGGACGTGGCCATCAAGGTGCTGCGCGCCGACCTGGCGCGTGACCCATCTTTCCAGACCCGTTTCCGCCGCGAGGCGCAGAATGCCGCTTCCCTGAACCACCCCGCGATCGTCGCGGTCTACGACACCGGCGAGACGCCAGGCGAAACCGGCACCATCCCGTACATCGTGATGGAGTACGTCGACGGTGAAACCCTGCGCGATCTGCTCAAGCGCGAGGGTTCCCTGGTACCCAGGCGTGCGATGGAGATCGTCGCCGATGTGTGTGCCGCGCTGGATTTCTCGCATCGTCATGGCATTGTGCACCGCGACATCAAGCCGGCCAACGTGATGCTGACCAGGGCCGGCGCTGTCAAGGTGATGGATTTCGGCATCGCCAGAGCGGTCGCCGACGGTCAGGCCACGATGACAGCCACCGCCGCCGTCATCGGCACTGCTCAGTACCTGTCCCCGGAACAGGCCCGCGGTGAAGCGGTGGACGCCCGTTCCGATGTCTACGCCACCGGCTGCGTTCTGTTCGAACTGCTGGTCGGTGCGCCCCCGTTCACCGGCGACTCCCCCGTCGCCGTGGCCTACCAGCACGTCCGAGAAGATCCGAAGGCTCCGAGCGAGGTCAAACCCGGCTTGCCGAAGGAGCTCGACTCGATAGTCCTGAAGGCCCTGAACAAGAACCCGCTCAACCGATATCAGACCGCCGCCGAGATGCGCTCCGACCTGGTCAGGGCGTTGTCCGGCCAGGCCGTACTGGCCACGCCGGTGATGAGTGACGACGAGCGGACCCAGATGATGCGCGCGGCTCCGGTGCGGGTCGGCGTTGCAGCCGTCGCCGGTCCGTCGTTGCTGGCGCCCCCCCGCCGGCCGATCGCCGACGATCTCTGGGAAGAGGACAAGGAACCGGACCAGTCGAAGAAGGTGTGGGGGTTCGTCGGCATCGGTGTGCTGTGCCTCGCCCTGCTGGCCGGTGCGATCTACCTGACCCTGCGGGTGACCGGAGGGTCAACGCCACCGCCGCCGATCGCGACTCCGAGCGTGGAGAACCTTTCCAAGACACAGGCCGAGAAGACGATCGTGGCCGCCGGACTGATCGTCGGCAAGGAATCCCCGGTCGAGTCGCCGATGCCCAGCGGAACGGTGACCAAGCAGGATCCCAGCAACGGCACACCCATTCGAAAGGGCCAGCCGGTCGACCTCTACATCAGCAAGGGCATCTCGCAGGTGACCGTTCCGGACCTGACCCGAATGACGCCGGACCAGGCGAAGGCCGCGCTGGTCAAGCTGGATCTCCTGTACGGCCAGGACGCCAAGACTTCGCTCCCCGCCGACAACGGCCTCGTTCTGGAGACCAAACCTCTCCCCGGCACGATGGTGAAGCCGAAAAGCACCGTGCACGCGTTGGTCGGCTCGGGTCCGCTCTACTCCCTGGTTCCCACCGATCTGGTCGGGAAGTCCTACGACCAGGCCGTGCAGAAACTGAAGGCGCTCAAGCTGAACCCGGTCAAGCGGGACATCGACGGCGTCGAGCCGGCTGACAAGGTACTCAAGCTCGGACCAGGCATCAAGGCCGGCCAGAGCGTCCAGCAGGGCACCGTCATTCCATTGCAGGTCTCCAACAACAAGCTGTTCAAGATGCCGAATCTGGCGAACCTGACGCCGGACGAGGCAGCGCAGCGCCTGTCCAGCGCTGGTTGGACGACGGGTGTGGCCGGCTTCGACCAGGCCAAATCACCGACGCAGGATCTGACGGTGATCGGGCGAATTCCCGGCCAGCCGGCGAAGACCGCGCCGGACGCCACCCACCCGGACCAGTTCGTGGACACCCCGCCGCAGTCCCCGGCGTCTGACGCTGTCGCGCCCAAATCGACGCGGATCAAGATCGTGGTGTACTCGAAGCTGCAGTTGCTGA
>JAABUZ0100006087.1_pt1 | contig 15323 bp, 11 predicted proteins | sample 5562091 | NCBI WGS metagenome assembly JAABUZ01 (sample SAMN12813069, study PRJNA571459) | rock metagenome | isolation source: Antarctica rocks | place: Antarctica: Victoria Land, Linnaeus Terrace sud | collected 2015-12-21 | reverse complement strand
GCCGGACCTTATCACTTGAAGGTCTGGAGAATTTCGGAGGAAGATTTGATAAAAGCGCAATTGCCGGCTTCGGACCTGTTTGAGCAGTTTCAATTCGTGCAGGACGGCGAGCCGATTCCATTAACTCAGTTGCGAGTTTATTGGCAGCTCGCCGATTCCGGCTCGTTGAGCCTTTATCTGGCTTATCCGAAATATGAGGACCCAAAATCAACGGAGTGCTTTTGGCTTGTGCCCGTGCCGGAACCAAAAAGCGGAAGCCCTAAGCAAACGCAATTAAAGCTTCACTCCGACCGTTCCTGAGTTGCGTGAACTGTGCGCTATCTTGGTGCTTTCGCATGGCAGAAACCGTTGTAGCCGTTCCCACGCTCGTCCACTCCGTCACGCCCCCCAAGAAGGTCCCCAAACCGAAAAACTCCGCCGAACGTAGAGGGCGTCTCCTTCAAATTCTCGGCGCGTTTGACCGTCTTTTCCCCGATGTCACTTGCGCGCTCCAGCATACCGACGCTTGGCAGCTTCTGGTGGCGACCATTCTTTCAGCGCAATGCACGGATGAGCGGGTCAACAAAATCACTCCCGGCTTGTTCCGGAAATATCCGACGATGCAAGACTGCGCAAACGCGTTGCAGGAAGAGCTGGCGAATGACGTTCGTTCCGCTGGATTCTTTAACAACAAGGCCAAATCCATCATCGGAGCCGCACGTAAAATTCTTGCCGATTACGGCGGCCAAGTTCCCAAAACAATGGACGAATTGCTCACCGTGCCCGGCGCCGCGCGGAAAACCGCCAATGTGGTGCTTGGCACCAGCTACGGCGTCCCTTCCGGAGTAGTGGTCGACACTCACGTGCAGCGCATTACGCAGCGGCTTGATCTGACGAAGAACACGGACCCGGTTAAAATCGAACAGGATCTGATCAAAATTCTGCCGCAGGATCGCTGGATTCTGTTCTCGCATCAGGTGATTCATTTCGGCAGGCAAATCTGCGTTGCGCGCAAGCCGCGCTGCGCCTCCTGTCCGCTGGATGCTATATGCTACGCCAAGGATAAAACGCTCGCCTGAACATGCAATCCCGCTATTATCTGGGCGTGGACGGCGGCCAGTCCAGCACTACAGGGCTGATTGCCGATGAAACAGGCCGTGTTCTCGGACGCGGCAAAGGCGGTCCCTGTAACCATGTCAGCGCCGCCGAGGGGCAGGCCAAGTTTCTTTCGGCGGTTGGCGGATGCCTGCGGGAAGCCTGCCGACAGGCGAATCTCGACTCGGACACGATCAGCTTTGCTTCTGTTTGCCTAGGTTTCAGCGGGGGCGCGGAAGACAAGCACGAGTATGCCCGCCAATTGATTCACAGCGAACGATACAAGATCACCCACGACGCTGAAATTGCGTTATCCGGAGCAGCGGTCGGCGGAGCGGGAATTATTGCTATTGCCGGCACCGGCTCTATGGTGTTCGGCCGTAACACGCAGGGCGAGACGGCGCGCGCCGGAGGTTGGGGCTACATCTACGGTGATGAAGGCGGCGCATTCGACCTGACCCGGCGCGCCTTGCGGGCCGCCCTGGCCTACGAGGAAGGCTGGGGACCCGCCACGGATCTCCGGGCCGTGCTTTTGCAAGCCGCCGGCGCGGAAACCGCCAACCAGCTTCTGCATCGTTTTTACGGCGATGTTCCACGTTCGGCAATCGCGGCTTACGCGCCGCTGGTCACGGAAGCGGCACAGCGCGGCGATGCAGCGGCGCGAGCCATTCTGGATGAGACTGCCGCGGGACTGACCTGTTATGTGCGCGGCGCATACAACCGGCTCTTTCCTTCACGTGAGCCGATACCGGTTTGTTACATAGGCGGTGTCTTTCGAAGTGAACTCCTGTTGAGCAGCTTTAAAGAGCAAATTGCAAGAGCAATCAACTGTGAAGTCAGCCTACCTCGCTTCAGCCCCGCCGTCGGAGCATTGCTGGAAGCATTGCGAGCGGACGGAAATAAAAGCGCCTTGTCCCGCTTGCCCGAGAGCGAGAAATAACTTCCTACTTTGCCGTCATCTCAGGCTCCGGTTTAAGCTGCAAAGTTGGGGCTACTGTTTCAGTAATGGGTACGGCAAAACTGACATCCAGATGGCGGGCCGCCTCTACGATGTTAAGCAGCAACTCGCTCTGCGTTCTGAGATAAAGATTAAAATCCGCCGTTAAAACGTAGGAGAACACTTCCAAGTCGAATGACTCTTTTGTGATCCTCGTAAAGCGTAACGGAACGTCCGTTGGGTCAACCATTGGGTGGTCCTTCAAGACTTTCGTGACCGCGTCCATCATGGCGCGGATTTTATCCGGCCCGGTGTCCCGCCGTAGGCTGATTGTCGGATGAAACCACATCCGGTCGCGCTTGGCAAAGTTTTCCAACGTCATCGTGGAGAACACTGAGTTTGGAATGGTAACCACCGTCCGGTCCAGCGTGCGGATTCTGGTTGACCGCAAACCGATGTCCTCGACCGTTCCTGCCTGCCCGCCGAACTGACAAAAGTCGCCTACCAGCACGGGCCGGTCGCTGATAACGGAGATACTGCCGAAAAGGTTTTCAATCGTTTTCTGCGCGGCAAGCGCCACCGCTATGCCGCCGACTCCCAGGCCGGCAAGAATGGTATTTGTGTTGTAGCCCCAGGCCGCGAGGACGGTGATAATGCCTATGCCGAAGATACCGATTTTGGCGCAGCGGACGAATAGCTGCACGATGGAATAGGAAAGCGCCTGCTCTTTTGAATTGATCCGTGAAATCACGCCGTCGGAAATCACATCAACAACTCGCATCAAGGTCGAAGCGAGACCCAAAATAAGCAGCAATGCCATCAGCCTCGTCAGGTAATCCCGCAGCAATGCCGAAGGGCCGATGACCTCCATGCAGGCGCGGAAGACCAGCACGGAGAGAACAAGGCGCAGAGGTTCGGCCAGCGCCTCCAGCCGCTGTTCAAAAAGACCGCTGGAATACCGCCTTGTCAATGGCTTGAGAAGACGCAAAAACAAGCGTGACAGCAGACGTGAAAGCAGCGACAACAGAATCGCCGTCAACAGCAAAGCAAGCCAAACCCACAGTGGAGTGCCGATGAATTTGGTTGTCACAAACAGGGGCGGCAACTTCTTTTCAATAGGCGACTCGCCCGCCAGAGCAGCTAAAGCAGGTATGCGCGCGACGCTGTCCGCCGAAACGATCCAGGCCGGCAGGTCGCCTTGCGAAACACGCTGCATATGGAGCGTGACTGGTTGTCCGTTAAGATCAAAGCTGTCAAGCTTGTCAATGTCGGGCGGAAGGCCATCGTCCAATCGCCCGGCGGGATCATTGCTTAACCGCACTACTTCAAACTGCGTATCTCGATCCAGCAGTTGTCCCAATTGTTGCGCCAGCAGAGGGCCTTGCGTGGAACGCTGCTCTCCTCTGAACCGGCGCAGGTCCAGGTATTGGGCGGCAACGTCAAGCTTGTTTTGATGGCATGCTTCCAGAAAATTGTAGATTGCACTTCGGGGCGTGTTCCGTTTCAGCGGGTCGGTCGAAACCGGCGTGGCCGTGGAGCTTGGTTTGCCGCCGATGAGACTGCCAAGCCCTTGCGAAAAGCCGGAAACCGGGAAGAGCAATAAGCAGCTAAGGAAAACAAAGTTGACGAGCCATGTCGCCTTATGTTTAAAACACATCGATAACAAAAACCTCAATTTGCAATTTCCGCTAGAATTTCCTCTACGGCATGCCGCGGGTTATCAGCTCGTGTCACTTGCCGCCCAATCACGAGATAATCGGCTCCGTCTTGAATAGCCTGGCGGGGAGTTGCCACTCGCTTCTGGTCGCCTGCTGAAGCGTTGGCGGAACGCACGCCGGGCGTAATCAATTTCATGGCTGGTCCTGCAATTTGGCGCACATGGGCAACTTCCAGCGGTGAACAAACAATGCCGTCCATCCCGCTCTCCTTGGCCTTGCTCACGCGCAATGCCACGAGTTCGGCAATGGGAACAGAGTAGCCGAGATCGGCCAAATCATCCTGATCAAAGCTGGTCAACACAGTGACGGCCAGTAGTTTCGTTTGAAGGCTGCCCCGTCCTTCCACCGCCGCCTTCATCACTGCCCGGCTGCCATGAACCGTTAGCAGCGCCGCGCCGCTTTTCTCACAGAGTTGACGGGTAGCGCGCTTCACGGTTTCGCTGATGTCATACAACTTCAGATCGAGAAAGACCTGTTTCCCAGCTGCTCGTAACTGTGAAACAAAATCCAGACCGCCCACCGCGTAGAGTTCCATGCCTACCTTGTAGAAATTAACAGCCGGACCGATGTCTTTCACAAGACGCAACGCTTCCCCGGCGGTATCAACATCCAAGGCAATAATCAGCGGATTCAAAGTTTGACCTCAATGGGCTTGGCGGCGCGTTCCTTTACGCGTCCCATTACATATGCCTCCCGACGTTGTTCCAACAGTTTCTCGGCCTGATCGGGAGCCAACGAAACGAGCAATCCTCCCGATGTTTGGGGATCGTACAGCAAGGCTTCGATTTCGCTCGGCAACGCGTCGGGCAGCGCGACACAACTCTCGACAAAATCGCGGTTATTACCCAAGCCGCCCGAATGCGCTCCCCCTTTCGAGTACTCGATAGCGCCGGGAAGAAAGCGCACGGCGGATGCTATGATCTCCAGCGTGACATTGCTCGCCAGAGCCATTTCCCGGGCATGACCCAACAGCCCGAAACCCGTGACATCCGTGCAGGCATGCACGTCCAGTTCGTTCATCGCATTCGCGGCATCACGATTCAGAGTCAACATTTGCTCCATTGATGTTTCCATGTGCGCAGGCTCAACAACACCCCTTTTAAGAGCCGTCGATATCACTCCAGTGCCGATTCTTTTCGTAAAAACTAAAGCGTCACCCGGTTGAGCGCCCGCGTTTGTCCAGATACGGTTTGGATCAATTAAGCCCGTCACCGCGTAACCGAACTTAACCTCTTCTTCCGAGATGCTGTGTCCGCCTAATATCACGCACCCCGCTTCGTGTATTTTATCCGCGCCACCCTTTAAGATGGCTTCCAGATCTTGAACGTCCCCTTTGCCGGGAAAAACAACGAGCGAGAGCGCGGTAATTGGCCGCCCGCCCATGGCGTAAATATCGCTTAAAGCATTCGCGGCGGCGATGCCTCCGAAGGCGTAGGGATCATCCACAATGGGCGTAAAGAAATCGACGGTTTGCACAATGGCCAGCGGCTTTCCGGCGACTTCCGTCAGGTTATATACTCCCGCGTCATCCGCCGTGTCGTAACCCACCAGCACGTTTTCATTGGAGAGCCGCGGAACTGTTCGCAGCGCCCGATCAAGAATTTTGGGGCTGAGTTTCGAAGCGCAGCCTCCCGCCTTTACGTTGGCGGTTAGTTTTGTTGCCATTCATTTTCAGTGTAGTGAGCAACGGCAGCTACTTCCGGCGCGAACTCCCATTCCTGCCACGCATCGAGCAGCGGAAAATACAACCCGAGCCAGATCGGTCCTTTCATCAGACGAGAAACCAACATTGCATAGTTTTCCATCTGAGCACGGTAGCGGCGCTGTTCCGCCGATAAAAAGCCGGGGAGATCGCTGCCCTGGTGCTCGCTTGTTTTAAAGTCAATAATCCACAAACGCCCGTCTTCATCACGAAACATGCGATCAATTGTTCCCGAAACCAGTTTGTCGCCGATCTGTCCGCCAAGACGCCAAGCCGAACGCGCTTCGGGGTGTGCGCCGAAAATCCAGCGGCCCTTTTTGCTCGAAACAGCATTCCTGACAGCTTTCTTGACCTGCTCCACTGCTTCCGCTTCCTGCGCGGAGGCGATACCCAGCCGCTGTAGTTCGGATCGGATCATCGGCTCCAGCGAGCTCATTTTCATGCCTGCCGCCGCCTGTTTCAGAATTTGATGAACAACGGTTCCCACGTGACGCCCCCTTCCGCTGACCCAGCGATAGGCAATTTGGCGAGCCGATACGTTTTCCCATTGCAACTCAGGCTCCCAATGCGCTGCCGGTTCCAGGCGAGGCAACGGCCACGATCCCGGCAATCTCCGCAACTGATTTGTTGCGGCAAAAGCATCGGCGTCCTCCTCGGAAACATCCGTTTGCGCGGAAGCGCGCCCGTGCAGCAAGTTGTCGAACTCAGGCTTATAAGCGTCCCAAACCATGCGCAGAAACGTGCCGTCCCGAGGGTCGGAGACGCTCTTTCCTTTTTGCTTCGTGTTGGCTGAACCGAAAAGGAACAACCTGTTTTTCGCGCGCGTGCAGGCTACGTAAAACAAGCGCTTCGCTTCATTCTTATTCTTTTCCTTCAGTTCCTCCCGGATGCGCTGATAACCCGGATCTTCCTCGCCCTTTTGCGGCAGCGCCGCAATGTCGAGCCGTATCGTTCCGTCTTCTCCGGGCGTTTCCTGGCAGATTAACAGATCCTGGTTATCGGCTCGCGGCCACCGGGCCAGTTGCGGAAGGATCACCGTGTCGAACTCAAGCCCTTTGGCTTGATGGATTGTCATCACTTGGACGCAGCCGCCGGCGGCGCTCGGCTTGGCATAAAGGTGTTGCAGGCGCTCGTTCAAAAGGCTGAAGTCCCGAATCGTGCCGCCTTCTTCAAAAGTTTCGAGCAGTCCGAAGAAAGTCTCCGCGTCTTCTTGCTGGTTTCCATGGGGCAGAACAGCGGGACCGCCCAGCGCAAACCAGACCTGTTCGGTCAGTTCCCGCAGCGGCATCCGCCCGACTCTCTGAATGGCCGCGCATAACACTTCCAGCGCGCGAACAGCGCGGGTACGTCCATCGGGCGAAAGTCTTTGGAGCACGGCAGGATCGGAGAGCAAATCAAAAATCGTGCGTTCCGGCTCTTTTTCCGCCAGCGCGGCCAGATCCGAAAGCAGCAAGCCGCACCAGGGCGCGCGCAAACAAGCCAGCCATGCGGTTCGATCTCCCAGATGCAGAATGGCGCGGGTCAGCATGAGCAGGTCCAGGATATGTTGCTGTTCCTTCAGTTCATCAATTTCAATGGCCTGATAAGGAATGGCCGCCTCACGCAGCGCGGGAAGAATCGAGACAACATGCGAACGGCTCCGAACCAGGATCGCCGTTTCGCCCAACTCCGGAGTCTCCTTGAGAACCCGGACAACTTCTCGCGCTTCCTCGTCGCCGCTCTTATCTTCCAGGAACGCGACCAGTCGCGGAACCTCTCCGGTTTCGGGTCTGGCCGCCACGCATGCCGCAAACTTCACCGCGCCCTTGACAACGCTGTTATCACTCATGGCGGGGGCCAGCGTAGAGCAGGTCCAGTTCACGATTTCCGGCGTTGATCGAAAGTTCACCCGTAAACGAAGCGGTTCCAGGCGAATTGATCCCAGTTGTTCCTCTTCCCAGGCCCGCAGAAACAGCGCGACTTCCGCGGCGCGAAAGCGATAAATACTTTGCATGGGATCGCCGACCAAGAACAACGTGCGCCCGTCGCCCTCCGACCACTGGCCCGTTAACGCGTCCAATAGTTGATACTGCGCTTGGGAAGTGTCCTGAAATTCGTCCACCAGCAGGTGTTCGATGCGATAATCGAGCGAATACAGGAGGTCGCTGGGCGCTTCCGGCTCTCCCAGGGCGTTAATCGCGGCCCGCGTGATCTCCGAAAAGTCCACTTCGTTTTCTTCCCGGAAAATCTGCTTCAACTCCGCTTCGGCTCCCCCCAGCAGTCGGCAAAAGTCGCCAACGATGGACTCGTCCTGTTCAAAGAGGTGAATACACCACTGGTCGCGCTTCCCGAGCATGTTGACGACCTGCCGCTCCAGGCGGGCAATATCGTTATCGAAGTGCCCGGCGACGCGGCGGAACAGCGCACGGCCCGTGTCACTGGACTGGGCAAAATTCTGCAGCGCTCGGCGGGCAGCTAGCCGGTACAATTCGCTCGGGTCTTCCACGACGTTTCCAAATCCGCCCGACTCGGAGACAATCGGCATCTGCCGAACCAGCATGGCGCAAAGAGCATCAATCGTTTGTATCTGCAAGCGGCCGGAGTCTGTCAGCAAACCCCAGTTTTCTTCCTGATCCCGTTGCAGCGCGCCCAGAGCCAACTGCCGGGTCCGCCGCTGAAAATCATCCGCGACCGGCTTATCCTCCGCAGCTTCCTGCAAGGCGCTCAGCACCCGCTCGCGCATTTCTCCCGCCGCTTTTTTGGTGAAGGTCATCGCCACAATCGATTCCGGGCGGCTGACGACACCCAACAAGCGGAGAATGCGTTGCACCAGCAAACCTGTCTTGCCTGATCCTGCCGGCGCCTGCACGATATAGGAGCGGTCGGGCGCTAGCGCTTCCTCGCGCTCACGCGCGTCGTTCACGGTCGAATCAGTCGAAGCTGTCTTCGTCCTCATCAATTCTCGTCCCTTCCAGAATCCGGCACACCGCCGTTAAATCGCAGTACGTGCAGGCTCCTTTCTCGGGTTTGACCGCCGCGTATCCACGGACGAACTCAGCGGCAATGGAATGGAGGTGCTCGCGGGATTCATCCCGTACCTGCGCCCAGGAAGTCTTTTTTCTCGCGTATTTGGAAACGGGAAAATGCTCCTTGTGGGCGAAGCCAACGGACTCCGGCTTGCGCGGCTTTACCTTCGCAATGTAAATGCCCTCGACAGTTTCTTCGATGGCTGCCGCGTAAATCAGCAACTGCGGCTCGGACGGGCGGCTTCCTTCCAGATCTTTCGCTTTCAAATCACCGCTTTTATAATCGATCAAGATCACGCTGCCGTCGGGAAGCCGGTCGATGCGATCAACCCTCAACTCCAAACGCAGGCCATTCAGATTGATAAACTTCTTTTCCTCCAGATGCTCGACGGTGAAGGGCACCTTGCGTTCCCTTTCAAAATGGAGCCATTGCACGATCACCGCTTCCAGCCGCTCCCGCTCCGCCTGGTTTATTTGTTGATGAAACGGATTCTCGGGGCGATCCTGAATCACTTCGGCAACTGCAGCCCCGACGAGTTCCCGCAACTCATCAGCGGCAGTGTTTTGCAAACGCTCCAACGTTTGCAGATGTGTCCAGACCTGCTCCAGAGCGCGGTGCAGGAAGCTGCCGCGATCCCGCGCATCAATCCCAAAGCAGGCGTCTTCCGGGCTGCCCGCGTGCAAACGGTATTCGGCAAAGGCGCGAAACGGGCAAAGCGATTGAGACTTGATGATGCCGACGCCTCCGGCAGCAATCTCGTCGGCTCCAAAGGGCGGAGCAATCGTGTCCTCCATCGATTCCAGCGCGGCAATCGGATAAGACCGAACCGGCAGATGGCCTTCCCAAACAACAGGTTCCACAGCCATGGCCTGGATGAAATTTCGGGCTACCGGAGCAAGACGGCCTGAGTAAGTGGCTAAAACTGTTGCCGATTGAAACAGAGACTGCGTCCTGCGCTGGCGCTCTTTTTGCAGGCTCTGCGGCTCATTGCCCGGAACCTGGGCCTCACGGCGCAGTTTGGAAGGCACCAGGGGCCAGCTTTTGTCCGGCGTGGGCCATATCTCGTCCGACATCCCGACAACGGCGGCGCAATCAAACTCCAATCCGCCCGCGTCATTGGCATCCAGAATCTGCACCGGCGACAGGGAATCACCGATCCGCGGTCCGCAAGCAGACCCGAGGATACGCCGAAGATAGGAATGCGCCGCTTCAAAGCTGACCGGCGTCGATACCAGCCCGACACCGGCCAGATCCAACAGCGCGTTCTTCCACCCTTCCACCACTTCCTGCTCTTCGCTGCTGAGATCCACGTCGCCCGGCCAGCCAACGGCTTCCAGCAGATCGGAGATCATTTCAGACCACCGGGACAGTTCCAGCGTCCAGGAGCGGGCACGAAGCACCTGGCGCACGGCGTTCCAAACGGGCTTCAGCAACGGACAATTCTCCGTGCTGGATTCCATCTGATAAAGCGTAACGTCAAGATCGCGTCTTCTCCGCAGCTTTATGTCGGCAAGCGCTCGGGAACTGGCCTCAGCCGTGGTGCCCGTTATAAAAGGGCAGCGCAAAATCGAGCTGGCATCAGCCATTGCGATCTGCGGACGCGCCAATTCGAGCAGCAAAAGAGCGCTAACGATCAACGGATGGGAACTGAGCGGTTTCGACCCATTGATATGAAAGATCGATAACGGCGGGACCGGCTCGTTTCCTCGGCTCCCGGCAAATCTCAAGCTGTGCGACGGATAAAACACCTGCTTAAATGTTCGTTCCAGCAAAGGATAATGGCTCGCCAGATCCGGAACAAAGACGCCGACAGAGCGGTTTGGCTCTTCCTCAACCAAATGCCGCGCCCATCGCGCCGCATATTCGACTTCCCCGGCGAAACTCTCGCAAGCCTTTCCGACGCCGGATTGATACCGCTCCGATGAGTTTAGCGGAGCGAGTGTTGCCCGATGGCCCAGAGCTTCCCTGACTTCCTGGGCGGCGGGGCTGAAGCGTTCGAATCCTGCAAACACAACAGGGCCGGGATCAATATAGCCTTTTGCGATCCACGCCGGAACGAGAGTCCAAAGGTCGGAACAGGTAATCCAGCCTTTGCCTTTGCAGAAGCCGCGAACACGTTGCAACAGCTCCCGAAATTGTTGTGCGTCCTTGTAGTCTCCCCAAGCTTCATGCTCCAGAGGAATGCGCCATTCCGCTATCAAGCGGGTAGCCTCAATGGCCAGCCGGGCTGTACCCGCCTGATGAAACAGGGCCGGATGCTCCTGTCCGATGACGCGCTGCCAGAGCGCTTGTTCCTGCGAAGCTGACAGCAGAGTGGGAGTGTCTGTGCGCCGGTAACGAACAGTTTGCCAACAACTCGTCAGCCAAGCGCTGATGCCAAGCGCTTCAGATTGTTGCCAGGAGGTCCAGCCCGCTTCGAGGTTGATGTTGATGATCTGCTCACTCGCGGCGGAGGCCAGCAAAGGGGAAGGGGTAATGACCGTGGAACCGGGCTCGGCAACGGAGTTCAGATCTACATTGAAAAGCCGCATGTCGCGTGTATCGTGAATCAGACCAGTTCAATGACCAACCGCCGTCATTGACGAAACTCATGTATTCGAGCACCGGTCCAGCTCTTAGCGCCCAATATCATTGTCGCTAATGCAATTAGAAAATACAGAGTCCCTGTATCAGAACCGCACTCCAAATTCACCGCCAAGGACAAAAAAGCGGCCTATGGATCGCCCGTTCGTTCCGAGGAACTTCGGGGTGGAACCAACGTAGAAGCGTCCGTTGTGGTCGAGCGAGAGCTTCGCTGAACCGAGAACATAGTATCCCCAACGATTAAAGGAAAGTTGGCCGATGGATATGTTTTCCACAGTCGAGTAATGGAAGAACGCGGGACCAGCGCCGAGGCCCACTGTTAGACGCTGGCGCACGGGAAACACAACCCGACCTCCAAACTGCGTGAGGTACAAATGGTCTTTCGTGTCGTAACCGTAAGGGCCAAAGATCATTCCGACAGGATGGAACACGGTATCGAACGCAACATCGGCTTGGAACAGCCGGGTAAAGCGAAATCCGTACGCGGCGGTCAGATCCGGCTTGTTATCGTACAGCGGATAACGACTGACAGCAGGAAGCGCGGCTCCGAAACCAACGGAGAGGTCGTTCCGGTGCGGGTCCTGTCCCAACAAATGCATGGATAGGGACAAGAACATACCGGTCAAGTAGATCTTGAATTTCATGTGGAATTTGAAGCGGACTTCAGCATCAATGCCATCCGCACTGTCAATAATACAAGCACGGCGAAAAAGCAAACGAGCAGCGGTGAGATCGCTCGGGTACTATTCGCCGCTTGCTAAAGAAAAAATGTGTTATCTTTGTGTACACAAGGCTGTGTGACTATGCAGACGACAAGAGTCGGAATCCGGGAATTTCGCGAGAACTTGGCTAGCTATCTAGAATCGCAGACGCCGGTTGCCATCACACGTCATGGCGCGACGATCGGAATTTACGTTCCGACGCATCGAAAGCCTAGCGAAGCTGATCTGGATGCTCTTCGCGCGGCTGGGGACAAAATGCAATCCATGCTTGCCGCTGCCGGCACGACGGACGACGAGATCGTAGCCGACTTTAAAAAAGCGCGCCGCGACCGCCGAAAGCCGAAGAGTTAAATTTTGGTTCTTGATGCCAACATTTTGATTCGAGCCGTGCTTGGATCTAGGGTCCTGTCCCTACTGACCACCTACAGCGAGCACACAGATTTCTTTGCCCCCAACGTTGCCTTTGACGAAGCTCGTGAGCACCTTCCTGTGATTCTGGGAAAGAGGGTAGTCAACGCTTCGGCGGCATTGGCAGTCTTGAGTTCTCTTTATGCCGTCGTTCAGATAATTGATCCCGACACGTACGCTGCTTTTGAGTACGTTGCCCGGCAGCGTCTCAGGCATCGCGATCAGGATGATTGGCCAATTTTGGCGACAGCCCTTGCGCTTCGATGCCCTATTTGGACAGAGGACACCGACTTCTTCGGTTGTGGCGTTGCTACGTGGACCACCGATCGCGTGGAGATCTACCTGCGAGAAGCCGTACCTTAAAGTGCCGCAAAGCGGCTTGTTTGGTTAGTAGAACTGATCCGTAACAATCCAGCGCGAATCCGCTCGTTAAATGAAGGGATCTCGGTAAGCGGGCGCGGATTTCAGCATCAATGCCATCCGCACCGTCGATAATACAAGGACGGCGAAAAAGCAAACGAGCAACAGATAGACCACGCCAACCGGCGCTATGGCTGTTACCGATAAAGTGGCGTATCCTCCTCCCTGAGTCCACCAGTTCCAGAGAGCCACTGCTGTCGAGCGACCGAGGAAGCCGCTGTAGTAAGGAACCAGTTTGGCCATGTATGTCAGCGCCGCAATCCAGGCAGCCACCAAGCCGATGGCCATGGCCAGAATGCGTCCCATCGCTCCGCTGCGCTGGAGGCCGAGACAGGCCAGCGCCAAAATAGCAGGCAGAATGCAGGGCGCGTAGTAAGGTCCGGTCGTTGCCTGCAATCCATGAGTGTCCACCCATGTCACGCATAAATCGTAAAGCAAAGCGGCTGCAAAGAGTAAAGTAGCCAGAAGAGTCCAGACTTCCGCCGCGCGCATCTTCCTGATTTGAACGGCAAATAGCCCGAGCGCGGCCAGCCAAAGCAAAAGCTCCATAGTAAGCGTGCTTTGTGAAAACGAGAGGTGTGATTCATTGCCCGTCCACAAACTCCAGCGCGCCGAGTCGAGCAATGCCCTGCCCCAAGGAATGTGGTGAAAGGCATAGAAAGCGTCCGGACTGCTTACGCCTCTCACACTTTCCTGCATGTCCGCCAGCGTCTTATAAACCAGCAAGTTTCGGAGGTACCAAGGCCCCGCCAACAGGGAAGCGACCAGCACCGAAGCAGCAACCGCTTTCGCGGAAAGGCGCGAGCGCGATTTTTCATACAGGAGAACGGCAGCAAAGATGGGAACGAAGGCCAGAAAATAAGCTTTAGACAGCAATCCCCCCGCGGTCACAACAGCAAGCAGCAAAGCATCCCGCGTCCGGTGATGCTTTACCAGGGAAGCCGTAGCGGCGAAGAACCATACCGCCGCCGTAATGGACAGCCAATCGTTTGCCACATGCGCGATAGCCGCTTCGAAGATCTGCGTTTTAAAGAATACCGCCAACATGACAATGCGAAACGGCCCATGCAGTTCCAATCCGTCGCACAGTCGGCAACAGCCCCAGAAAATGAGAATCGTCGCTCCCAGCGACAGCAGCAAACGCAGGATTAAGATTCGCGTCGGCAATGCGAATCCACTCAATGTTGCATCAATAGGCGCAAGCAGGAGATAGGCCAGCGGCGCCTGTTGCGCTTCGTAGTTCAGCAAAGGCGAAGGCAGTTGCCGCTCCTCCGGCGAAATGGCTCGCAGTTGCTCGATTCGCTTGGCCTGTTCCGCGCGAGAGAGCGAAAACCAGTCTTCAAAAGCAATGGTTCCAGGAATGTTCCGCTTCAGGATAAAGCTGATCGGCGCTAAAGCGAGAGAGGCGCGGACTTCCTCCGAAACCGTTGTTTGCCCCAGCACCGGGATTTGCCGATGGACGGAAATAGACTCGACGTAGCCGTAGTGAAATGGCTCATCGAAGCCTTCCCAAAGAGGCAGAAGACAGCAGTAAAGGGCAGAGTTGAGCAACGCAAGCAGAAGAACAAGAAGTTCTCCCACTCTGTAGATCGTACGCACTGGTTTGAAAACAAGAAAAGGGCGGCTCTCGTCAAGCCGCCCTCTCTTTTACCTTAACTGGTTAAGCGTTAGATTTCCTCAGCGGTCACGATTTCTTCTCCGAGGTCATCGGAAAGCCCGCCGTTGTAGATGCTGGGCGCTTCGTCCGAGAAGTCCTGCAAACCGTCGTTGAGCGAAAGCTCCTGCTCCGGCATTTGCTCTTCTTCCACCACATCCTCGCCCGCGATCTTCACGCGCCGATAGAACTCCATGCCTGTTCCGGCGGGAATTAACCGGCCCATGATGACGTTCTCCTTGAGGCCGCGCAAATAATCAACCTTGCCGTTGATCGCGGCTTCGGTGAGAACACGCGTGGTCTCCTGGAAGCTCGCCGCCGAGATGAACGAATCGGTCGAAAGAGATGCCTTGGTAATGCCAAGCAGGATGGGCTTGCCCGAAGCCGGACGGCCTCCCGCGTCGATTACGCGAGTGTTCTCTTCCCGGAACTTGAATTTGTCCACGACCTCTTCCGGCAGAAACTCAGTGTCCCCAATGTCATCGATTCGCACCCAGCGCATCATCTGACGCGAGATGACTTCCAAGTGCTTGTCATTGATGTTGACGCCCTGCAGCCGGTAAACTTCCTGGATTTCGTTCACCAGGTATTTCTGCAGTTCCTTTTCGCCGAGCACGGCGAGAATGTCGTGCGGGTTGCGCGGACCATCCATCAAAGGATCGCCCGAGCGAACGCGCTCGCCTTCCTGCACGTTGATATGAACACCGCGCGGAATCGAGTATTCCTTCTGCACGCCGTCATCACCCACAATGTAAAGCTTTCGCATACCCTTGGTGACTTCGCCGTACTTCACGGTGCCGTTGATTTCGGCAATGATGGCCGTTTCGCGAGGCTTGCGAGCTTCAAACAGCTCGACCACGCGGGGCAGACCACCGGTAATATCCTTGGTCTTCGTGGTGGCGCGCGGGATCTTCGCGATCACGTCGCCAGCGTGTAAGGTTTCGCCGTCGCCGACCATCAAGTGCGCGTGAGTCGGCATGAGATAGCGCTTTTCTTCCGAGCGGCCGCCGCCTTCGGGACGAACGATAACCGTCGGGAATCGCTTCTCATCGGAAGATTCGGTGACAACCACCTGCATGTTGCCGGTAATTTCGTCTAC